>Ga0302247_1000569_pt1 | contig 34270 bp, 34 predicted proteins | sample AAG_UR_Ile_MG_FD_193529 | JGI IMG/M metagenome (GOLD analysis project Ga0302247, IMG submission 193529) | Enriched activated sludge microbial communities from anaerobic digester in WTTP, New Holstein, Wisconsin, United States - AAG_UR_Ile | ecosystem: Engineered > Bioreactor > Anaerobic >...
TATTAATCTAAGTTGTGGCGCGTTGGCGAGTCACTTCGCAGCGAGATGTTCAGCTGGCCCCCCATATAGATGTGATAAACGCACATAGCTACATTTTCAATTATAAGAGCCGCTATTGGCCCTAACGGTTAGTATAAGAATAGTAGCCGACTGCGTGGCACCTTCCTGTCAAGTTACGAGAAAGTTGAAGCGGGCTACAACCCCTGAATTTACTACTGTCTCGGCTATTATTTTTATACATTGTTGTGGGTATGTGCTTTCTCATTTTTATTCATATATTTTTTAGTCCACGGACATTGAACAATACATTGTAAACAGGTCGTACATTGAAATACGTCTATAATTTTTTCTCTTTCAATTCCACAATACCAAGTTTTTCCTTTTATCGCATTCGTTTTACAAATATCTCTGCAAATATTGCAATTACCGCAAAGTGGAATCGATGGTTCTTGTCTTTTCGAATCTAATGGCGCATTTGTCAATACGGAACACATACTAATTGCACTTCCATATTTTTCTGTCACTAATAGATTATGTTTTCCTATCCAGCCCAGTCCTGCTAATCCTGCGATTGTTTTATGAGGTAAAGGGGTTTTTCTGTTTTCATTATCGTAATATCCTGTTTTCAAAATGTTTTCCTCTGATTGAGAATAGGCTTTAAATCCCTTAGAAACAATATACTTTTCAATATTATCCGCTATTTTATCAGTTTTAAGTTCTGTTAAATGAAATTCGTCACTTTTTATAGTCTTATTATTTTTCATTTGCTCAACATAATCAGGATTCGCAGCGACTTTTTCAAGATAGTCTTTGGATAATGCTATCCCAAATAATATTGCAGTTGAATATCCTTTAGTTTGCTTATCAGTCAAATGTGATATGTCAACAAAATAGATGAAATCTACTCCTTGTTTTTCTAACTCTGTCTGAAGTCCTTTTTGAAAAAAATCTGCTTCCATATCATTTCAATTATCTACGACGTGGCTGAATTTGCATTACCCACAACGTTTAGTATATGAAAAGTAGGCGATTACGAAGCACGAAATTTCGGTTAAGCACAAAGTTTGATACGAGCCAAAAGCCTTGATTTTATTACTGTTTCGCCTATTTTTTATATACATTGTTGTAAGTAGTGCTTTTTCCATTCACTTACTTAATTTCAAAATCCGAAACGCCCCTTGAATTACCAAAATAAAAACGATTGTTCCAATAATCAAATCAGGTTTACTCGAACTCAACCAATTTACCAAAAGTCCAGCGATTATAACTCCTAAATTGATAATCACGTCATTCGAGGTGAAAATCATACTTGCTTTCATATGTGCCTCTTCTTTGCTTTTTGACTTTTGCAAAATGTAAAGACAAATTCCATTTGTGATAAGTGCAAAAATCGAAACGATAATCATTGTCGAAAAATCGGGTAGTTTCTCGTCTCCGAAAAACCTTCTTAAAACTTCCACAAATCCGATAATTGCAAGTGTAATTTGAAAATATCCAGCAAGTTTGGCAATCCGCTTTTTCTTAATCAACGTTCCGCCAACCGCAAACAAGCTAATTCCGTATACGAAACTGTCCGCAAGCATATCTAAACTGTCGGCAACAAGTCCCATTGATTTTGAGATTATTCCCGCTGTCATTTCGATTATGAAAAAGGCGAAATTTATGGCAAGTACAGACCAAAGTAACTTTTTTTGGTTTGCATTTTCTTTAAATTCCGTTTGGTCGGTTAGTTCGGTTGAGATTTTTTTCCCGCCTAAATTTAGTTCAATAACGGACTTTTCGATTTGTTCGGTTTCTCCGCTGTGAAAGACTGTCAATTTTCGGTTCGGAATATCAAAGTCCAAATTCACAATACTTGAAATTCCGTCCAATTTCATTCGGATTAGGTTTTCCTCTGAAGGACAATCCATTTTTGTAATTTCAAATATTGTTTTTTTCATTCGGTTTCTGGGTTTTTCGGCATTACTTACAACGTTTAGTATATGAAAAGTAGGCGATTACGAAGCACGAAACTTTCGGTTAAGCACAAAGTTTGATACGAGCCAAAAGCCTTGATTTTATTACTGTTTCGCCTATTTTTTATATACATTGTTGTAAGTAGTGCTTTTTCCATTCACTTACTTAATTTCAAAATCCGAAACGCCCCTTGAATTACCAAAATAAAAACGATTGTTCCAATAATCAAATCAGGTTTACTCGAACTCAACCAATTTACCAAAAGTCCAGCGATTATAACTCCTAAATTGATAATCACGTCATTCGAGGTGAAAATCATACTTGCTTTCATATGTGCCTCTTCTTTGCTTTTTGACTTTTGCAAAATGTAAAGACAAATTCCATTTGTGATAAGTGCAAAAATCGAAACGATAATCATTGTCGAAAAATCGGGTAGTTTCTCGTCTCCGAAAAACCTTCTTAAAACTTCCACAAATCCGATAATTGCAAGTGTAATTTGAAAATATCCAGCAAGTTTGGCAATCCGCTTTTTCTTAATCAACGTTCCGCCAACCGCAAACAAGCTAATTCCGTATACGAAACTGTCCGCAAGCATATCTAAACTGTCGGCAACAAGTCCCATTGATTTTGAGATTATTCCCGCTGTCATTTCGATTATGAAAAAGGCGAAATTTATGGCAAGTACAGACCAAAGTAACTTTTTTTGGTTTGCATTTTCTTTAAATTCCGTTTGGTCGGTTAGTTCGGTTGAGATTTTTTTCCCGCCTAAATTTAGTTCAATAACGGACTTTTCGATTTGTTCGGTTTCTCCGCTGTGAAAGACTGTCAATTTTCGGTTCGGAATATCAAAGTCCAAATTCACAATACTTGAAATTCCGTCCAATTTCATTCGGATTAGGTTTTCCTCTGAAGGACAATCCATTTTTGTAATTTCAAATATTGTTTTTTTCATTCGGTTTCTGGGTTTTTCGGCATTACTTACAACGGGTAGTATATGCCCAGTGGTGGATTGCGTGCGCTTCAACTGTCAAGCCGTGGATGGGTTTGAGCGGGTGAAATACTTTGCACAGTGCTGTAATGCCCGCCATTGGGTATATACAATGTTAGCGTTTCGTGCTTTTTTAACTCATTGATATCTAATGTTTAAAGCAGAAGTTCTACCTCTTTAAAGAGATAGAACTTATGGATTTAGATTATAGCTACCATTTTTTTAAGTCATAGCCAATATTTAGTTGTATCATTATGGGGAAAAAACCACTGTTACCTTTGGTGTCAAAATAATAAACAGAACCAACATCAAATAAAAAGTGAAAATTACTAAAAGCTCTCTGGATACCCCATGTTGGACCGAAAGCAAAATCAATATTATCCTTTCTAATGATATTCTCTGATTTAAACTCTTTGAAATTTGATAATAATCTAATCCCCCAGTAATTTCCCGAATTCCCTAATATATTTTTATTCTTTCCTAAACGTTTGTCAATATTGTAAAACTTCTTGTAAGACAAATCCATAAAAGGCGAAATAAAATATGTAATACCTGAATTTGTATAACTCAAGTTTTTATAACTACCACTTATGCCAATACCTGAATTTATAGATAGGGACGATACTTGATTTAATGGTAATTCAAGTTCTATGCCTGGACTGAGTGCATTAACACGAAATATTGTTTGTAACTCACTTGTTTCATTCTGTCCAAAACAATTTAATCCGATGATTAAGAGAGAAAAAAATAAATAATTCTTCATAATTTACTTATATATATTATTTGAATGTAATACGTACACCTCTCCAAGTAGCACCTCTACGTGCAGCACCATATAGAACAGAGTTTTCAAGGAATGTATATTTTGCTGTCAGATTAGTATAACCCTTATATCCAAAACCACTACCGCTATTAAAGGATACACCAATCGTACCTCCACTACTTTGTGCTATAATCATTGTATACTTATCAGTGCTTTTACGACTGTTATAATATGGGGCTAAAGAAATTTCTGTTGTCGAGACAACACTACTTCTGGGAATTACACGAATTGCTTCTTGTTGATTATTGGGATTACTGAATTTGCCATTCAAATACTTTACTGTTGTTTTGCCTAAAGTCTTAGATATGTTCCAAAGTGCCCCGACTTTATCCTTTTGAGAGAAGTCAAGTTCCAAGCCTAAAATATTAAATGTTCTCCAATCCTTACTCAAAAATCTTGATTGATTATACGCTAAGTCTTTTACATTTTGATTTTCAAACGAAAAGGATGGTAAGTAGTTATTGTTGGGATTAAAATCTGGACCAAAAAAACTACTTGGCCATTTTTCCTTAAGATTCAATAACTCCCATCCATTAATAATTTCATCACAATCCTGCTTTCTCCAAATACCTGTCCAACCTTTGTATTGTGTTTTTGTTTTAATCCCCATTTCTGAATAAAAAGGAAATCTTTGAGCGTAAAATTTTACATCGACACGATGTTTACGATCAAAATAATGTCTAACACTTTTTGAAAAGCCCCATATGTTATCCCATGCTTTACCAGCTAAAGTTCGTCCATCATCTATATCATTCCATTCACTCTCTTCTGGGAAAGATGCCGATTTTAAAGTTTCAATATTCAGATTTAAGGAATCAGTAATAGGTTCTTTCTTTCGAAAAGTATCAAAGAAATATAGATTTTCATAATTAGAAATCTTATACATACCATTTTCTGAATAATAACCAAGTGCATAAGAAATTGGTTCGCTGGATGTAATCATTTCATCATCAATTGCGAAATCTCTTAACCACTCGTAATTGTTGACAGTGGTAAAAAAAGTACCTTGTTCTGTAATTCTAAAGAAAACATCACCGACTGCAATTTCATAATTTGAATTTAAAAAATCTAATAACAATTCACTACAGATTAATGAATCTTCCTCTTGGTCTGTTTCGTCATCAAGTGTTGAAGACTTTAAGACATATTTCTGGGCAAGACTTGAGATACCTTTCAATTCAGAAGGGGGAATGCCATTACTCATATAAGCAGTAATAGAATTATCAAATTGTTCTTGTGATGAAAAATGTGCAACATCTGTAAGTGTTGCATTTAAATCAGATTCTTCATTTGTGTGAATTTCATCTTTACAAGAGTAAAAAGAAATTGTTGCTAGTAGAGCAAACAAATAGGTCAAATTGAATAATTTCATAATAATTTAATGATTGTTTAAGTTGTTTCACCATAGTTATTCAAGTGCTTAAAGTTTTATTCTGGCGACATTAGGAATAAAGCCCTATTAAATAAGCCTCTTCATTCAATCTTATATCATAATTTTACTTTTTTTTGTTTTTAGCATGAACGCTAACGGTTACGTATATGAAACGTTTGGCATTTCGAAGCACTTTCCTGTCAAGTTACAACTACTTTTGACACGGGCTGAAACGCTCGATAACTCACTGACTGCCAAATGTTTTATATACGATGTTGTGTGGCGTAATTCTTTGTTTTTCATCAAAATCGAATACCAAGTCTAATCGGAATTAATAATGATTGCTGTGTCATAGTAAATCCTGATTTTGCGTAAATATCCATTTTCTCAGTAAGTCTATAATTTAGTCCTACGCAAAATTCTCCAAGCCCAGTCCCTGTACCATTATCATATTGATTCCATATGTGACTATATCCAATTTTCAAGTTAATCAACGGAGTCAATCTGGTTTTTAAAGGCAAATACTCAAAATCTGAGAATATTGATAACCCGTTTACTCCTTCATAATTTAAATATCCAAGTCCGATTCCAGCAAACAATTTTTTGTTGAAGTCAAAACCGTTTATAATATTAAGGTCAATGCCATTTTCTTCGTATAAATAATATCCTTTCCAATTTGGACCAGGGTCAACTTGTATTGTATTGTATTGATATTTTAAAAATCCTGTCTCGGCTTTAATCGAATAACTAATCTGTGAGTATCCTTGATTAACAGTAGAAATTGTAATCAACCCGATTATTAAAAGTTTTATTCTATTCATTTTATTCTCTTGTTAATATTATAGTTTCTGATATCGTCTTATTATGCCACACAACGGTTACGTGTATGGTGTCGTTTGGCGCTTCGAAGCACGAATCTGTCAAGCCGCTACAATGTTTATTAGATGTAACATGCTTGAAATTAGCACTATCCGCCAAATGCACTATACACGATGTTGGCAACTGGTGTTCATTTGTATCAGCCTGTTAATCATTTATTTAGCTTTTGTATTCTTGTCATTGTTAATCTGCACCAATCTATCCACGAAGCACAAATTTATTTTTTTTTGAGCGTGGGTAATCCTAAAACCGTCCTGAAAGGCGGTTACTCGGGCTGGAGAGGCGGAAGCTCTTTTGCAAGCCTTTGGTTTGAGCGTTGGCTCGTGTGGGCTTGCAAATGTGCTTACGACTGTGCATTAGCTAAATGAAAAATGAAATGTAATACTAAAAGCTATATTTCACTTTTAACATGCACATATTATAGTCTTTCAGATTAGCAAATAGATTATCTCCTTTTCCGTCAAATATAACTGTTGATAATGTTATTTCAGCATTGACGGTTGCTTGGTATGCAATCTCCGGCATATAAACAAGCGCATAATTGTCTTTAATATTGCTCCAGTCGGTAATAATGAAACCTCCTCCTAAAGGAGCTACTTTTAACTTTTCATTAAAAAATTTCTTTTCGTACCGCAAAAAGAAATAGTCATTCAGGTTTTCAGCCCCACGTTCCTGAACAAATCCATGCATATACTGAAAATTAAGATAAGAACCATCTGAAAAATTGTAATCACCACCCACTACAAATTTTATATATGGCTTTGTTTTGTCTAAGATTAGTGAATCTTGTGTAACAGGGGTTGGTGACATTGGATAAAACGCTGTTAAGTCGTTTGTCATTATCACATCACTTTCGGGAAGAAAGGCGGCTGCCTCAGCCCAAAATCCAATGCCTGCAATACTTGTTGCCAAATCAGCTCCAATTATGTGGGTTCTTGCAAAAGAAAGTTGAGAGTTAATATTTGTACCTCCCATAGCATCGATAGGGGTTAACGTATTTCTTGTGGCAAAAGGTAACCCATCGTAGCCCCAAACATAGCTCGCTGAAAAGTCAACTCCTTTGGCAAATCCTTTAAATTTTAAACCGGCTGTTGAACTTTCACCTAAATTATAGCGAGGCGTCATTATAGTATCCGATACTCCTTTTAATACCATCCCTTGTGGTAATTCCATTGCAGGATTTAGTGCATTAGCAAAAACACCTACCGGCATATTTGCTGGTTGAAAAAAAGGAATAAATACAGCCTGAAGCGAAAAATCATAGTTTAAATAATAATTCAGGGTTATAGCATCTGAACCGCGGTGGCGCCCGAAATCAAGAATATCCTCCAAATCTAATGGATTAAGATTGTCGGTTGGATTTAATTTATCGGCAGTTCCCCAAACAATGCGTTGACGACCAATGGTTACGTCTAAATTTTTAGTAAGAAAACCATACAACTGAACATACGCTTCCCTGACTTCAAGATTATAAGGGTCAATAATCCCTTTATTATAAAGGTCAGATGATGAATTAATACTGGGCAGACCAATATTACGCAACCAGACTTCGCTGTAAAATTTTGAATTATCGGTAATTTTTTTGTCAAGGTTTAAAGTCAGACGATTTTCGTTCCAAGCCCAATCGTTGGGTGATTCAAGTAAAAATCGTTGGTCGGTTAAAAGTTCACCTGACAGTTTGAGGTTGTTTTCTTCTTGTGCATTAGTTACGCTTGAAACGGTAACAAGCAGCAGTACCAAAAAAATGTTCTTTGTCTTCATAGTTTAAAATTTATTTATTTGATTTATTGCGATTTTTGTTAATTAAAGCTGTTACACAATACTAAAGCAATTCGATGTCATTCCAACAAATTTTTTTATTGCTCGTGATTTACTTCTGCCTTTATCAAATTTGGGTGGATGTTTTAGTCCTTCGAGCATCACATATTGAATCCGTTTTTCCTGTGTCTGATGGTGTAAATTGATTAAAGTTTCCACACCAAATTTTGAAGTTCGCATTTCCTCCAAAATTGTAAAAACATCTTGCTTTAACAGCGCTCTTTGGCCTGTAAACGATTTGAACGGGTTGAATTTATAGTTTATCAGGGTCTCTGTTGCCTGCCCTAAAACCATATCGGCCTCATTACTGAAAACAGGAGTGAATAGTTGTTCAAAATGCTCCTCTTTTAAGTTAGACAAATCGGCATCAATGAAAGCAATAATTTCTCCTGTTGAATTTTCTATCCCGGTTGCCATTGTGTAAGCTCCCCCAAAAACAGGACAGTTTAAAAGTAGACAAATAAGTTTTAATTTTGAACTGTAATTATGAAACGAAAGACATTTACCCCACAGCAAATTGCCACTATTTTAAAGGAGCATGAAAATGGCAAAGAAATGGATGCAATTATCCGCGATCACGGAGTAAGCAGAGCCTCTTTTTACAAATGGCGTAAGCGTTACGGCGGCATGGAAGCAACAGAACTTAAACGGCTAAAGGCATTGGAAGATGAAAACCGGAAACTTAAGATGATGTATGCCGATTTAGCATTGGATTTAAAGATTGCTAAGGAGATCATTGAAAAAAAGCTTTAAAGCCCTGCCAAAAAAGAGAAATAGCTAAAGAGATTGCCTCACAGATGTCAGTTGGTATTCGCAGGGCGTGCGATTTATTGAACATGAGTCGATCTTCATTTTATTATCAGCCTCAAAAAGATGATAGTGACGTGATGGGAGCATTATCCATAAAGGCCAAAGAACACCCTACTGAGGGCTTCTGGAAGGCATATGACCGCCTCCGTTTAGAAGGACATGAATGGAACCATAAGCGGGTACACCGTGTGTATTGTCTAATGCAACTTAATATTCGCAGGAAGATTAAAAAGCGGCTTCCAGCCCGAGTTAAGACACCTTTGGAAGTTCCCGACTCATACAATCACACCTGGTCGATTGATTTTATGCATGACGCATTAGAAAATGGTCGCAAGATCAAATCTTTTAACATCATGGATGATTTTAATCGTGAAGCGCTTCATATTGAATTGGATCATTCTATTAAAAGTAATAAGGTTGTATATGTGCTAAATCATCTCATTCGCAAAAGAGGCAAGCCCAAACGAATTAGAATGGATAATGGGCCGGAGTTCATCTCTGAAATTTTGAAGGACTGGAGTGAACTTAATGAGATAGAATTATTGCACATCCAGCCTGGTTCGCCAACCCAAAATGCATTTATTGAGCGCTTTAATGGAACATATCGCCGATCAATATTGGATGCTTATCTATTTCAGTCCCTGGATGAAGCAAGGGACTTAACCGAGCAATGGATTAGAGATTATAATAATCACAGGCCTCATGATGCTTTAGGCGGAATGAGCCCGATTACGTATTTAAAAAGCATTGATGACCAACCAAATTTAAAAAGCAAAGAAAGTATGCCTCATGAACCCGTCAAGGGTATATAAACGGCTCCGTTCCTCCGCCGCCCTTGACAGAACCATTCAGCATCACTAAAAGAGCTTTTGAAAATTGGTTTTGAAAAAAGAAAATGTCTATTTTAATGTGGTCCTAAAAATGGGAAGTCGACAATTGCATACCCTTTACCTTTATTCTCGGGAGGTGCAATATACTTAAGTGATGGCAAAAACTGAAGTTCACCTAAAATTTTGGCCGTACCATCTGTTGAACCATCGCTTACAACAATTACCTCGTCAAAAAAGTATTTACACACGGTTGTTACTACTTCCTTGATTGTTTTCTCCTCGTTGTACGCACAAATTATGGCCGAAATTTTACTCATTGTTATATCTTTTTAAAATAACATCTTGCTCTTTTGTGGTTTCGCATTTCGAATTTAGTCCAAAGGTTTTGTGTGGATAAATTGTGTTCCAGCTCACGTGTGGTTTCTATATATTTTATCCCTCCTGAAACAATCGAGTTTCCTACATCGTTAAATATCATTGAGTTAACCCCTTTTTTTCGATAGTCGCTATGAATTGCAATAAGTAAGGAGTCGATTGTTTCATTTACACGTAGAGCCTTTTGAATATGTAAAAAACCAAAAGGAAATAAATTTCCTTTAGCCTGCTGCAAGGCTCTTGAAAGAGAAGGCAGGCATATGCCAAAACCAACAACTTTGTTTTCAGCATTAACTACTACTGAAACAAATTTTAATCTCAGCAACGGGATAAATTGTTTTTTCAGAGCATCTATTTGGTTGGGGGTAAGCTCAGAAAAGCCATGTATACTTTCATATTCTTTATTTAGGAGTTGGAAGATTCCGTCTGCATATTTTAGGATCTCTTTCTTTGATTTTAATTTTACACTTTGCAATTTATACTTCTCGGCAATCGACCCTGTTATCTGGCTATATCTTACCGGAATTTCGTCAGGGACAGTTACCCTAAATTCAACCCAATCAACTTCCTTCTCAAAACCTAATTGTTCAATCATCTGAGAATAATAAGGATAGTTATATTTGCCGTAGGCTGTTGGGATTTCGTCAAAACCTTCGATAAGAATACCTGAAGCATCAAAATCGGAAAACCCGAGAGGGCCATGAATGCCAACGGCTCCTTTTTCGTTGGCAAACTTTACAACTGCCTGAATCAGGGCTTTTAAAACATCAATATCCTCAATAAAATCAAGCCAACCAAAGCGAACCAGTTGCTTGCCAACCTTTTTGTTGTACTTATGGTTTATGATTCCTGCTATACGCCCAACTATTGTATTGTCCTCATTGTAGGCCAACCAGTATTTTGCTTCACAAAAGTCAAAAGCAGGGTTTTTATCTTTTGATAAGGTTTCCAGCTCCGCCGAGATTAGGGGAGGCACATAAAATTTATTATCCTCATACAGTTTGTTGGGGAATTTGATAAACTTTTTCAAGTCGTTTTTGCTTGTAATCTCTTTGATTGTAATTTTCATATAATGTCTTTTACACTAATATCTAACACCTTAATTTTAAAGGTAGTATTTACTAATTATCCGATAAAACAGTTTTTCAGGTAGTATTCTTTTCAGGAACACTGAAAATTTTTGCAGAGGTGAGGCTATGACAAGCCTTACAGGTGCATTCTTCTTACGAATAAGTCTTTCAATTCTTTTGGCTAATTCATCCGGGTGTAAACCGTTCTTTTCATCTTGTTCTATTTGAGATAGCGTTTTGCCAAAATTTGGATAAACAGCTATCGAATCGTCCTTTTCAGCACATAACCTGTTTGCTGTAAATTGCGTAGCAAAATCACCAGGGTTAATTATTAGAACTTTAATATTGAATTGTTTGACCTCGTGATATAAAGCCTGGCAAAAGCCTTCGAGGGCGAACTTGCCGGCTGAATAAATTCCCTGATAGGGTAAGCCTATCAAACCGCCTATGGAGCTGATAGATATAATTAGACCGCCTGACTGCTTGCGCATAATTGGCAATACCGCTTGGGTAACTCTCACGGCTCCAAGAAAATTAACATCCATCAGGTGTTGAATATCAGTAATTTTGGTAAATTCAAGAGGAGCAGCAATCCCTACACCGGCATTATTTATCAGCACATCAATGCGTCCTTCCTTCTGATGCACCTCTTCGATTGCCTGTTTAACGGATTCATCTGAAACCACATCCATGAAAAGGTAGTTGACATTAGGTATTAAGTCAATCTCCTTACGCACAGTCCCATAAACCCTGTAATTGCCTTTTGCAAGCAGTTGAGCAATGGTAAAACCAAAACCGGATGAAATACCCGTTATTAAAACTACTTTCATGATTGTAGTATTGTTAGCATTATTATTATTCTATGCTTTGAAAACAGGGTGCTACATTGAGCTCTTTAAAAGCCCTGTTTATTTTTTCTATAGCTTCATCAAGTTGTTCGTAAGAGTGTGTAGCCATAAGGGAGAAACGTATCAGTGCATCCTCCTTCGAAACCGCAGGAGAAACAACAGGATTTACGAAAATACCCTCATCAAGTAGTATGCGTGCCAACTTCAAAACTTTCATATCATCCCTGACATATAACGGGATAATCGGAGTTTTGCTTTTACCTGTATCAATATTGGCACTAATGAAAGCCTGCTGTGCGTATTTGGTTAAATTCCAAAGATGTTTCATTCGTTCAGGTTCATTAAGCATAATATCAATGGCAGCACTAACGCTTGCAACGGAAGCTGGGGGCATGCTTGCGCTAAAAATTAATGCACGTGCATTATGCTTTAAAAAGTTAATTACCTCCTTGTCGCCGGCAATAAACCCGCCTACTGAGGCTAACGATTTTGAAAAAGTACCCATGATTAAATCTACATCCTGGGTCAGATTAAAATGGGAGGATGTACCTCTGCCATTTTGGCCAATTACCCCAATTGCATGTGCATCATCAACCATTAAGCTCGCATTATATTTTTCTTTCAATCGCACAATTTCCGGTAAATTAACAATATCCCCTTCCATAGAAAATATGCCATCAACAACAATCAGTTTATTTTTGTCTGGTTCACAAAGCATCAGTTTCGATTCGAGCGAGGACATATCGTTGTGGGCAAACTTAAGTATTCTGGCAAAAGACAACCTACTTCCCTCGATGATGGAAGCATGATCCTGAGAATCGAGTAAAAGGTATTCGTTGCGGCCACAGAGAGCTGAAATTGTTCCAAGATTAGCTTGAAAACCTGTGCTAAAGCAAACAGCTTCGTCCTTGCCAACCAGTTTGGCCAGCTTCTCTTCCAACTCTAGGTGAATATCGAGTGTCCCGTTAAGGAAGCGGGAACCCGAGCAGCTGGTACCATATTTTTCGATAGCTTTTATTGCGGCCTCTTTAATCTTAGGATGATTTGACAGGCCCAGATAGCTGTTAGAACCAAACATCAAAACCTTCTTCCCGTTAATGGTTACTTCAGTATCCTGCCCGGATTCGATTGCCCTAAAGTAGGGATAAATACCAGCAGCCATAGCCTGCTGAGGGATATCATACTGTTTGCATTTTTCAGAAAGTATTTTCATCGGATTAATATTATTAGTTTATGTTTTTCAATGATTCCATTTCGTTTACAGGTTCAATTATAGATGGGCGTTTTTTGAACACTACAAACTCGGCAAGCACAAAATTCACAATGCCGGATATTATCAATGCCGCAAGATTGCAGAATACTACATGCCAACCAAATAGTTTCTCGAATAGCAGCAGAAATGTCATTTTAACAATAAATCCCAAAACACAGGAAATGTTGAAAATGGCAAAGCGGGTTATAAAAGTCTTTTTGTTTTTTGTTGATATTCGTTTGTGCCATATCCAGTAGTAGGACAATAAAAAATTTGAAAATACCGCGATCTCAAACGAAATAGATGGTGCCACCAGGTAATGTCCAAAATATGTAGAAAAAATGAAAGATGAGAGACACCATAGAACCGTGGTATCGACCAATGTGCCAATAAGACGGCTTGCAACGAATTTTATATATATTTTTGCCATAAATTATGCTTTAGTATTTGGGAGGGTCGATATTCGCATATTTATTCTTATCAATAAAAAAGTTAACCAGGTAAATAAAGAAAAGAATAAAAGCAATAACAATGCCGATCACATCAAACAGGCTTAAAGCAACGCCATCAATTACAAAGTTCTGGGTTCCTGTTGGATAATATATAAAGAGTGTGTTTATAAGGATAACAATTAAACGAAATTCGGTGGGGCCTAGTTTATTGTAAGTGATCTTGAATTCCCCCTTAAGGTAGGTATTGATGTATGTTAAAACTGATAAGAGCAAATACCCTGCAAGAATAAGCATGGCTACTGCAAAGCTTATGTATGGAGAAAGCCCTGCACCCACACAAATGGCAAAAACCGTTAAACCATCAATACTGTGGTCAATGAAAAATCCGTATATCGGACGTTGAGCATTCCTTACACGGGCCAGTGTTCCATCAAGGCTGTCGCCAAACCAGTTCACTAACAAACCAAAAGAGGCTAACCAAAGAAAATAGCTTTCCAGGTTGGAAAGTATATAGCCCGCACTTGATATTAAGGCACCAATAAATCCTAAAACTGTTAAATGGTCAGAATTAATTTTTCGAGGTATTCTTAGTGCCATCCAAACTAACGCTTTCTTCTCCTTGCTATTTAAAATGGATGTTTGTATTCTTACTTCGGGTTTTTTACTGCTCGTCATATTAGTTATTGATTATAAGATTGTTATAATTGAAATACGAAACTCTTGACTGTTCAAGATTCGATACACACGTTATTCTTTTCCATAGGATAAGCAACATAATTTATTGCTGAAATTTTTCTCATAATTTAAGCCCTTTCTTTACCTGTCTTTTAAAGGTTTTAAGCATTAAATCATAATATGATTATCCGTAATTGTACCTAAGTTTTCCATACCAAGTATCTTCGACAGCTGCAACTAGTAGTCTATCAAATAGATTCACTCCAAAATATCGTCTATTTGTTTTGTAACAAAATTCATTCAAGTAATTTTGTAAATATTCGTCTTTTGTATGGTGGTTTATTCCAAGAAGGTTTCGCTTAGCGTTACTTATCATGGTATGAACCCACGGTAGGGCCTTGGAGGCCTCTTTCGGTGGGACTATCTTTTTTATGTGCTTTGCGCTTACCTTCTTAATCTTATTGAAACCTCGCCATCCATCGCTTTTGATTACAACCTCTGGCTTTGCATATGTTGACAAGGTATCATTCATGGTGCTGGACGATGAGTTGGGAATAACAATCATCTTAACGTACCGAAAGGCGGATGGTTTTTTGTGTTTTCTCGGTCGCCCTGGCTTCGGGTCAACCTTAGCCATAACCAGCACTGAACTTTGCTCTTGGCTACCACGACCTCGCTTTGTGGGCTCATCGGAAGATTCATCGTTGTGCGTTTTGAAGAAAGCGTTGTCCAGCTCCACAACGCCGTCCATTTCGTACTTGTCATCCCTTAGCCCCATGATGGCCCTAATTTTATGCATCATCGTCCAAATCGGCTCATAGCGTTTATGGCCCAACTGGCGCTGCACCTCAGCGGCAGATATGCCTTTCTTGGTCATAGACATGAGGTAAATCGTGTAGAGCCAGTACTGGTAAGGCAACTTGGAGGACTCCATTACCGTTCCGCTTCGCAACGTGGTTCTGTAGCCACACTTCTTGCAATCGTGAGACTTATGAGCCTTGTTCCAATAGTGAGAAGTATGTCCGCATCGTGCACAAACAATGCCTTTCTCCTCCTTAATTCTCCTGAAATGTTGAATGCAACTTTTCTCATCAGAATGCTGCTTTACAAAATCTATACAATTCATTTTCAATAAATTTTGTACAAATATAGTACTTTAGGAACATTAGCGGATAATCAAATTATATTAATTCAAAATGCTTTAGTTTTTTGTAGTGCTTTTTTTGTTGCATTTTCTCCTAACTCAATGAGTTCCTTTGCTCTGTAAAAATCAAAAGTGTTGGCAGAATCGTGCGGGATGTTAATTACCAAATCAGGTTTGTGTTTTTCAATACTCATTTTTGCAATTCTATGTATCATTGCCGATGTCGTACTGCTTAAAAGGGAGTAATATCCTTTGCTGCTCTTGTCTCCCGTTGAAATTAAGGTTAATAAGGGGTTTATCAACCTGTTTAAATATCCATTGTCAGTATTTTTTTCTTTTGGAATATCAACCTTTTTCTCACTATATAGATTCACTACTATCAGTATATCACCATTTTTTCGGAGTACATGTTCAATGGGAATTGGATTCAGAACGCCACCGTCAACAAGAATGGTATCAGTGTATTTTACCGGCGTAAAAACTGCCGGGATTGCAACGGATGCCCTGGCTGCTTCATAAAAACTTCCTTTTGTAAAAACCACTTCTTTTTCATGGAGTATATCAGTAGCAACGGCAGCAAAGGCGATGGGCATATCTTCAATATTCATATCGGGGATAAAAGTCTTCATTTTGTCAAAAACGCGTTCGCCCTTCAGCAAGCCATTAGAGGCAAGCGTAAAATCCATAAAGCCCCAGACATCCCTTTTGTTAAAGGAGCTTACCCAATGGGTATATTCATGTAATTTTCCCATGGCATAAAGACCTCCAATAACAGAACCGATTGAAGAGCCTGAAACCGAAGATATTTGAAACCCCTGTTTACATAGCTCATTGATAACCCCGATATGGGCAAGCCCCCTTGAGCCACCGCTTGATAGTACTAATGCCACATTCCGTTTCATGTTCTATACTTTTAGTTCATGTGAAAAATTTTCAGGATATTTTGCGCAAACATCAGAGTACAATTCAGCAATCTCTTTTCTAACTATACTAATATCTGTTGGATTGCAAATCACTTTTTTAATTCCGATTTCTTTCTTCCTATAATCAATGTATCCAACAATAATTGGAACATTTGCTCTATTTGCCATATAGTAATATCCTTTTTTCCAACGTGTGACTTTCGCCAAATGTCCTTCCGGCGATAACACTATATGCAGCTCTGTGCTGTTGTTAAATAATCCGGCTACATAATCAATATATTCTTTTGTGTTATCTACTGGAATTGAACCAAAAATTTGGAAAAAGTATTTCAATGGAAATTTGAAAAACTCTTTTTTTGAAAGAAATTTGTAATTTATGCCTAATTGCATCAGGTAAAGCTTTCCATAAAAGCCATCCCAGTAACTCGTGTGGGGAGCAAATATTACAACCGATTTTTTAAGAACAGGAAATTCACCTTTAATTTTCCATCCTAAAATATTTGTGAGAATATATCCTGATAGCGTTCTCATTTATCTGTTTATAATTTTTTAAGTAAAACAGCCCCACTTGAATACCCACCTCCAAAAACAGAAATTACAATCAAATCGTTTGGTTTAAAATTTCTCATATTTTGGGATAGCACGATTGGTGTACTTGCTGAACCGGTATTGCCGAATTGTTCAATATTTGTAAGAATTTGTGCTGTGTTTAATTTTAATTTTTTCGCAACAAAATCTGTAATTCTGGCATTTGCCTGATGAGGGATGAAATAATTCAACTGATTGACAGAAATATCGTTTTTGCGTAATATTTGTTCTGTTTCCTGTATCATATAAGTACACGCATATTGAAAAACGTCTTTTCCAAAAGGCATTTTTATACCTCCATTACCAGGTCTTAGGTATACGCCTTCTATACTTTTGCCAATGTTGCCTAATCCTGTGGTATTAATATCAATTACTTCTACATCTTCATTAGAATGTCTTTCATTGGATAAAACCACTGCTGCTGCACCATCGCCCCACAAAAAACCCGATTTTTCATCTGAATAGTCATTATAAACACTATTGTTTTCTGAAACAATAATTAAAGCGTTACTTGCTTTTTTATTTACAAAATAGCAATCAACTATTTCAAGTGCATTTATAAATGAAGAACATGCAGAATCAACAGTAAAACATTTAGCGTTAGCAATATTGAATTGATTTTGTACTGCATGAGCCAAAGTACCTACTGTATCGTAAGGTGTGTATGTTGCACCGATTATTAAATCAATTTCATTTAAGGATAGAGGCGATTCGAAAAGAACCTTTTTAACGGCTTCAATCGCCATTGAATTTGTATTTTCTTCGGGGCGAGTTCTTCGTCTTTGCTTAATACCGCATTTGGAAATAATGACTTCATCTGAAATATCGTAATTGTCTGTAAAAAAATCATTTGGAACAATTATTTCCGGGATGTATGAGTTTATATAGTTGATTATCATGTTATGAAGCTATTTTGGTGTTTGTATAGCTATTGTTTTAACTTCCTTACTGTAAAATCATCATCTGTCAACCCCGTGTCGTATTTTACATCCGACATTTGCATTTTGGTTTTATGGTTTTTCTTCAAGTCGGTCATTTCTATTTCCGAAGCATTCCAATAATCACCTATTTTTTTGAAAGTATATTTTGCTACTTTTACTTTTGTATTGCCTTTGTCGTAATACTCCATTAATTCAGGATAATAATCTGTTTTATTCACATGTACAATTACTTTTGAATAATCCGATTTACCACCGACAGGAGTTAATTCCAATACATATACATTGCCTTCAGTTTTCACTAATTTTGGGGTGTACTTTACCGAGAATAGCACAGATTCCATATCGTCATAAGAAAAATCGGTGCCTGCAAAGTTTTGATTTTTAGCACTGGTTGCAATTCGTCTTTCTTTACCAAATGCGGGTAAATACAAATACATTACATCATTAGGCAATGACAACACAGCAATGCCAGATTGCGAAGCAGGAGCAGTAAAACGAAATATTCGTTTATCGGTTCCTTTTTGCTGTATGGTTGCTTCACGAATTTCCTGTTTCCCATTTTTGTCAATAAGAATGATTTTATTCTTACCAGTCATGTCTTTGGGAGAATACATAACATCGTCCATTTTTTTTAAAATGGTACTTGCGTCTTGTGCATTGGCTGAAAAAACGCTTCCAGCTACGATGATGGCGGTCATTACCGCTGTTTGAATTCTTGATTTCATACTTTTTATTTTTAATTGTTAATGATTATTTGCTATTATTTTACGTTTTCGGTTCACAAGGATTAAAATAACCGGTAATAGCGTTAAAGCGCCAAATCCGGAGCCAATCATGCTTATGGCAACCAGTAAGCCGAAATTTTGCAAGGGTACGATTTGTGAAAAAAGAAGCACTAAAAATCCTGCTGATACCGATATAACATTGATAATTACAGCTTTTCCACTAAGCAATATGGTTTCTTTTATAGCTTTTTCAGCATCTCCGTGGCTTATCAAATGCTTATTGAAACCAGTAATTACATGGATAGAATAATCGATGCCAATACCCAAAGCAATACTGGCCACAAGTACGGTAGCAATATCAAGGGGGATACCGGTTATACCCATAAACCCGAATAACACAATAATAGTGGCAACAACGGGTATGGCGGCAAAAATCCCTTTTGTACCGGAACGTAAAATCAAGCCCACAATAAGTACAACCATAATAATGGCTATCAACAAACTGTTATACTGGCTATTTATCAAACTACTGTTGAGCTTAACATACACAGACGGCATGCCAGTCAATTCAATTTTACAATGTTCGTTTGGGTTATCCTCGATGAACCGGTTCATTTTTGCAGTAAACACCTCAAGTTCCTTACTATCAACCGATGCAAATTTCGATTGGATAATTCCTTTTGATAGGTCATTGTTCACGAGTTGGGGCATAACTTCCTGCCCATCGAGCAGAAACCATAATTGTTCAATTTTTGCCTTGTCGTCGGGAATTTTTTTACCCTCGCCCATGGCATCGTTCATTTGTTCAATCAAGTCTGCTACCGACTGTGTTATTTCAATATTTGGGTCTTCCTTCATGAAATGTTCGGTACTAATCATCATCTTCAGCACCTCTGGACTTTGCATATCTCCTTCAAAAACAACAAATACCGGTAACGAGCCACCAAATTTTTTCTGCATAACATCCTCTGCAACCCTTGTAGGATTATCTTTTTTAAAATAATCGGCCATGTTAACGCTGGTTTTTATCAATGTTATGCCACCAATGCATAACATTAGCAGTACTCCCCAACCTGTAAGTGTGTATTTGGGATGTTTTAACAGAAAATTTACTAAGGGCAGCAAAATTTTGTGGGTTAATATGGTTTGCTTTTCTTTGTTTTCGATTACGTTTTTTTTGCTGTACATTGATAAACCCGATATAAGTGCGGGAACAAAAAACAAGGATAACATTAAAGCGATTAGTGTACCTACCGCAGTAAATATCCCGAAATCTTTTATCATGGTGAGGTATGCTCCAAAAACAAACGATACGAAACCTATGGCCGTGGTTACTGCTGCAAGTATTACAGGAACCGTGATATATCCAAGTGATTGAATTAATGCCTTTTTTCTGTCGGTAAGTTTATTGTGGTTTATACTATTGAGCACATGAATTGTATAAGCACTTCCTACAGCAAGCAACACAACAGGAATTATATTTGAAATAATTGTCAATTCATACCCTGTTACTGCCATTAAACCCATTGTCCATATAACGGCCAGGCCTGCTGTGAGCAACGGCAACAATACCCCTCTAAAAGATTTGAAACTCAACAATAAAATAATGGCTATTACGATGAAAACGATGGGAATAAGCCAAACCATATCCGAAATAATCAAATCGTTAATGTCGTTCATCATCATGGGGAGACCACCAAAATAAGTTGTCTCGGGCAAATCCAATGCTTCAATTTTATCCTTAATTTCTTTTGCAACAGCCTGTTTATCTCCCTCGGGGATAAGTGTAAACATTATTGCGGTTGCCGTTCCATCCTCTGAAACAACAGCTCCCCTATACATTTCTTTAGAAAAAACATAGTTTTTCAGGCTGTCTAATTGCGATTGCTCAACGGGCAAATCATATTCGTCCACCAGCTTGCCAATTTCAATACCCCATTCAGAACTTTTGATGTCGAGAATATTGGTTAAACTTGTAACGGTTGAAACGCCATTGGTATATTTTATGCTATCGGTAATTTGTTTTATATGCTGAATGACTTCTGCTTTAAAAACATCATCGGTTTCCAGAACAATCATTCCCATATCGTTTCCGCCAAACTGTGTGCCTATCTCCTTGTACAACCGGGCAGCAGGGTCGTCATCGGGCAAAGAGCTTATTATATCAGCGTTTATATGCAAGTCTTTTGCCTGATAACTAAAGAATACGGTTAAACCTACAACGGCTATAATTATAAGCCATTTAAATTTCACTATGCCATCTGCGAATCTGTTCATATTTTGTTGTTTTGAAATTATTTATACTTAAATCGTTTTATAGTCAGTTTTAGCACAAAAAAAATTATCGAGATAAACCTTTTGTGAGTATTCCAATTAAACCTTCAAAATGAGGAGAGTATTTCGCATATTTATTTTGTAGAAAAAAGGGTATCTCAAGCCCTTTTATAACCATAATGAATACGTCTAACAAAACATCAATATCTCCAATAATAGCAAATTCACCAGTCTCAACACCTTGAAGAATCAACTTTTTCAGGTTTTCTTTTTCCCATGCATCTAATTCGATTCGTAAATCATCAATGAAATGAAAATGTTCAAAAAAATCAGCCTTCAAGGTTTCATGGTAATTTGCAGCAGAATTGAGAATCTCCATTCTTTTAACGAGATATTTTTTTACCTTTTCAGAAGAATTCAAATCAGGATTGTTAACAATAAAAGACAGCTGATTTTTCAGGTTCGCCATTTCAATTGATACAACTTCTCTAAATAAATCCTCCTTGCTTGCAAAATGATAATATAAGGAACCTTTGGCTTTCCTGGCAATTTTTGCGATTTCGTCCATTGTGGTTTTGTGAAACCCAAAGCGACTGAATAACTTATTAGCAACGCCCAAAATTGATTCTTTGGTATTGTCAATACTCATGTTCTTTTTGTACTAAATTAGTTTTTCGGTACAAAGATAACTGTTTTTTTACACTTCAAATGTTTTTAACCTTTTTTTTTACAAATAACAAGAAATGTAAAACGTACCATAGTAGTAAGGGTGGGTTGGGAAGATTGCACTCTTTGGCAAATTTTGGTTTGAGGGTCGGCTGGTGCGATTTGCAAATGTGTGCAATGTGGGTAGGGTTTCTTTCTTCTTTTTGCGGGGGGAAGAAAAAAACAAAATAAATTCCGTCTAATTTGCACTGTCCTATCAAAAAGCTAAATTATTTCCTATTTCAATTCTATCGTTACCGTATCTGCTTGGTCTGTCTTTTTACACTTGTTGCCAACGTTCGGCGGTATGTGCAGTTGGCGCAGAGTCGCGGTGGCGCGTGTTTTTGCACTCGTGGTGCGATGCAGGGTTATGATGTTATTTGTTTATTCTCGCGTTGGCAAAAACCGTGACACCAGGAGGGAGTCCCCGGCGGGAGCCGGGGCGGGCCGCACCGCCGACCACTTAATGATCCTCTTTAGCCAGAAAGTTCTCGCGGTGCGGAAAGCCAATTGCATATACCGACCTGTTAGCAACCGTAATTATTTCATTTCTTAAATGGCAATTTTTCCTTTGTTAGTTCAAGGATTCTCTCAAAATCATTTTTTTCTGAGGTTACGTTCTCGAAAATATATGCTGCTGAATATGAATCATTTACTAAAATGAACAAAAAGGATTTATATAATGAGTAATTGCTGAATGCTGTCCATTTAATTTCTAAGTATTTCTCTTTGTCCTGGTATTTAATTAAGTCATTTGAGAACTCATAGGAACAATCCATTTTTGCTTCATCAAGTTTGATCGCCAAATCTTGAATTTTTCTCAGATATGAAGAGCGTGAAAGTAAAATCCAAACTAGATAGAACAGCACTGTTAGGGTAAGTACTATCCCAATAAATAAGAATGGATTAAAAGGATCCTCAGGCGACACAAAAAGAATCCCAATGACTAATAGAGGGACTGCCCAGAATGAAAGATTACGTAATTTTTTAAGATTCCTCAACATCTGAACCTTCCAGCGAATCTTGTTTAATCTTATGAAGTTTGCTTTGTCGTAAGGAACTTCTATTTTAATTGGATCCATCAAGTCTTAACATTTTATGGTTGCTAACGTTTGGCGGTATGTGCAGTTGGCGCAGAGTCGCGGTGGCGCGTGTTTTTGCACTCGTGATGCGATGTAGGGTTATGCGGTTATTACTTTATTCTCGCGTTGGCAAAAACCGTGACACCAAGAGGGAGACCCCGGCGGGAGCCGGGGCGGCCTGCACCGCCATTGAAGCTCTTTCATTTTGACCAGAAGATTCTCGCGGTGCAGAAGCCAATTGCATATACCGCTTTGTTAGCTACAGTTCATTTATTAATTTTTCAATAATAGCTACAAAGTCTTTATCGTATGGAATATTTTCTCCCTTCTTATTGTTCATATTAACAAGAGGGTACCCAAAATGTACCTGACATGCCCTGTTTTGTCAATGAACAAATTTACAGGAATAGCCTGTATCTTCCAGAGGTTTTTAATGGTGTCTCCTCCTTTAAGAATTAAGAATGAAAATGGATTATTGTCTAGAAAATCAGTTACTTGTTCTGGGTTACACCCAGGTTCAGTAATAGCCACAAAATGCATTTTATCACCATAGAGCTGCTTTAATCCATTAAGCTGTGGGACTTGATATTCATAAAATGAGCAAGCTGGTGACCAATAGTTGATTAGAGCTGGCTTACCAATTAGTTGTGAAGAGGAGAATTCATCACCATTCAAGGCATTGAGCTTGAAAGATGGGAGCTTTTGATTTAAGAGTAGGAATAATGCATCCTGTTGAAATACTGGATTAAATGTTGAATCACAGTTCTTCTCAGTACTTTTTACGGCGTCAAGCCTTAGGTAATTTATAATGCTATCATTGTTTTCAATTTTGTGATAGACAACCGGATTAACACAATAGCCATCAGGGACATTTTTTCTAAGACTATCATAAAGATTCCTAATCTCGAATTCTGAGAGAAAGCTGTCTGGATGCAGTGAGTAGTAGTTTTTTTTGCCACACCCAACAAACACTAATAGAATTATCGACCAGAGGAATAATTTTTTTGCTTTCATTTTGAATTATTATCCTTGCGGTAGGAATGAATTGTAGCTAACGTCTGGCGGTATGTGGCAGTTGCCGCAGAGTCGCGGTGGCGCGTGTTTTTGCACTCGTGGTGCGATGCAGGGTTAAGCGGTTATTACTTTATTCTCGCGTTGGCAAAAACCGTGACACCGGCGGGAGCCCCCGGCGGCAGCCGGGGCGGCCTGTGCCGCTGTACACCAAACGTTCCTTTTTGGATAGAAAGTTCTCGCGGCACAGAAGGCAATGCCATATACCGACCTGTTAGGGATAGTAGCGGCTTATTGTCTTGAGTTGGAGAAGAAAAGATCTCACTAGAATACAGTTGAACAGGCTCCTTAATTTACTCACCAAGCCGCTACATATCCCTTGAAGCGGAGGACAGCTGCTGAGTTGGGGGGTAATCGCGGTTCATGCTTGACGTGTTATGAATATTCTTTTTTTTCTTTTAATCTAAGTTACGGCGCGGAGGCAAGAGTGCTTGAAGCGAGAAGGACTGCTTGCCCCCCAATTTATTGTGAATTGAGCACTTAACTCTTAATTTTCAATAAGCCGCTATTGACCCTAACGTTCGGCGGTATGTGCAGTTGGCGCAGAGTCGCGGTGGCGCGTGTTTTTGCACTCGTGGTGCGATGCAGGGTTATGATGGTTATTACTTGATTCTCGCGTTGGCAAAAACCGTGACACCAGGAGGGAGTCCCCGGCGGGAGCCGGGGCGGCCTGCACCGCCATTGAAGGATTTTCATTATGACCAGAATATTCTCGCGGTGCAGAAGCCAATTGCATATACCGACCTGTTAGCACTAGTGGTTTATTATTGAATCCTCGTTGATTTACTTATTAATCTGTCGGTTGGCCCTTCTCCTTCATAGTATACAATTTCTGCATCACCGAAGACAATAAGTATTCCCATGCCGCTACCAATTGTTTCTCTTAGCGCTGTATTTATATCAAGCCTTTTTTGGTCAAGAGCAGAAGATTCTGAAATTAAATAGCAATCTGTAATTCTATTGAGATTATTTACTCTGCTTATTATTGTTTTGTAAACATCACCTATTACTTCCTCAAATAGATCATCTCGCAAGTCGTGGAAATGAGCCAATTCTTTAATGAAATTAATTCTACTTTTGCCGCTTTTAATAAAAGTTAAGTATCTGTCCTTCTTGGCTTTTTTAATAAAGCGCTCAATTATTTTGACTTCTAATTCGAGATTCATTGGCAGTGTTTGACCATTAGTGCTAACGTTCTGGCGGTATGTTACGTTTGCGTGCCCCGACCCTTGGGAGGGGATGGCGTGGTTTTTGCCGGTCCGGCGCACGCTAGAACTTTCTTTTTGAATACAAATCTACCCCGCCATTATTGTTGGACTAGGTGATCAGGATTTTTCCTCTATGCACTTAATGTTCCAGAAGGAGGGGGCAAAAACCATGACAAGCATATGGAACATACCGGCCTGTTAGGAACTGTAGCGGCTTATTAATCTATATTCAGGTCAGAGAAGAACTCGCTTGAGTGCAGTTAAACAGGCTCCTTTGATTTCTCACCGAGCCGCTACTTACCCCAGGAAGCGGAGGAGTGCAGCTGAGTTGGGGTGATTTGCCATTCGTGCTAGATTGGTTGTTAATGTTCTTTAAGTTCCTAACAGGCTAAGTTGGGGCGCGGTGGCGAGTCTCTTCGCAGCGAGGGGATCAGTCGGCCCCCTTATATTGTGATTTGAGCAGTTACCCCTTTGATTATTGTATAGCCGCTATTGTTACTAACGTTCGGCGGTATGTGCAGTTGGCGCAGCTTCGCGGTGGCGCGCGTTTTTGCACTCGTGGTGCGAGGCAGTGTTATGATGTTGTTTGTTTATTCTCGCGTTGGCAAAAACCGTGACACCAGGGGGAGTGCCCCGCGGGAGCGGGGCCGGCCGACTGGTTTTTGCCCGGCGGCTTTAGCTGCTAAGCCGGGCCGATAAAGCACCAACTGGTTTTGGTGTGCCAGTCTGGCGGACCGGCGCGCAAAAACCAGTCGAAGCCAATTGCATATACCGACCTGTTATAGGGCGTTTATTTCTTAATACTCCATTCTATGAGCACCTTCTTATCAATAGCAATTTCCTTTGGGCTTATATTGAAATTCATTTCTTCTACTACTGCGAAAACTTCATTTGTTGTAAAATCTTCATCAATAATTAGATAGTCATTCCTATAATTTGAGTTATCATATGATATTTTTGTTATTCTATCCAATTCTATACTTGAGGCTTTAGCGATGATATTGGCTTTCTTAATGGCATCTTCAACAGCATAATTAATAGCTTTTTCATATAATTCCTCTATTTGTGATTTTGACAGCTCAAAACTTAGGGAATATGGAATTCTATTTTGTACAATTACTTTAATGATGCTGCCTAATTTATCAGCTGAGTAAGCATCTTTAATCTGAAGACGAACAAAGCCTTTATAGCCAACATGAATTCTTTTGCCCTTTTCAACATAAGTATTATCGGAAATTGAGAATTCGGATGTAATAATAGTTTCATTGTTAACTCCGATCCTTCCTAGTTCTTGGTATAATCTATTCAGGTAATTTAAAAGCCTATTATGACAAGTTATGTAGATGGAGTCATTAACGTTAATTGGAATACTTACTACAAAGTTATTTGGGGTTGCTTTTATTGAAGATTTGCCTACAACTTGAAGTACATCTTTTGGTTCTTGTGAGAACCCATCTATTTGAAATAGAACAAGTGCTATTACAACTACAATAACATGCTTAATTGATCCCATGATGCTTAGTTTATTATTGTTTTCTGTTTGTTGACTACAGCGAAAAATGCCCTATAACGGACAGCGGTATGTTTTTGTTGCCGATTTCGGAGCACGTCATTGTCAAGCCACGATTAAGTTTGAAGCGAGCCACAACCTTTGATTTCAGCACTATCTCGGCAATAAAATATACCGCATGTTACAAGCTGGCCTTCTTTCTTGTCAAGCGACATACCTTTATTATTATAAATCAATTCTGTCATTCTGTTTTTGTCTGTCGGGTTGCGTTTCGGCAAAGTTTTATTTTTTAGAGAGGGAAGATTTTTTGTTTTTCTCTCCGGGTGGGCAAAGCAAGCTCTTTTGCAAACTTTGGTTTGTGAGTTGGCATTCTGCGGTTTGCAAATGTGCTTGCTTTACGTCCGACATTGCTTAATTAAATTTGCCTGTAATTTGTGAAATATCAAAGTTTCCGTTAATTTCTTGAACTTCAATTTTTCCATGTAAAATATCAAAAAAGAAGTTTCTAATCTTCTCCATTGTCAAAGTTGCAGGTTGTCCTTTTGCATCTACACCCAAATCATAGGTTTTTAGTAATTGAGTTCCCAAGCTTGCAGCAGTTAGCAAAAAGTGATTCTGAAATTTATCCATGTCCAACAAATCTGCTGCTAAAACTTTTCCAACCACTGTATAACTTCTCAGAGTTTTCTGTGTTTCCTCATTTGTTAATGTAGTTTTAACTTCATCTGCGTCAATGTTCATTTCTATTTTTCCTGAATTTGCTGCTTGTGGCATACCTTTGTACAAAGAACCTAAATCAGCCAAACTTAAATTGTAGAATTTTGTGCCCGGAACTACAAGTATTTTTTCAATTGAAAATGCACTTGGTAAAAGCAAACTTACCATTTGAGCCGCTTTAATAGATGGAGTATTGAATGTGCCGACAATTGAGTTTGTTAAATCAATGGATTGGGTTGCAAAAACGCCTCCTATCACAACACTGTTTTCAAGGATGATTTCATCTGCATAAATGCTACCAGCAACAAAGGCGTTATAAAGTGTAACACTTTTAGCATTAATATCACTATGAAACATAATGTTGCAGTTTTGAGCTCTTGAAACAATAGAATTGGCAGAACCAACACTTTTTTTGAAGATAACATTGCCTTTTGCTTCACTATTTACGTACAGTTCTAACTGTGTAAATACTGCTCCATGAATTTCTGAATCACCTTGCTGAATCTCTAACTTATGTGCATATACAGGACCCTCAATAACGGTGCTACCTTGTATTGTAATAGTTCTGTTTAACTCAGCAATTTTTTCAGGGAGTATAGAGCCTTTAACCAAATTGTCCTTAAGTTGGATATTGGTTTCATTGAATCGAATTTCTTTTAACTCTTTCATTGTTTTTATTTTTTAAAGATTTTGAACACTTATTGTTTGAATTGAACCAAGATTAGCAATTTTCTGAATCATTTCCTTTACCCTTACCGAATGTTGGTCGGCAGAGGTATATGATTTATTTAATTCTGAATTAAAGTACAATTTAAGATTGTCTGAGTATTCTTTTGTAATTACACTCCATGAATTTGATGATTCAGTAAATTGCTCAATAAGTTCATTTTTTGTTTGATTTTCCTGCAAAGCAGAAACGAATGACGGAGCATGTAATCCTTTTGTAATTTGATTTTTATCCGCTTTTGTTTCTACAAAACAAACAGGCGAATATTGAGAAGATTCCGTACTTTCATTCAACATGCTTTGCTGAACGGTATTGTTTAACTTTTTCTGTTGCCACAAAAATACTTTTGCTTTATTCAATGTATCTAAAGCACGTTTTTTAGCAATTGAGGCACTTATTTTTGAATGTAATTCGCTACCCTCTTTGCCAAAAATTGCAACAGTGTTAACTAAATCATTGTTGGTAGTTCTGATACTTTGATTATCTAATTCTTTTTTGAAAACAAATGTGGGTTTATCGAGTTCAAAAATTCGGTTAGATAATTCATTATTCAGATCGTCAAATGTTTTTATGTATCTACTTGAAATACGTAAAAAATCTCCTTCCATCTGCCTTTTTTTATCAAGAACAGCTTTTGATAGTTCTCGAAGATGCATCAGTTGAGAATCTATTCCCTGTGTTAACTCGGCAATTTGTTGGCTGATTTCTGAACGTATATATCCAAAAAATCCATCAACAATAGTTTGTCCAACCTTTTTAGCGTTTTTGTCAATTGAAACAATTTGAGCTGTTTCGGTTGCAACTACTGCGCCAGTAAGGAGGTTAACATTCGTATTACAATGTTCAACGCTATCATCAAATGGCTCTGTATCCACTTCAATAGATACATTAACATCTTCGTATTCTGTCCCGCTATAGTGTGCCGTACCTGACCCACCATTTTGCGATGCCGGATAATTATAACTAACTGTGCCAGAATAATGCACAGCAATCCGCTCTCTATATGTTCTAGTATAACTCATATCTTTTACGTTTAAATGGTTTGATAATTATTAGACTGGAACAACTTCGTAGCCATATCCTTTACTCGTTGCGACTTTGAGGAAGTCGATACTAATTTACTGAACTCGCTTTTAACTTCTGTATTGGGTAACGATTTGGCTTGCCATTCAATTTGATTCAGTTCTGCGAAGGCAGTATTTTTAATCGCCGACTTTGAAATATTATCTAACTCAACATCAGAAACAGAAATTTCCACTCCTGCATCAGTTCTATCTCTATTGCATTCACATATTACAATTGGAATATAAACTGTTGCTGTTTCGGTATATCTGCCATCATTTATTAATATCTGGTCAGTAAGTTTTTTTTGCGTATTCATTTCAAAAAGAAAACTACGCATTGACTTGATTACATTAAGACCACGATACTTAACATTTGAAGCAACTATCTTTTGACTAGCTGCTAAAGATTCCAACTGGGCTATCGGGATAGTTGCCGTTAGATATTTTGACCTGTTAGAAACTTTATCTACCTCTTTAACTGCAAAATCAATAGTTGGCTTGTCAAGTTCAAAAACTCTTTGTTTCAAATTTGAATTTAATCCGTTAAAAAGTTTGATATACCTACTGGCTATCATGTTGTAATCCTTTTGCATACGGTTTTTAATGCTCAGTAAAGCATTTTTCTGCTGAACCAATTGCATAAGATGAGAATCAACCTCGCTTTGAAGTTTTGCCATTTTTTGCGAGATTTGGGAGCGAATCAAAGAATAAAATCCTTTGTTTACATTATTGCAAACATGGTCTGCTGCTTTTTCTTCAGCAATTATGACTGCTGTTTGCATAGCTACAACGGCACCGGTAGTGGCATTCACATGACGTGAAACACTACGCATTTCTTCTGCCATTGGCTTTGTGTCTACTGTATAATTAAATGATGCCATAATTCTTTAAGTTTAAATGATTAATTCTTTTTATTTTCTTCATCTTCTTCCTCTTCGCTATCTTCATTATCACTTTCAGAATCATCGTTTTCATCTTCATCAGAAAAATCTTCTTCATCTTCATCAAATGCATCATTGTTTTCTTCTTTTTCTTTTGATTCAGAGTTATCGTCAGCATCTTGATTTTCTTCCAACTCTAAATCTGAATCATCAATTTCAGCATCTTGATTTTCTAGAATATTATCATCTGATTCAACATTATTCTCAATATCAGATTCAATATTCGTGCTTTCAATTTCATTATTTTCTTCTGAAATAGGTTGCTCAACCACCAAATCATCTTCAAGTTCTCTTAATGTATTTTTTGCAATATTCGGTAGATTCAAAGAAATGTGCTCGAAGGTAATATCTTCCACACTTGGAGTTGGAGGCAAATCAGATGTTTTTGCAAATAATGGATTTACTGTAATCAAAGGTTTTCTACGTGCGTCAAAATCATGTACTTCATCCGTTGCAACAGCGATTTCTTTTGATGTGCCATCACGAAGTAACGCATCATAATAATCAATGTGTTCAAACTTTTGTGCTTTCATGTCAATGTCTTCTTTCAATCGTTCCATGTAGTTCTCAAAGTCAAGCTGAACATTTTGGAATTCTTTTGATTGAAGTTCGAAAGCGGCAAAAACTTCGGCTGAATTTTCAGTTGCTGTAACTACTGTTGAATCTAAAGACCCTCCAGATTGTGCCATACTATCCTCAGTTTTCTTAAGTGAAGTTAAAGTATTGTATGCCGCAACATAATCTCTTAAACTTGCTCTCATTAAATTTATCAGGTCGGCACTTTCAGCTCGGTTTCTTCCATAAAAGTCCTCAGTATCTTGATGCCACTTATTAAGGTAGCTAATTTTTTGGTCTTTGATATGATTATAAATTTTCAGTCGTTCAATTCTTGTTTCATTCATCAGGTTTTGTACCATAGGAGCAACAATTTCTTCATGAATTTGATGAACTCCAAATGGGAAATTGGTTGTGCTGCCATCTTCGGCAGTCCACATTCCCGAAACCAAATTGAAACGGACTTTTGAACTGTCCTTTAATTGGAATGGAACATAATCAGAAACCGCTTCACTATAATTAAAACTCTCATTTCTTATTCGTTCAATTTCCGATGCCTCTAAAACCGGAGAGTAGTGGTTATATGGTGATTTAAGTATTTTATAAAGCACCTTGTTTGATTCAAAAACAATTTTATCTGTTGAAGCAACTTTCAATGCGGATATTGCTTGAACGGAATTTGCCATTGTAATCATTAGTCCTTTCAATACATCTTCAAACTGTGCAGTATGTCTTGATAAAGAATCTTTTAGTTTATTTAATTCCTGAAATTTTGAAATCTGCTCATTGTATTTTTGTGTGTCAAATGCTTTAAAAATTGGTGCATTTTCAGGAATTTCATTGGTCGCAAACTCCTTTAAAAAGTTAAGATATGAATTTTCATTCGCAACTAGTGGTAATTGAACCGAGGTTACATCTAAATCATCCATACAATATGAAATTGTTCTCAACGAACGTTCAAGTTTCCCAAAATAATCATGTTGATTTAGTTGTTGCATTGATTTGGAATACTGTTCTGTCTCAATTTCTTCAATTTCGTTTGAACTTTCAACAATAGGTGCTTCACCCGAAAGTTTTTCTAACTCTGAAATTGTTTGAATAAGTAAGTCGTTTTGTTTTGACAATTGCAATTTAACTTCTGATTCCTCAACCATTCCCGTATGATCAACAATAAAGCTTTTATTTTCATACTTAATTTGGTCGGCAATTGGAACATAAGCAACGCCCAATTTACTTACTTTGTAATCCCTGAAAATTTCTTTGTGCATTTTCTGAAATTCAGCGATTCTTGTGTTTAGGGTTTCAACCTGTAATCTCGTTTTCTTTAGTTTGCCTTGAAACCATAATTTAATTCTGTTCCAAAAAGAAGAAAGAATATCTTCTATCATCTTTTTTTCTTCTTCGAGTTTCGCAATTTCTTTTTCAATGCGTTCCTCTTCTTGTACTATTTTTTCAGCCATTGACTGGTAATAGTTGAATAATATCTTCGCCTGATCTTGGTAGATATTACTCGATTCCGGAAAAATTTTACCTTTCATACGATTTGATTTACTGGATTTATATTAATTTGAGAAAATTTGTTTGCGTTCTTTGTATGTCCTTTCGCAATTTTTAATGTTGCTGATGACAATTTCAATGTTTAATGGATTATCTGAAAAGCAATTATTTAACATTCTAATTTCTTCAACAAATTTGCTTTCAAGAACCAATGCATCACTATTATTGCTGGGCGATAGATATCGTAAATTTTCCTGTAGTTCATTAATACGATTAATGATTTCTATTGGAATATTATTCATGGCATCTAATTTTAATTGAAGTTCTTTTGTAACCTTCTTCATTTCATCAATCCTATCTCTGTTTTGTTTTTCTTCAAAATAAACTTCACTTACCTTGTCGGATGATGAAAAAGCCATAAATAGACCAAGCAATAGCAGAAAGAATAGAATACCATGAATAATAATTTGATTCGTATAATGAATGGGTTTTACAGTATTGAAAAATATCATAACCCCTATAGCGAGTATCAAATAGAAAAATGTAAAAAACCATCTTAAACCAATAGAACCAATTTGCTTCTGTGATTTATCTTTTAGGTTAACCCATGGAAAAATTACATCTACAAATACAAGACAATAAATTATTGTTGATACAATAATATTAAGTGTTAATATTTCTGTCTGGACATTTTTGCCAAAATGTAAAAAACAGAAAATAATCAGTGCTTCTCCAAAGAGTGCAAGCAATAACGAAAATATTTTTTTAGCATTCATAACTTTAATTTTTTAGTTAGCGTTTTTGACCACATTTAGGACAGAACTTTATTGTTGGATTTAATGCAGTTCCACATCTTGTACATTTATTTTCTGCTTGCTGTTGACCACAATTTCCACAAAATGAACTACCGGGAGCAAGAGGTGTGTTACAATTAGTACATAATGACATTTCAGTTTGAAGTGGAGTGCCACAACTTACACATCGTTTTGCATTTTTATCGTTATCCGTTCCACATTTAGGACAAGCATCATAAGGGTCTCCACAATGAGGGCAAAAACGATGTGTACTAGGAAATTTCTTTGAACAATTTGAACAGAAAACCTCTTTTACTTGATTAACTGGTTGAACATTATTGCCCTGTTGATTCTGATTCGTACCGCCAAATGTTGGTTGATTGTATTGTGGCTGCATAACACCGCCTGCACCTCCTAAACCTCCCATCATATTTGTTGCAATAACAGCTCCTAATATTCCTGAATTACTGTTTGAAAAACCGTCTATTGCATTGTTAGCTACACCAAACGCTTGTTCTTGTTGCCAAGTGTAACCACCAATAGATTGTGCACTTTGGCGAGAAATTGCATCTAACACACGTTTTCCAACTTCGGTTGAACTATCAACTTCTATACTTGTAACATAGAACTTCGTAAGTTCCAAACCAAGATTTTCCCAAAAAGGCAGCATTACCGTTTTTAAATGTTCAGATATGCTGTCTAAATGGGCGGAAATTTGTTTTAATCCAATTCTATTATTAATCATGAATTGCAAAACAGTAGACTTTGTTTTTGTTGAAAATTCACCAAAAAACTGGTCAGTCAGATCATTTTGGTCAAATGAATTTTTTGTCCCAACAATTTTTATCAAAAATCTTTCTGCGTCCGTAATTTTTAAACCATATCTACCATTAGCAACAAGCGGAATACCTGTATTGTAATCAGCATCATGAATATCCATTCGGTCAATTGACCAATCAATATTATAAGGTTGTAGTTTGTTTACAAACCAAACTTCTGCTGTAAATGGATTTTTACCACCAAAAGGGAGTCCGTATAAACTTCTTAATATTGGCAGGTTTTCCGTATTAAGTGTATGTTTACCGGGTCCAAATTTACCTACAATTTGACCTTTTGAAAATAAAATTGCCTCTTGTGATTCTTGCACAATCAACTGTGTGTATGTGCTAAGATTTGTCTCAGGAAACCTATAGGCATATATGGTTTGATTTCCTTGAGGTGCCCAACGGACTAGATCAATTATTGCCATAACTATTTAATTTTAAAGTTTGTATTTGTAAATTTACTCTTTTCGTGCGAAGGAAAAAATGGCTCTTTGACTTTTGCGAAGCGTTTGCTTGTGTGTCGGGCAAAAGGCAATGTGCCATTTGTGTATCGGATTTAAAAAACAAAAAATGCGGGACGGCAAAAAATAAAACTTTATCGGGTCGGCTGGTGTGGTCGGCAATCATTCCGAATTGTCTGTCTTTTCTGTCTTTGTAAGTCGTCTTGTCAATTTTCATGTCGCTGTCTTTTTTTAGGCTTGCTTGTAACTTGTTTATAGCGGTAATAAAGGTAACTTTTATTTATTGAATTTGGTTGTTATTGTGGAGGTGGGGTGGTTGTTATATCAGTTGCGGCAAGGAATTCCTGGTAAGTGAGATTCAGAAAATGGCA
>Ga0302247_1000572_pt1 | contig 34128 bp, 30 predicted proteins | sample AAG_UR_Ile_MG_FD_193529 | JGI IMG/M metagenome (GOLD analysis project Ga0302247, IMG submission 193529) | Enriched activated sludge microbial communities from anaerobic digester in WTTP, New Holstein, Wisconsin, United States - AAG_UR_Ile | ecosystem: Engineered > Bioreactor > Anaerobic >...
CTCGCTGACCACCACCCCGGAACTCCGGCCGCGGTTCCTGAAAGACTCGTTCCTGATGCTTGCCGCAACCCTACTCTATGTTGGCCTCTCGTTTCGGGGGGTGCTTGACTGGATGAGCGGGATCCTGTTCCTCATCCTTTTCGCAGGGATCCTCCTCTTTATCAGGAAAAACTCCCGGGAGAGTGACACTGCCAGGCCTGCTGTTGTACGCCATCCAGTGCTGTGGACCGTCGCCGGGCTCTTGGCGGTCCTCATCGGTTCCCACCTCCTGATCACCGCAGCAGTTGACCTCGCAGAACTCTTCGGGATCCCGCCCTATGTTATCGGCATCTCCCTTATCGCAGTAGGAACATCGCTTCCGGAACTTGCCACCTCCCTTGTCGCCGCAGTGAAAAACAGCCCCGCGATCTCGGTTGGAAACATCGTGGGAAGCAACATCTTCAATCTCCTGTTCATCCTCGGGATAAACTCGCTTTTTACCCCCATTGCTGTCCCGGGATTGGTCGATACGCTGGTGATGACCGGGTTTGCAGTGGGAATTTTTGTGTTCTTCTACGGGGGCAGGTTGCAGACCCGGCTCTTTGCCCTGTTCATGCTGGTTGCCTATGGTGTCTTTGTCGCTGTGAAGTTCGTACCCGGCTGACCTGCAGATAACACCGGTCTCCCGTATGGGATGTGAAGGCAATCGTTGCCCCAGCCCGTGGATGCGCCGGTCACGAAAACAGATATTCTCCAGGATGGTGAGAATGGAAAATGGAGAGTATTGATTGTGGAAAGGTTCCAGATGGAGGGGCCCCAGGAGTTACTTACTGGAACACAGGGTCAGCCCCGCAGTACTGCCTCTTTGACATGCTCCGGCCTTCCGCTGTTTTGACCGGATTATTGGTGGTATTGCGGCATCATGTTCCTTGAGATTTCTGTCCGGCCCAGTCGTGAGGAATGTCTTTTTCACCAGTCCATCGTCAGCCGTTTGGATGGAGTGGTTCATCCCACCGCTGCATCGGATCTTCCCGAACATTTGTTCGGCCCATTGATCTGACCTCTTTGTCGCAAAGAGATCGTCCAGCCGTTTTGATCTCCCTGCTGGTCAGGTCATTGCTTGTATCCCCGGTTTTCATCCCTGAGGCACACCCCTATAGTCTCGAAACCACAAATAGTTTTCGGTTTCTATGGCAGTTCCTCCCATCCCGCTGGTTCACGCCATGTAAACATGATGTAAGACCGCAAGGCCTGCGAGAAGGATGATGACTGCGGTAACCTGGATCATTGCAGCGGCATAAAGAGCTCTTTTTGCAAGGAGTGTCTCCCGGGTCCGGCATGCCAGGGCGCCCACGAGTTCTCTTGTAGTAATAATCATGGTATGTACCTCCCAGGGTGCCACCCGTCCGGATCGCACCCCTGCCTATCTGCTCTGGCAAAGGGGATAAATATTGGAACAATATGGACGGTTGGACCCATGAACCCGTAAGTTCGTCCATTTGACAATCCAGGGCCACTGCTGACCTGAAACTATTTAACCGATGAGAGGCATGACTGCCACGTTTTTGTTTCGGACCAGGAACGGTGTCATGAATTGTTGCCCTGCCGGAACGATGTTTTTATCTTCGCCCCAAAAGAGCAGGGAAATACGTGTCCGAGAACTAAAACCCGCTTCTATCAGCCCACCGATGGAGGCATCCGTGTGCTGGCAGGAAACAGGACGCGGGGATAAAATCACCATCCTTTTTTGCACCGGTGCTGATGGGGAAATACCATGGATCGTCCACAGGTGTTACTCGCGTTCGCCCTCGCAGCGGTCATTATCCTCGCTGTTGCCATAGTATTTGGCCTGTCATCTGGAAATACCCCGATGGACCGGGACGTCCTCTACCAGGTCTCGACCATCGATGCCCTGCAGCAGGGGGTCTTTGACGGAACCCTGCCGATCGGAGATCTGAAACGGAACGGCTGTTTTGGGATCGGCACCTTCGATGCCCTGGATGGCGAGATGATCATGCTTGAAGGGATCGCCTACCAGGCACTCGCCGACGGCAGCTTGGTGATCGCCCCCGATTCTTTCACCACACCGTTTGCTACGGTGACCTGTTTCGAGAACGATTTTGTGGTCACGACCGAAGAGCCTATGAACTACACGGCCTTTTGCCAGGCGATGACCGATCAGCTGCCCACCGTGAATTTGGTCTACGCGGTCCGGATGCACGGGACCTTTCCTTCGATGACCGTGCGATCCATCCCGGCACAGCAGAAACCCTACCCAAAACTCTCTGCAGCGGCCAAAAACCAGTCGGTTTATACCTGTACAGATATCACGGGCACTGTCGTCGGGTTCTACACCCCGGTTTTCTTCAAGGGCCTGAACGTTCCGGGCTACCACCTCCATTTCATCAGTGACGACCGGCAGATCGGGGGCCACATCCTCGACATGGTTGTACCGGAGGGGATCCTGGCCGAGTACGACATCACACCGGAGTTTTTCATGGTCCTGCCCACCAGCGGGGATTTCACAACCATTGACCTCTCGGAGGACTTGAGCGAGGAACTGGCAGCAGTGGAGAAATGATGAACTATTGATACCGGCCGTGCACCCGTCCCGGAGGGTTTCGGTTACCCATCATGATTCGGTGGAAGAGCTCACAAGAAAGATTCCGCCCATCGGGATCGTTGCTATACCGGAGCGGTGGGGAGGAACTTTCAGGGCCATTCCCGTGGAAGGCAAAACCACGATACTCTGAACGGCGGGCAGAGAAAGACTCACTTCCTTACGATAATCCTGGCTTTCTCCAGCTGGAACTCCTCATCAGTAACATAACCGGCCTCTTTCAGGTGGACCAGCCGTTCCAGGAGTTCAAGATCGTGTTCCGGTGACCCATTGCCGGCCGCTTTTTCCTCTTCAGCCTTCAGTTCCGAGATAAACCCTGCCGCCAGAACGCCGGCAGGCAACGCGAACAGCCCGATTCCCAGGAAGGAGATCAGGGCCCCCAGGAATTTCCCGGCATACGTGACCGGATAGACGTCTCCATAGCCGACGGTAGTCAGGGTTTCTACTGCCCACCACATTGTGATCGGTATGCTGGAGAAGGCTTCCGGCTGAGCCTGGTTTTCAATGTAGAACATCAGGGTCGATGAGACGATGATGAGGATGGTGATGACGAAAATGATGACGGCAAGGATGTCCTTCTCCCGCTTCACCACCTTGCCAAGGAGGTGAAAGGCGCTCGAATACCGGGCCAGTTTCAGCAACCGGAAGATACGGACCAGCCTGAAGATCCGGATGAAGCGCAAATCGATGGGGATAAAGAAGGGGACATAATATGGGAGGAATGCCAGAAGATCGATGACGGCAAGCGGGGTCAGGGCGTAGCGGAGCCTCCCGGTGACAGGTTTTGCGTAGGCAGGATTGCTGGTGGAGCTCCAGATTCGCAGGATATATTCAATGGTAAAGATCACGATGGAGATCAGGTCGAAAACGATAAAGAAATAGGAAAACCGGAGTGACGCCGAATGGACCGACTCGAGCATTATCACGAAGATGCTGAGCACGATCACCGCAATGATAAAGCCGTTGAATATGGCGCTTGTGGTATCGTCTTCCCTGACAGCGTCAACGATCTCGTATACCCTGTTCTTGATGCGCCGGTACAACTGCCCACCAGTTCGTTACAGGAAAGGTTGCGTGGATCCGGAATATATAGCTCGCTCATCCCCGGTCCCGGCCTGCCTGATGCAGCCATACCGGAAATCGGCGGGAACCGCCATCCTGATCGTGATTGAGCTAACCCTCCTCGCTAACCCTCCTCGCAGCATCCGCGGTGCATTTCAATCCACGAGGATCCGAACCCAAAAACCATTGGTACTTTCAGTCCGGGAACGGGTTCTCGCGGCAGAAAGAGTGCCGGATTCCCGGAAAAGAGGTTGGATTAATGCCGGACGGCAGCCAGTCGTTTTCCGATGCTGTCCCAGTTAACGATGCTCCAGAATGCCTCGACGAATTTGCCCCGGTCGTTCCGGTAGTCGAGGTAGTAGGCATGTTCCCAGACATCGAGGACCATGAGGATCGGGTACCCGGGAAACACGTTCAGGTTGTGCTTTTCGATCTGCATGATCAGCAGCCTTCCGGTCTCTTTGCAGTACGAAAGTGCAGCCCAGCCCGATCCCTCTACCCCGGTAGCCGCCGTGGAAAACTCCTTTTTAAAACGATCGAAATCTCCAAACCCGGCATCGATCGCCGAAGCCAGGCTGCCTGCCGGTAGTCCTCCTCCCCCCGCGCCTGCCGGCGCAAGGTTTTCCCAGAACAGGCCGTGAAGCCTGTTTCCACCGATGTGAAACGACAATTCCTTTGCCGTTGCCTTGATATCGAAGTCGGCCTTCTCCTTCCTTGCTTTCGAACACTTCTCAATGATGGCGTTTGCCCCGGTCACGTAGGCCTGGTGGTGCTTGGTGTGGTGCAGGGTAAGCTGGTCTTCCGAGATATAGGGTGCAAGTGCATCGTATTTGTAAGGGAGTTTGGGGAGCGAGTACAGGTTTTCCATAGGTGATTGCCTCCTTTCTGTGACAATGGAGGTTGTTATCCTATTTGTAGCATTGGGTCGGTGAAAGAGAACTCGAATTTACCTGGAAGAGCTGGCCGTAGATGGCGATCCCCCGCTTATTCCGGGATGTCATGGAGCGCCCTCCACACAGATACAGGGTTTATTCCCACGAGACCTCACTTTCGCGGGAGAATCAGGGGGTCTTCTCCCACAGAACACTTCTTTCCCAGTATCCGGTTTTCAAAAAAATTCTTTTGCGGCAGCCCAACTCCCTCATCACCGGGATGCATCGATCTGCCCTGTCCAGGAGTGCCCGGAACCATTGCTGAAGACCAGCTGCCACCAGGGGATCCAGGTGAGGAAGAACGAGGTTACCTCAATGCCGGTCTTTGTCGGCTTCACGGTAATCTCTCCGATCTCCTTCACAGCGTTCTCCCAGCGGGCCGTGATCCCGGCAGCCTCCCTGTCGAAAGCAGCCCGGAGTTCCCGTATCTCCTCTTCAAGGGCCCGGGCATTCTCCTCTGCTTCCCGTGCACTCATCCCGGCAGAGCTGCTCTGGCGGTACTTGCTCGCCGCCGATGACCCGGACCGGATGCTCTTTCTCCCAATGAGGATCCCAATAACCGATTCTCCGGCAGAGATCATCGCTTCCCGCTTGCGTGCATCGGCATCGGCCCGTTTCCGTTCAACGGCCAGACCGGCTTTCCGGAGCCGGTCCTCCAGCGTGCCTGCTTTTACTTCATGCCGTTTCCGGAGGGCGTCGACCTCGGCATCCCGCTGCTCCCGGGCGGCAAGGCGCACCCGGAGGAGGAACTCGTTTTCAGGCTCCCCGGGCCTCGAAACTAGTTTCACGGCAGGACAGGTGAAGAGCCTGAGTTCCTGTGAATGGACAAGCGAGCTGATAAGTTCCTGCTTCACTGTGGAGAATTTCTTCAGGGTACGGACGGTCTCTGCCCTCACTGAGAAACTGGCGTCCGGAGAGGGGGTCTGCAAGAGGTCTCCAGAGTAAGGGAGGGCGTTTTCCCAGTCAACGGTTCCCCCAGGGGAGAATGGTGCGAGGAGTGCGAAGTCCCGGACTGCATCCTGCTCGAGCTTTGCACCTTTGTAATGGATCCGGCCGGAAGCAAATACCCCGGCCTCGTACTGGACCACCGCCTTCTGCATAGTCCCCTCCCTTCCCTGGAAAGCAGCAGATCCTGCGGTCTCCCGGCTGACCCGGACCGGCAGGTAGCGCTGCGGGACTTCTGGAGGGAGGGCCGGTGGCAGCGTTGAAGCATCTCCAACAGGCCCCGCCGTGGATTTCGGGGAGGTTGCTGCCGGTCTCTGAACAGTGTCCGGTTTCCGGTCCTTCATCAGGACCCTGACCTGCTCGCGGGAAAGCGGTCCACGGAGGTAGCTCATCGCCCACCGGGTCTGGAATATGACCGGAGCGCTCTCGTGCACGTTATGCAGGAGAAACACCCGGTTGTCAAGCGAGGAGAGGATGTCAGAAAGGGCCGCCCGGGAGAGAGCCCCGCCCTGGACCGCACCTTCAAGACCATCGAGGACACGGTTCCGGTCCTGCACGGTCTGGAGCCGCCCGATGAACCATGTGCCGGTGTTTGAGAGCCCCTTGTAGTCGAGGTCGACCGGGTTCTGGGTTGTCAGCACCACGCCGAGGCCAAACGCCCGGGCCTGCTTGAGCAGGGTGAGCATCGGCTCTTTACTCGGAGGGTTAACCACCGGCGGGAAGAACCCGAAGATCTCGTCCATGTAGAGCAGTGCCCGCAGACTGGTCGTCCCGGTCTGGGACCGGACCCAGGAAAGGACCTGGTAGAGAAGGAGGGTTACAAAAAACATCCGCTCATCTTCGTTCAGGTGGGCCAGGTAGAAGATCGCGTGGCGGGGTTTTCCCTCCGCAGTAGCGATGAACCCCGGGATATCGAGCGGCTGTCCCTCCATCCACGAGCGAAACGTGGGTGCGGCAATGATGTGATTAAGCCGCATGGCCAGCGGGAGCCGCTCTTTTGCCGGGAAAAAAGTCTCGATATCAAAGGCCCCGATCCGGGCGAGCGGCGGGCTCTGGATGGCCTGTATCAGCGTGACCAGGTCGAGGTCTTTCCCCTGCCTCCAGAAGTGTTCGAAGATCGAGGAGAGAAGTATGTGTTCCCTCGAACTGAGCGGGTCGGCGGTCACTTTTATCAGGCCGAGCAGGGCGGTAACCGTGCCGGAGATCTTTTCCCGGAGCATTTCGGCATCCGTATCCCAGCTTTGTGCCGGTGCAGCAAAGGACTGGATGACCGAGACCGGTATTCCGGCATCACTCCCCGGTGTGTAGACCGCGAGGTCGACAGCGTCTCGAAGCATCCTGATCCGTGCCCCGTCCTGGCCCCAGGATGCAAGGCCGGATTTCCAGGACTCTGCCTGGGACGCTGCATAGGCTTCGGGGGTCATCCCCTTCCTCCGGGCATCATCGGGGTTGACCCACGGGAGGAAATCAGCCGGGGCAAGGTCGGGGAACATGAGCAGCCGGTTGGTGATATCCCCCTTGGGATCGATGATGATGGCTGGCACACCATCGATTGCCGCCTCTTCGAGCAGATCTACGCAAAGCCCGGTCTTGCCGCTACCGGTCATACCGATACATACCGCGTGAGTGGTAAGGTCGCGGGAATCGTACATGACGAGCCTGTCGAGCAGCTTGCGCTCGCCCAGGCTGTACTCTTTTCCCAGGTAGAACGCGCCCAGTTTCTCGAAATCCATGGGAATCCACGTACTAGGTGCTCACCGGTATTGATAAAGGAAACCCCGTATTGCTTCCGGTTTTCCAGGAGAGCCCCTAAGAACCCGGACGATGCCTCATCTTAATGGGCATACCGGCTGTAATCCCGTTCATGGTAAGCGAAGGCCTTTTTCCGGCCATGCCCCAGGAGATTACTCTTTTCCAAACACCGCCCAGAGCCCCGTTCCGTCTTCAATCAGGCGAAATGCCGTAATCCCTGCCCTGCTGAACTCGTCCCTGATCCGGACCGGGTTGTTCCTTTTCATCCGCTCCTCCACCCCCCGTTCCCATTCGGAATACCCGGACTTCATCGCCGCCGCGACCTGCTCTTTTAGAAGCGGCGTGCCAAATCCGCCCCCAATACAGGCGTAGCCGCCGGGTGAAAGCACTCTCTGGACCTCCCGGAACGCACCGGAAAGGTCGTCCCAGAAGAACCAGGACCCCCTGCTGGCGACAAGATCCACTGTCCCGTCATCAAACGGAAGTTCATGTACATCGCCAAGGACCGGGACGACTCTCCTCACCAGGCCGTTACTGCGGATATGCCCGGATGCCAACCGGAGCATTGCCGGTGACGTGTCAAGCGCATATACCCTCAGCCGGGACTGCAGAGCAATCGAGATGGCCAGGAGTGCCGGGCCGCACCCCGCATCGACCGCATTCCCCTCCCGGATACCCGTCCATTCCAGCACCTGCCCGGCAATCACAGGGTAAACCGGGGCAAACACGGTGGTCGCAATCTCGTTGAATTCCCGGGCACGTTTCTCTTCCCGGCAGCACTCTTCCTCCGGCATTCGGTTACACCCACCCTGGCTGGTGTTTTCCCGCACCGTGATTATATACCTATCCAACATCGACCCGGTCACCACAAACCTTTAACTTCCTTCCCACGAAGCATCATGCCACAGGAGGATGATTCATGCCGTCAAAACTCATGGAGTATTTCAACAGGTCGCCGAGGATTGGAACACTCAGCACCGCTGATGGAGCCGGAAACGTCGATTCAGCTGTCTTCGGCTCCCCCCACATGACCGATGAGAAGACCGTTGTCATGGGCCTTGGGGAAAACCGTACATTGTCAAACCTCCAGGACAACCCCCATGCGGTGTTCCTGATAATGGAACCGGGAAAGGAGTTCATGGACTGGAAAGGACTCCGCGTCTACCTGGAGGTAAAAGACCTCGTGACATCCGGTCCGGTGTTTGACACTTTCAAGGCCCAGATGGCGAAGGTGGCCGGTGAGGCAGCGGCAGCAATGGTCTATGCTGTCGTGAAATTCGAGATCACCGGCGTCCGGCCGCTCATCGACTTTGGACAGGGGTGGGAGAAGTCAATTTAGCTCTTTTTTTTCCTTCCGCATCGCCTCCGCTCTCATCTCCTCTGGCATGAGCTCGATTGCGTACCGGAGCATCGTCCGGGGCATCACCGCCCTGTTCCGGATAACGTATTCAAACACTTCGGAGGTGTGTTTCCGGCTCGCCTCTTTCAGCAGCCACCCGCAACCCTTCTGCACCATATCGTCCGGGTCGGAAAGCACGAGATCTGCGAGCTCGAAGACCGTTGATAGAAACTTGCCGCGTTTGGCCGGCACGATCAGCGATGCGCAGGACGCCCGGCGCATCCACCGGTTTTTGGAGCCTGCCCAGCGCTTCAGATCGGCAACGTGCCCCGGGAACTTCGCGATAAAGTCCCCGACTGCATGGTTGCAGAAGGTATCGCAGGCGGCCCAGTTCGTGATCCAGCGGTCGATCCAGCGCTCGAACACCGCGATATCGCCTTCCTCGAACCTATCCGACATGGCCTGCACCCAGGTAGCGGCGATGAAAGATTCCTCCAGGAATCCCGACAAAAAGAGCTCCTCGCAGAAAGAGAAGATCTCTTCCTTGTCACGGGAAGAGACCTCCTTCCAGTGCTGCTTTGCGATCGCGGTGACCGTCGCGGTCTTCATCCCGTAGCAGGCAACCGGTTCCCTGAAGAACCGCTTCGAGGACTCCCGGATAGCGGGATCCGATCTCTCCTGAAGCTCGGCACGTATGGCGGCGATGACCGGGTCCATAAAAAAGATGTGTGGTTGATTAAAAAAAGGGTCCGGATCAGTTTTCCCGCTCCACGATAAAGGTGATTTTCACCACAGAGCGGTACTCTACGATCTTGTCGCCTTTCACCTTGGCCGTGCATTCCTTCAGGTATACTCCCCTGATGTTACGGATGGTCTTTGCCGCTTCTTTCACCGCATTTGATGCGGCATCTGACCAGTCTTTTGGCGAGCTTCCGATCAGTTCGATAACTTTTGCCACGGAGGGCTCCTGTCCTGCTGTCATTTCCTTTTCACCAGACATTCTTTACAGCACACCTTCCCCATGAAGGTTTCTCCTGAAAAGCCCGTGGAAGTACTCCTGCAACCCTGCCATGCGGCCTCCAGAGTACCGCAGGATTCTGCCAGGTCTGTTCTCACACACCCATGGTTAGTTACGAAAAATATCGCAGTTTAGGAATCGTTTATCACGCTTTACAGAGATGGTCTGGTATGAATCGCCGCATCGTCATCATCAGCGGTCTCATCATCCTGACCCTGCTCTGTGCCGGGTGCCTCACCGCTCACCAGGACGGGGGAAGTCCCCTTGTGATGGAGAAGTCCGCAAACCGTCCCCAGTCAGTGTACAGCTTCTCATCCGGGGGGTCCCCGGATAGTGCCCAGGATTTTCCCGCAGACCAGAAAATTATTAAAAATTCCCAGATCAGGCTCGAGGTGCGCAATGTCACCACGACCCTTGACCCGGTCAGGGCGATTGCCGCTGCCCATGGCGGATACATCGGTTCTTTATCGGCGAGCACCCAGTACGGGGATCGCCTTTATGCCACGGTCATGATGAGGGTCCCCGCCAGGGAATTCGAACCGGCTATTACCGAGATAAAGGCGCTTGGCACCCTGAAATCCGAATCACTTTCCGCCGATGATGTCACAGAGGAGTACGTGGACCTGCAGGCGAGGCGATCGGCATTCGCGAGCCAGCTTGCCCAGTATAACCGTATCATGGAGAAGGCCGGAAATGTCTCCGAGATCCTCGAAGTCCAGGTCCAGATCGAGCGGGTGCAGGTCGAGCTTGACCGGATTGACGGCCGCCTCAAGTACCTCGACAACCGCGTGGACTATGCCACCATCACCGTCACGCTCGAGGAACCCGAACCGGTCGGTGGAAGGGAGGGCTTCTCCTTCATCTCGGTTATAAACGAAGGTATCTCGGGATTCCTTGCCGTTACCGCGGGGCTGGTCATCATCCTCATCTCGGTCATCCCGCTGGTCATTGTCGCGGTCGTCATCTACCTTATCTACCGCTGGTGGAAAGGAAGAAAGAAGAAACCGGAAAACCCGGTCATGGAGCAGAAATCCGGGGAGGATGAGCCAAAACAGTGATCCTCTGAATTTCACGGGCGGTTGCGTGCTTCCCGATAAAATGAAGTGACCCCATGGCATCTCAAGGCCATCTCAAATAATATTTTCCGGCCACATTCTTTACTGATGAAAACCGCGGATGTGGTTTTCATGCCACTGGCTTTTCCCCGGCCAGTAAACCCATTGGTTTTCCGGAGACCCGTAACCCGCCCGGGTCTTCAGTGGAGTCCTTCCTGGACCCGCTTCACCGCCACGATCCCCGGTATCGCCCACCCCCCGAGCAGCTCCACGATTGCCTGGACATAGGGTTCCTGCCGGGTCATGCTGGGCGATGAGCGGGGGTCTTTGCGCTTCCCTTTACGCCCCATTCCCGCATGTCCGGTGGCGACGAAGTGCAGGAAGTCTTCTTTGGGCAGGTTCCAGGTACAGCCGACCCGTAACCGGACGAAGAGAGGATTCTTCGGGTGAGGAGCGATCGTGGCACGGGTGCCGGGGAGGGGGACCGGCTCTCCGGAATTCGATCCCGCAAGCCCGACCACCTCCTGCCATAGTGCTTTGCAGGCTGCCTCCGGACAGGAGCGGCAGAAGTGGTTGGACGGCGGGAGGCCATCGCCACGATACATCCGGCAGAAGCAAAGGTCCATGGCGTGAACTGAGGTCCCGGCAGCAAAAACTGTTCCGGGCCGCTTTTCCGTGCTTACAGTGGATAGCCGTGATCCGGGGCTCTTGCCTGAAAAGTGTTTCCACCACCGTGATCGGGCCCCACGGGAAAAAGAAGTCCGGGGAGCCATATGCTCCCCCCTGAGAGATCAGACCACTTCAGGCAGGATGAGCATGAATTTCGCCCGGGAGGATCCGCTCGATCAGGAACGACGGTACCTGCCCGGAGGTCTGGATGATGAGGTAGAACTCCGCATAATTATCGGATCGACCCAGGTAGGTTGCATCGATCTTGTAGTTCGTGGATAGCAGTTTTATTCCAAGCACCCTGAACGCTGCTCTGCGTTCGGAAATGGTTTTGGTCTGGCCGATCACGAACTGTTCACTGGTATCACCAATCTTCATGATCAGGTCGTCTCCTGCAGTAAGTACCAGTATCGGCGTTCCTGCAATCTTTACCGGCTGGCCATCCGGGATCCTGACCTCATAGGTCGTGGTATAGGGATAATGTGAACCGGGTTCGGCCGGCAGCATCGGGTCTACCGATAGAGAAAGGAAGGCAGCGATGATGATTATCACGATGACTGCCACGATCGCAATGCCGATGGTGGAACGTGAGATGCGTTTCTTACTGGTCTTGGGAGACTCTGCAGTCACCTCGCTTCCGGGGCTTTGATCTGGTTCGGTCATACTCGTTCATCAGAGAGAACCGTATTAACAGGGATAAACCTTGCGAAGACTGGAAGGACGTGACCGTCTCCGATGAAATTCCCCGTCTCGACCGGAACTACTCTGCACACATATATGGCGGGCCTCTTCCATTACCTGATACCCTCAGAATATATACTCCGGGTTTGTATTCATCACATGCGATGAATGAACCGGGTTGCCGCAGGCTCTGCATGGAACTGAGTATCCACTACCCGTACTTCGTCGGGACCATGGGGAACGTTCCTGCAAACAGTGGTTCCACCTTCTCCCGAACGCAAAAGGAAGATTTTAGGAAGTACCTGTCTGGCGCAGTCTTCCCTGCCATGGACTGCATGTCCACGTGGCTCGATTCCGGTAAATCCATTGCTCTCAGCCTATCAGGGGTTGCGATCGAGCAACTTGCCGCTGAGGAAACCGACAGCGCCACCTGCCTGCTCGATTTACTGAAACACCAGTCTGTTGAGAGCATCGGGCAGACGTACTACCGGAGCGTTGCCGGGCTGTTTTCAGATGCCGGTGAATTTACCCACCAGGTCGGCCGTCACGCAGATCTGGTCGAAGACCTGTCTGGCAGGCGACCCCGGGTTTTCGAGATAACGGAATTCGTGTTCAATTCCGCTCTTATCGATCCGATCCGGACTCTCGGTTTCCAGGCCCTCTACTCCGAGGGGTCAGAACACCTGCTTCCAACAATGAACCCGAATTATGTCTATTCCTGCCAGGATCTCCCCGTCCTGTTAAGGAACTGCAGACTCTCCGATGACATCGCCCACCGTTTTCACGATTACACCTGGGACCGCTTCCCGCTGACCGCAGGAACGTTTGCCCGCTGGATTGCAGAGTCCCCTGGTGACTGTGTCCATATCCGTCTCGATGCCGATTTATTCGCGGTAACCGGGGATACTGCCCAATCCTTTAAGAAGTTCATCTGCGACCTGCCAGATGCCCTGCATTCCTGCGGAGTCGCGACTGCTCTCCCGTCATCGGTTATCGGGAACTCTCCGCGGGGAGAACTGCGCCTCGAGGAACTCGGCATGTGCTCCCCGGACACTGTCAGTGCACTGACCGGGATCCATAATATGCACCAGCAGTCGGCATTCTGGTGCCTCGAGGATGCCCGTGACCTGGTAACCGATCGGGAGACATGGCGACGGCTCCAGAGTACCGATCACTTTTCCCGCATGGCGATCTCTTCAGGACCCTGCGGGAGGGTCCTTGTACGATCCACCAGCCAGGAGGCCTACGACTATTTCTCTGCCTACATGCAGACGCTTGCCCGGTGTGAAGAGACATGCCGGGAGAAGCTCCGATCCCAGCCTGCCGCCCGGGCCCTCCAGTGCCTGCCCCCCGAAACAGCCTTCCATTTTCATTCCGGATACCGGTTTACCGGGTATTCGGCACACAGCCTGCACGAGTTCTCCCGGATCCTTGAATTCATACCTGACGAGGTATTCAGGTTTCACCATGAACGGATGGATTTCCCGCGCTGGATTTCCGAGGTGCTTGGAGATACAACGCTTGCCGAAAACATTGACCGGTGCACAGAGTCCGACCAGGCGGCACAACGGGTCCGGGAGCGGGTCCGGGAATTATGGCAACTCTTAAGATAGCCCAGTTCTGCTGGGAGTCCCTGCATTCCGTCCGTGAAGGGGGACTCTCCCCGGCCGCCACACACCTTGCAGAAGTTCTCGGAACGAAACATGAAGTGCACTTCTTTACCAGGGGAGACGGGCCGGACCGGAATATCGGGAACGTGATTTACCATTTCTGCCAGCCTGAAGGGGACACCATCATTGAATACTGCATGGATCTGAGCAGGAAGCTCCTCACGAAGTTCCGTGAATCGGATACCCCTCCGTTTGATATCATCCACTTTCACGACTGGCACTGTAGCGATGCCCTCGAAGAGCTCAGGAGCCGGAAAACGGTGATGAGTTACCACTCCACTGAATATGGGAGGAATGGGAACAATTTTGGAGAATGGCCGGAATTCCAGGCAATCTCTGCAAAAGAGTGGAGGTGTGGTCACCTGGCCCGGCACGTGGTCACGGTCTCGAGGCATACCGAGACCGAGATCATGTGGCTCTACGGTATTCCGGAACATAAGATAACCGTGGTTCCAAACGGCATCTATCCTGAACATTATTACCTTCCACTCGACCCGGGCTCGGTAAAAAAAAGGTATGGTATACACCCGCTTGCCCCGCTGGTGCTCTTCATCGGGCGCCTTGTATACCAGAAAGGCCCGGACCTCCTGGTCGACGCTGTCCCCCAGGTGATTAAACGCCGCTGGGACGTCCAGTTCATCATTGCCGGTAAGGGAGACATGAAACAGGAACTCGAGAGACGCTGCCGGACTCTCCCTGTCCGGTTCACCGGCTACATCCCCGATGAGGAATACCTTCAGCTCCTTAACGCCTGCGATCTCGTGGTCATTCCCAGCCGCAATGAGCCGTTCGGGCTGGTGCTTACCGAGGCATGGAGCGCCGAGAAATGTGCTGTTGCAACCGATGTCGGGGGCCTTTCGGAGAACATCGATGATTTTGTCGATGGCATCAAGGTCCCGGTAAGGTCCGATTCGCTTGCCTGGGCGATCAGCTACATTATCGAAGACCCGGTCAGGATCCGGGCTATGGGCGTTGCAGGGAAACGGAAAGTCCTTTCCCGGTTCAACTGGGCCAGGATCGGCAGGATGATGGATATGGTCTACACAAGGGTTATCGATGGCAGATGACAAATCCCGGGACATCATGAACGTGGATGTGGCAATTCCCGCAAAGGATGATGACTCCCCATTCCTTTCCGACTTTGACATCTATCTCTTCAGGCAGGGGAAACATTACCGTCTCTACCGGAAGATGGGAAGCCATCCTGTCACGATAAACGGGGAACACGGGTCATGGTTTTGTGTATGGAGCCCCAATGCCCGGGAGGTCAGTGTTATCGGAGATTTCAACGGATGGGACCCCTCCCATGACATGCTGCAGGTACGTTATGATGAGTCCGGCATCTGGGAAGGCTTTATCTCCGGGGCACACGAGGGGATGCGGTACAAGTACCACATTGTATCCCACCATAACGGGCATACGGCAGACAGGGGTGACCCGTTTGCCTTTTCCTGGGAAGTGCCACCGGCAACGGCGTCCATCATCGCCCGGCCGCGTTTCGGGTGGCGGGACGGAGCCTGGGTGGCACGGCGGAGAGATGCGGGGAGCCTCGATGCCCCCCTCTCGATCTACGAAATGCACCTCGGGTCGTGGCGGAAAGTCCCGGACGGGGGAGGAAGAAGCCCCACCTACCGGGAACTGGCCCCCATGCTTTCCGGGTACCTTTCAGAGATGGGCTTTTCCCACGTTGAGTTCCTCCCGGTAATGGAGCACCCGTACTACGGTTCATGGGGCTACCAGACCACCGGGTACTTCGCCCCGACCAGCAGGTATGGCAGTCCTGCTGACTTCATGTACCTTATCGACCACCTCCACCGCCATGGGATCGGGGTCATCCTCGACTGGGTCCCTTCCCACTTCCCGTCAGACCAGCACGGCCTTGGATTTTTTGACGGGACCTGCCTCTACGAGCATGCTTCAGCAGAGCGGGGGTTCCATCCGGAATGGAAGAGCCTGATCTTCAACTATGGGCGGTACGAAGTGCAATCGTTCCTGATCAGCAGTGCCCTTTTCTGGCTGGATATGTACCACGCCGACGGCCTGCGGGTGGACGGTGTCGCCTCCATGCTCTACCTCGATTACGCCCGGAAGGATGGGGAATGGACCCCCAACAGGTATGGAGGAAAAGAGAACCTTGAGGCTCTCTCCTTTCTCAGGAACCTCAATGAAGCTGTGTATGGCCACTACCCGGATGTCCAGACCATCGCCGAGGAATCGACGGCCTGGCCCATGGTCACGAGCCCCGTCTACTCGGGAGGAATTGGGTTTGGGCTTAAATGGAACATGGGGTGGATGCATGACACTCTCCAGTTCTTCTCCAGGGATTCCGTGCACAGGTCGTACCATATCCCTGAACTGACCTTCTCACTCTGTTATGCCTACTCTGAGAATTTCGTGCTCTGCCTGTCCCACGATGAAGTGGTCCATGGAAAAGGCTCGCTTTATAACAGGATGCCGGGAGACGACTGGCAGAAACTGGCCAACCTGAGGCTGCTTTTTGGATACATGTTTGTCCATCCGGGAAAGAAACTTATCTTCATGGGTGACGAACTGGGGCAGTGGTCAGAATGGGACCATGAGTCTTCTCTCCCGTGGCACCTCCTCGATATACCATCGCACAGGGGGATCCGGTCCTGGATCAGGGACTTAAACAGGGTATACCGGGAAGAAGCCGCACTCCACGCATCCGATTTCGATCCTGGAGGCTTCGAATGGATCGACTACGGGGACTCCCACAACGTTGCGTTCAGTTTTATCCGGCGCCACCCGGAATCCGGCAACAAGCTGCTTGCGATCTGCAACTTCACACCTGTCCCGCGAAAGGATTACCGGATCGGCCTCCCGGCTCCGGGAGTATGGACAGAAGTCCTCAACAGCGACTCTGAGCACTACTGCGGGTCAGGGATGGGCAACTTTGGATCGGTCGCCACGGTCCCGGTCCCGTTCCACGGCCGCCCCTTCTCCGCGGAATTTACCCTCCCCCCGCTGGCCTTCCTGCTCTTCAAACACCAGGAGGATGAATGATATGGAAAAAAAGATCTGTATCCATGGACATTTTTACCAGCCTCCCCGCGAGAATCCCTGGACAGGGGTTGTCGGGCGGGATCGTTCCGTGGCGCCCTGGCATGACTGGAACGAACGGATCACTGATGAATGCTACCTTCCCAACACCGCTGCACGGATCCTCGACCGGCAGGGCCTCATCAGGGTGGTCTCCAACAACTACTCAAGGATCAGCTATGACTTTGGCCCGACCCTGCTTGCCTGGCTCGAGCGTGAACGACCAGGTGTATACGAGGACGTACTTCGCGCCGATGCCCTGTCACAGGACCGGTTTTCAGGACATGGCAGTGCCCTCGCCCACCCATATCACCATGTCATCCTTCCCCTTCTCTCCCGGGCCGACAAGGAGACCGAAATCCGGTGGGGGATCCGTGATTTCGAGGACCGGTTCGGTAGATTCCCGGAAGGGGTGTGGCTCCCTGAAATGGCAGTCGATATGGAAACCCTCTCCGTCCTTGCAGACCATGGCATCCTCTTTACCGTGCTTTCCCCACACCAGGGACGGAGTGTCACGCAGTCCGCGAAAGAAAATCCCGCAGGAGACACTGGCATCGATCCTGCCATTCCGTACCGGTGCCCACTGCCGGGCGAGACCAGCATAGCTGTCTTTTTCCATGATGCTGCCCTGAGCTCGCGGGTGGCGTTCGGTGACCTGCTCGAAAACGGTGACAGGTTTGCTGATGCCCTCCTCTCCGCATCGCCCCGGGGAGGGCTTGTCAGTATCGCAACCGATGGAGAAACCTACGGCCATCACCGCTCCTTTGGAGATATGGCCCTTGGATGGTGCCTGGAGCGCATCGAGTCCTCTGTTCCCGGCACGCTGACAGTCTATGGGGAGCATCTGGCAGAGCGCCCTCCCGAACAGGAGGTCGAAATTGTCGAGCGCACGTCATGGAGCTGTCCCCATGGGATCGATCGGTGGTGGAGAGGTTGCACCTGTGAATCGGGGAGGCAGGCAGGGTGGGACCACGGGTGGAGGGGGCCGTTTTACACCGCCATCGATGATCTCTCTCTCCGGCTCGCGGAAATCTTCTCCCGGGAGGCAGGGGCCTTCTTCCGTGACCCGGGGGAAGCAAGGGACGGGTGCCAGGATCTGTTCAGTAACTCTTCAGCTGATTCCATTGAGAAATTTTTCCACAACCATGCCCGCCGACCCCTTTTGGCAGAAGAGCAGGGTAAGGCGCTTGCATTGCTTGAAATGGCCAGGCAGAGCCTTGCGATGAAGACCAGCTGCGCATGGTTCTTTGACGATATCGCAGATGGGGAGGCGGTCCAGGTCCTCTGCTCCGCTGCACGTGCGATCCAGATCGCCAGTGAACAGACCGGGATCCATCTCGAGAGAGCATTCGTGGAGAGCCTTTCGGCGATTACAGGGAACCGCCCGCAGTATCCTGACGGAGGTGCAGTCTACCGTGACTGTGTCCTTTCCCGGCTACTTACCCCCGGGGATCAGGCAGCCTGCCTTGCGCTGATGGAGATTTCCGGGGGATCTGCACACGTTCTCCATGCAGACGACTATTCCGGAGAGTTACTCTCTTCGGGGGAGATCAGGCCGACACACGATCTCTCGCTCCTGGTAAAGCCAATCGGGTACTGTTTCATGAGTCCGGGTGCAGACAGTGCCATTCTCGGCCTTGTCTCTGGTGGAATCCCCGCAGGCGAACGAGCTGGAGAAGTCCAGGGGCTCCTCCTGAAAAAAGGGTATTTTGCAGCAGCAGAACGGCTGGCGGCTCTCTTCTCGCCTGTTATCGGTATCGATGAATTCCCTCCGGCCGCCCGGCACATGTTTGTCCGCTCTCATCTGTCCAGGGTAACCCGGGCTTTTGAGAGAGCAGCAGGAGTTCTCTTTGAGAAGTACACAGCCCTGGAACAGGATCACCGGCTTTACCCTCCCTGGATAGTTCGCCTGGAACGGTACATGCTTTCATCCCGTCTGGAAGAAGCCTTCTTATCACCGGATTCCAGTATAGAAGATGTGCGGAACCTTACAAAAGCAGTTTTTGACCTGGGGATGACGGGGGTGCTGCAGGGCGTGCAACCATCAATGAACCGCTTCATCACCCGGCTCATGGAAGACTGGGTTTCCGATCCCGGAGATGGTGACCGGTTAAATACGGTAATTGAAGGCCTTGTGCTGGCAAGGAACGCCGGTGCACCATATCCGGAATGGCTCCTCCAGAATCAATTCATTCCAGTCCGGGACGGCCCTGCCCGTGCATGGGAGGCCGGTGCCCGTACCGGGGATGAGGAAGCAGTTGCATGGTGGGAAGCATTCCAGTCACTCGGCAGGATACTTGGCGTCAGCGTTCCGGGAGGGGCCGGCTATCCACCGCAATGAGCCCTGCTGCAGGGATTTTTGCAGGGCATCGGGACTTCTCCTGCACATAACATCGCTTCCATCCCGTTTTGGGGCAGGAGACCTTGGCCCTGAAGCGTTCCGGTTCGTGACTTCACTTTCAAAGGCGGGACAGTCATTCTGGCAGGTACTTCCACTGCACCCGACCGATGGAGGACATCAGCACTCACCCTACCATGCGACCTCGCTCTTTGCATTGAACCCTCTGCTGATCAGCCCCGATCTCCTGATACGTGATGGAATCATCGAAGAAGGGCATCCAGGCATGCAACCACTCGCTGATGTGGAATGGGGGGGCCTCATCAGTGGAGCTCCCATAAAGCTCGCATTTCTCCGGACTGCAGCACGGGAAAACCATTGCGGCCGGGGCGATGCCGGGTTCGAGCGCTTCAGAAAAGAGAACCGCGAATGGCTCGATGATTACGCCATCTTTTCAGCAATTGCGCGTAGCAGGGGTGTGGACTGGTCAGCATGGCCACAGGACATCCGGGGCCGTGAACCTTCAGTCCTGGAGAGAATTGCCACGGAACTGGAACCGGCTGTCCGGGAAGAACAGTACATACAGTATCTCGCTTTTACCCAGTGGGATGGCCTCCACAGGCATGCCAGAAATTACGGTGTCCAGATTATTGGAGACCTGCCGTTTTACCCGGCGTACGAGAGCGCCGATGTCTGGTCCCATCCCGACCTCTTTTTGCTTGACAGCGACGGGCGACCCGCTGCTGTTGCCGGCGTCCCGCCTGACTACTTCAGCAGTACCGGGCAGTGGTGGGGCAACCCCGTCTACAGGTGGGAGGAGATCGAAAAACAGGGTTTTTCGTGGTGGGTGGACCGCGTGGAACACATGTTCAGGCTCTGTGATTGCCTCAGATTCGATCATTTCCGGGGGCTCCAGGCATTCTGGAAGATCCCCGCCGGCGCTGCAACGGCCAGGGAGGGGTCCTGGGTCCGGGCACCCGGACACGCCCTCCTCTCCAGCCTCACCTCAAAGCGGCCCTCCCTCCCCCTGATTGCCGAAGACCTCGGGACTATCACCCCGGACGTCAGGGAACTGATGGCGCATTTCGGAATCCCGGGAACGCGGGTATTGCAGTTCGGATTCGACCCAGACCCGGGAAACCCACACGCTCCCGGAGCCATCCGGGAAGATGTCGTGCTCTATACCGGGACCCATGACAACAATACGATGAGAGGATGGTTCGAGGAAGAGGCGGGACCTGATCAAAAAGAACGTATCACCGCGGCCCTTGAGAAAGTTCCCTCTTCCCCCGAGATTGCCCGGGATATGATCTCACTGGCGCTCGGGTCCCCCGCACGACTGGTGATAATCCCCGTCCAGGATCTCCTCTGTCTCGGCAGCTGGGCACGGATGAACCTTCCTGGAACAACGGAAGGGAACTGGCAGTGGAGGCTTTTGCCCGGTGAGCCGGGAGCAGATGACTGGACATGGCTGTTGGAAAACACCACCCGCGCCGGGCGGTAACTGCTTGCTGGTTCCCGGGGTTTCCCTCACGAAAGTCACATCCGGGGACACTTAGCCTCCATCCTTTTTTTGAGGGAGGTTGGGGCATGACTACCTATTTTCCAGGGGTAATGGCACCAGACCGGGGATTCAATCCCAAAACGGAAAAGTTATACCTGTTCTGGCATCGATACCATGATGAATACCTTTGCAGAGCGTGCAGATACACCGGCCGGAAGGGGAACCGATCCCCGAGCGGATACACGGTCTGGCAGACCTTGCCTATAACCTCTGGTGGAGCTGGCATCCCGAGGTCCGCATCCTTTTCAAGCAGATAAACCCCCATGCCTGGAGAGAGAGCATCCATAACCCGGTGAAGATGCTGCAGGATATCCCCGACTCTTTCTTTAGAAAGGTCGCGTCAAACCCCGAATACCTGCGCCGCTACGATATCTCAATGGACCGGTTTTCGCGGTATATGAAGAACCGCAATGGATGGTTCTCTGAGAAGTACCCCTCCTCCCGGGCACTCACCATTGCCTACTTCTCCGCTGAATACGGGTTACACCACTCCCTCCCCTTCTATGCCGGAGGTCTTGGGTTTCTCGCAGGAGACCACCTGAAGGAGTGCAGTGACCTCGGGGTTCCCATGGTGGCCGTTGGGTTCATGTACTCACAGGGCTACCTCCACCAGCGCATCCTCCCTGATGGATGGCAGGACAACTTCTGGGAGAACCTGGATCGGGATGCAGCCCCGGTTTCACGGGTGATGGCACCTTCCGGAGAGCAGCTGGTAATCGAGGTTCCCCACATAACACCACCGATTTACGTTGCTGTCTGGCGCGCCGATATCGGCAAGGTCCCCCTTTTCCTGCTTGACACCGATATCCCCGAGAATTCACAGGCCAACCGGGCCATCGCTTCGCGCCTCTACACAGGTGACAGCGAGCAGCGCCTGGTCCAGGAAATTGTCCTTGGTATCGGGGGGCGCAAGGTCCTGAGCGAACTGGGGGTCGATTTTTCTGCCGTGCACCTCAACGAAGGCCACTCAGCATTCGCCCTACTCGAACGGATCAGGGAGCTCGTCGAAGACGGCCTCTCATTTTCTGATGCGCTGTACCGGGTACGGGGGACTTCGATATTCACCACCCACACTCCGCTTGCCGCGGGAAACGATATATTCCCGCTATCCCTCATTGACAAGTACTTTTCGAGTTATTATCCTGCGCTTGGAACTGACCGGTTGGAGTTCTTCGAACTTGGCAGGAACCCCACTGATCCACCTGGAGGGTTCAACATGGCTGCCTGTGCCTTCAAGCTCACGGCATTCCATAACGCGGTATCCCGGAGGCACTGCGGTGTAACCCGGCAGCTCTGGCGCCAGCTCTGGCCTGACCTGCCTGAAAAGAAGACCCCTATCGATTACATAACGAACGGCGTACATATCCCCACATGGCTGAATCCCCGGATGGAGAGGCTCCTTTCCACTGCTATCAGCCCGGTCTGCCCCCATTGGCAGTATGAACACGATAATCCCGAGCTCTGGGAGCTGGTCGACGAGATCCCTGACAAGGAACTCTGGGCACTCCACCTCTGGCTCAAAGCCAAGCTGTTCAACAGGATCAGGGAACGGAAACGGCAGCGCTGGGCATCTCTTCTCAAGGAACCCATCAACCTTGTCGCTGACGGCCTGATGCTGAACCCCTCGGTCCTCACCATTGGCTTTGCCCGCAGGTTCTCTGCCTACAAGAGGGCAGACCTTATCTTCCATGATACCGATCGCTTGAAGCGGATCGTAACGAACCGCTGGCTACCGGTCCAGATTGTCTTTGCCGGAAAAGCCCATCCGAATGATACCGAGGGAAAAGAGATCCTCCGGAGGATATACCGGCATGCACTTGATCCCGGGTTTGGAGGAAGGATTGCCTTTGTTGAAGATTATGGTGAGCAGACAGCCCAGTACCTGGTCCATGGTGTTGACGTCTGGCTCAACAATCCCCTGCCACCAATGGAGGCCTGTGGGACCAGCGGGATGAAGGCCGCCCTGAACGGGGTACTTAACTGCAGCATTCGTGATGGCTGGTGGCTCGAAGCCTACAACGGGAAGAACGGCTGGGCGTTTGGAGGGGAGAGCTGGTCTCCCGAGCGGAACGCGCAGGATGCCGCAGAGCTGTATTATCTTCTCGAAAAAGAGATCATCCCACTCTACTATTCCGCTTCCCTCGACTCTATTCCGCACGGGTGGGTGCAGATGATGAAGGAATCGATAAAGAGCATTGCCCCTGTATTTTCATCCCGGCGCATGGTCAAGGAATATGTTGACCGGTACTACCCCTCCCTGCTGACATGTGCCGAGACCGGGTTCAGCGTGTGCCCCATCTGATGGCTGGTTGCGGCCACCAGTAACTGCGTCATTTCCGTTCTTTTCCATCTGCGCCCTTGTTCTTCCACTAACCGGGAACCCGTGGCAGCTCGGGCGGATAGCGGTTAATCTCTTCCGGGCGTGCCCGCACCTCAAGGGTGATTGGATATCCCAGCCGTTTCTCCATCATCTTTGCCAGCCCTTCAATATCGGGAAGGTCCCCGCTCCCGGTGACAGCGACCATGATCTCGGCGGGACCAAGCACCAGCATATCGTCAGGGCTGTAGCGGATGGACACCTCACGGATGTTGTAGGAGGTGCCTTTGAGCCATTCGCTGACCGAATCCCGTGCCATTTCGAGATCCATTTCATATTCGAGTGTGCGGTACCCGTTGAACCCGAGCAGGAGGGCAACAATGAGAACCCCGACCAGAGCGATTTCGATGGCATGCTTCCGGCGCACTGTCCCTTCTATGCTCGCCTGGCGTGCGTTTATTCCGGAAAGGTAGAGAACAGCTCCGCCAGCGAGGATGATGGCGAGAAAGTTTGTCACGAAGAGGAGCATTGCCCCCCCGGCATCAATCCAGTGTGCTTTAGAGAGGGCAACGCCCGCAACAGACAGCGGGGGAATGAGAGATATGGCGATGGCAACTCCGGGCAGCGTGTCGCTTACATCCTCCCGGGAGACGGCATAAGCCCCGGCGGCACCCGATGCCATCGCCACGAACAGGGCCAAAAGATCGGGCGAGACGCGAGTGGAAATCTCGGGGTTTGTGCCAAAGTCTATGATCACTGGCGAGACAAAGAGGGAGAGCAGCACGGCAAGTGCAATGACATAGGCCGTGCTCATGACCACGACCAGCACCGACTGGGTCATCCGGTTACTGTTACCAAGCACGATGGCGAGGGTAGTGGCCATGATGGGGGTCATCAGCGGGGCGATGATCATGGCCCCGATAACCATTGCTGTTGACCCGGAGATGACTCCGTATGTGGCGATCACCGTTGCCAGCGTCAGGAGGACGACATAGTTGGTCATCTGGCGAAGCCTCATTTCCCCCTCGAAGAAAAGTTTCTCTTCCATCACCGGGAGATACTCCTGATCAAACCGGTTCTTCTCTACCCATTCGGACAACATTTTGCCCATGCTCCGGACATTCAATCTGTCCGGGAGGATTCATATAATCTTGGCGAGGGGTAGCTCTTCCGGAGAGGTGCAGGGATAAAACTCTTCAGAAGGAACGGTGTGCGATAATAATTCCCGGTAGTTCAATCCTGGAAGGTCATATTGCATCCACGATTGAGAGTGATAGGATCCATGTGAACTGGTCACAGGGGAAGAGATGGATTATTATCAGTCCTCGGACAGTTTTGAGACCTTTACAAGCGAGGATTGGGCCGCCGTCTTAACGCCTTTTCCATGATTTATCTAACAGGGAGTATCTGATACATTCATAAGGATGAAGCAGGTACACAGCTGTGGGAAACGATGATTCCAATTTACCGGATAATCGGGTTGCTCTGCCTAGTGTGCCTTATTTTTGGCATGGCATCTGCAGGATCATTTTGCAGCAGGGTTGAGACCGGCAGCAGTATTACGCTTACGGCAGGGACCATCAGCACCCGGATGGGAGAGCGGTTCATATCAGGTTCGGCCGATGCCGGCACAGAACTTCATAATCATGTCCTCGTGACCGAATATGCCCCGGGAATCCCGTCCCAGGGATCAGTCTCTGCATTCATCAGGGGAACGATACAGGGAGACGGCGGGAGCCTGGAATTTGACGACACAACAGCCATGATAGGGAATATAACCAGCTTTTCGAAATCAATGATCTATAATTCGAAAACCTCTTCCAGGTATTTCTGATTTTTTTTAAATTGCGGTGAAAGTTCTATCGTTCCATTCAAGGACGCGAACACCCGCTGGATCTTACAGCATGGCCGATACTGCTGAATAACCAATAGATCCGTTATGACCAGCTGAATTGCTCAGACACAAAAACAATCTGTTCCTTAATAGCGGCTATGCATCATTGGGGATCGTGTTCCCTCGAATTAGCAATTGCAATTGATTCAAGGGCATCCGGCAGAACGCCGTCCTGGTGGGGTATCAAACCACCAATCCCCCCTTAAAAAAGAGGCTGGAACCCTCACGTTCGGTTCAGGTTTTATAAAAGAGGGTGATCACATCTTTGAAATCGATATCTCCGTTGTTGTTATAGTCGAACAGGTTGACGGGTTGATTTTCGCGTATCCAGTCCATATACTTGAAATAAATGATAACATCGGTGAAATCGATCTCCCCGTTTCCATTCAGGTCTTCATAGAACCCGTCACAATCCAGGTCGTTTGGGAGAGGGTAAAATTCAGAGTCCTGCGGTGTACCGACTTCCGGTGAATCCGATGGATTTTTCAGCCATGGAAATGCGATAGGGCCTGCAGCACAGCCCATTTCATTTTCCGTGTTCTGGTCGGAGTTCCCGGTGATATCTGGAATTTCTATCAGACATCCCCCAACGATAATCCCCGTGTCCTCATAGGAACATACCGCACCAACCGACCCGGTATCACCAAATGGACAAGCAGCACCAACCGACCCGGTATCACCAAATGGACAAACAGCACCGACCGACCCGGTATCACCAAATGGACAAACAGCACCGATGGATCCGGTATCACCAAATGGACAAACAGCACCGACCGACCCGGTATCACCAAATGGACAAACAGCACCAATGGATCCGGTATCACCAAATGGACAAACAGCACCGATGGATCCCGAAAACGAATCGAAAGGGCATATACTTCCTGCAGAACCGCATCCCACGAACCCGATAATGAGAATTATACTAGTAAGTAATGCAACGATATTTATTGCCATACTACGCCACCCTGATGATACCCGGGACAGACCCCCACAGCACCAGAGGATCCGTCCGATAAAGTACCGCCATTTAGATTCTCATCAACCCATCTATATAAATTCTCTGGAACCGGGGAAGATGTCTTTTTGTACCTTGTACACGAAGGCCGGAATTCTCGTTATTCACGAAATGCTGTCTGATCCATTCTCTTTTCCTTCCGGGTTCCGGGTTGACCAAGAACAGGACAGAGAAGTTCAATCTCCTCGCGGTTGGAATCAATTACGTACAGTGATGTACCAAAGCAGGGTTTCCGAAACGGCATCAGGATTCGTTCTGCCTCGCGGTCGATCCCGACCAGCATTGCCCTCGGGAGGGTGATTGGAACATCCCGGAACAAGGTGTTTTGCCGGATCAGGTAATATTCCCGGCACATCTTCTTGACCCGGTTATCAGACCGCCGCGGAGTCACGTTGGCGAGCACAATTTCTGACCAGAGCTGGTTGAAACAGGGGCCCTCAGGCATGGCTGAAGGAAAGCAGCATCTCATGAAAAAGCTTTGCCAGGATTTGCGGTGACAGAGGTGAGTTCTGCCTGTCCCCGGTAGTTGCTCCATGGATCGGGCAATCCCGGGATTCTGCCCACGAAGCGACATTCCTTTTGATGCCGCCTGGTATGTTCCCGAGTTGATCGTATCCGGCGGGCTTTTTGACCTCCGTATAGGTAGATACTCTCGCATGCGCAAACAGACAAGATTGCCACAAAAAGGCAGGTGAACCAGTAGAATTGCTGGCAGATAAATAAGAGTATTATCCCAGCCGCCGCCGGACCCGAACCGATTCGGCGTGGGCGTGGAGGCCTTCGGCGTTGGCGATGGTCTCGACAGTATCCCCGATCATCTCCAGCCCTTCACGGGAGACCATCTCTACTGATGCGGTCTTGCAGAAGTGGTGGACATCGAGACCCGAGTAGGTCTTTGCATACCCTGCGGTAGGGAGGACGTGGTTGGTACCGATTGCGTAATCACCACAGGCAACTGCCGAGTACCGGCCGACAAAGATTGCCCCGGCATTGCGCACCTTCATGACCACCGGGAAGGGGTCTGCAACCTGGATGGAGAGGTGTTCGGGGGCCACAGCATCGGAAACGGCGATTGCCTCGTCCAGGTCACGGACCACCACGTACCCGGAGTTCTTCAATGCCGCTTCGATTATCTCCCTCCGTGGGGCATTGGCAGTCATAGTTGCAACTTCCCCTCCGATCTTTTCCACGAGGGCTTTATCAGTGGATATCAGGATGCATGCGGCGTCCGGGTCGTGTTCGGCCTGGGCAAGGACATCGGCAGCGACAAACCGGGCATCGGCAGTGTGGTCAGCGATTATTCCGATCTCGCTAGGACCGGCGGGGAAATCGATCTCGGCATATTCCCTGAGCATTATCTTGGCTAAAGTAACGTAGATGTTGCCCGGGCCGACGATCTTTTGCACCGGCTTCACCGATTCGGTCCCGAGTGCCAGGGCGGCGATGGCCTGGGCGCCACCGGACCGGTAGATCTCAGTTACCCCGGCCAGGTCGAGGGCGACAAGGGTCATGGGGCTGATTGGCGGCGGGGATATGGCACAGATCTCCGGGACTCCGGCCACCTTTGCCGGGATGGCGCACATCAGCGCTGAAGAAGGGTAGGCGGCCCTCCCCCCGGGGATGTAGAGGCCGACCCGGGACAAGGGGGTGGTCTTGATCCCGAGCACGATGCCGGGGCCGACCTCCTCCAGCCAGAGGTCCCGCGGTTTCTGCAGCTCGTGAAAACGCTCGATCCGGACCTTCGCTTCGGCCAGGCTCTCGATTACCGCATCGTCAACTTCATCATAAGCCGCCTCCCGTTCCTCATCGGTCACGGCGATCTCCTCCAGCACGACATGCCGGGACATCTGCCGGAGTGCTGCATCACCATCCTCTCGGACACGCCCGATGATCTCTGTCACCGTAGCCCGCGCTTCCTCGAGGTTTGATTTCCTGCCCGCAATCCAGGAATCGACCTCCACTGCCTTCCACATAGTGCCAATAATTTCGGCCAGGAACGATGTTAATGTTTCTGCGATGCCAGGAAAGAGGGGAAGAATGGGGCCACATTATGACAACCCGCATACCTTTCCCATCAACACACGAGCCTTGCAGAGAGCCAGGCTCAGGTATACGACCGGTTACTCTTCCATGGACTCTTCAGTAACTGCTTCCTCTCCAGTCTCTTCAGCGGTAGGGCTGGTCCAGACTTTCCAGACGAATGCGCCGGTGCAGAGCAGGATCAGCCCGGCCAGCAACACGGCGCTGAAGGCGTTTTCGGAGAAGTTGGTAGATACTGTAAAGCCTGTAGTTTCGAAAAATAACCCGATGATGAGCGCGACAACAAAGAACAGGATGAAGCCGACAAAGATGCCGGCAATGACCGCAGCGGTGATCCTGAGGGCAGAATGATGTACCATGGATCTGATATCTGTGCCGGGTCTATAAAGAAATTGGCCCGAAACAGGCAATGAACAGGTTAAAACAGGGGAATTTCCGCCCGGTGCTTACACGCCCTCCATCTGTTTTGCCGGGCAGAAGTTGCAAATCGAGAACGGGATCTCTTCTTCCTTGTCCCGGATGGGACAGAAATATTCCTGTCCCCGCCATTCTACCATGAAGCCTCCGGGAAATGGAGTGCCCACCGGATGACCGGGTTCGTCCATGACGAACATGGAAAAAGCCGAGAGCAGGTAGTAGAACAGGGAACGGACCGGTCTTCCGAACCGGAACTCGGTAACGGAATCCGCCGGCTGTCCTAAACAGCCCTCCGGGACCATGGCTAAAAACTTTTCGAAGGTCTCAGGTTCGGTAACCGGTTGCTTCATTTGCCTGAATGCCCCGGAACGAAACATGCGGAGAAGCTGGTGGTGAGTGCCGAAGAACTGCTTGTGGAAATACGGCCGGATCTTCTCCCGGTACGGAGATGGGAGCCGATCCACCTCGTTTTTTATGCTTCCGCCGATTGCCTGGAGCTCGGCGAGCGTGAACTTCTCCACCTCGCGGGCGATGGCCTCACCGAGTTCGCCCCTGGTGCGGGCCTCTCCCATGCGGCGGACAGCTTCGCACACCCGGAGCAGAGAGGTCTCGTCTGCATCCGGATACTTCGCGCTGTCGCAGGAAACGGACATCAGCAGGTATACGATCTGGATCTTCGGGTTCTTGTAGTTATCAGCAAAGCCCTGCGTGCAGTGGACGTGCTCATCCAACAGCAATGAAATGTTGATCGCCAGGGATGATTAGCGAAGGTGTAGTTATAGGAAAATCCCCGCCCGGTCCAGGAAAAATGCATATCAGCAGAAGGATCAAGAGTACGTAAAACGGAAAGCCGGGACGGAGCTCTTGGAACCATGGACAGGACCAACCAGCAGATCGCGGAGAAACTGAATCTCATGGCAGAATTGCTGGAGATCAAGGGGGAGAATGTGTTCAAGGTCCGCGCATTTTCCCGCGCTGCAGATATTACCGACCGGTTCGGTAATCCGCTTGCATCCCTTGATGAACAGAGCCTTGCCACGATCCCGGGGATCGGGAAAAATATCGCAAAAAAGATCCGCGAAATAGTAGAGACAGGGACGTTCCAGGAACTCGAGGAGATAAAATCCGATATCCCTGACTCCCTTATCGAGCTGCTCCGGCTTGATGGAGTTGGCCCAAAGACCGTTGCCACGCTCAGGAAAAAGCTCTCTGTTGAGAGTATCGATGACCTGGAGCGGGAAGCACGCAACCGCCGCATCAGGTCGCTTAGGGGATTTGGTGAGAAGAAGGAGGAAGGTTTTCTCAAGGCAATCGCCGCCTATCATGAGCAGTCTGATCGGATGAACCGGCTAGAAGCCGATGAGGTTGTAGAAAGAGTCCGGTCTGCATTCACCCCGGGAACCTTTGAAATTGCCGGAAGTTATCGCCGTGGAAAAAGCACAGTTGGCGATATCGACGTGGTAACCACGGAGCCGGCGCACACGGTCAATTCGCGGCTCCGATCCCTTGCAGACGAGATGATTGACGAGGGTGAGAAGAGAACGTCCATACGCGTGATTGGAAGACGGGTCGATGTCCGATTTTGCCACCCCCGCCAGTTCGGCTCGATGCTTCTCTATCTCACCGGGTCAAAAGAATTCAATATCAGGCTCCGGGAGATTGCCATCTCGCGTGGATACAAGCTGAATGAATACGGAATCGAAGACAGGATCGGTGGAATTCGAAGAGATTTTGCGGCCGAAAAGGACCTCTTCTCGTTCCTCGCCATGGAGCCGGTTGTCCCTGAGCTCCGGGAAAACTGGGGAGAGGTTGAAGCGGCCCTCAAAGGATCGCTGCCGGACCTTGTTTCGGTGGACTCCATCCGCGGGGATCTCCATGTCCACAGCACGTGGAGTGATGGACGGCTCACCATAGAGGAACTGGCGCGGGAAGGCGAGAAGCTCGGGTATGAATACCTCGTCTGCTCCGATCATTCTGCAACCCTTGGGTTCGCCCACGGGCTTGATGAAGAGGCCCTTGCCCGGCAGTCCCACGAGATAGAACTGGTGAACCGGTCATCGTCCTGCCGGATCCTGCATGGAACCGAGGTGGATATTCTCTCCGATGGCACACTCGGGTTTCCATCAAGGGCACTTGAAGATCTCGATATTGTCGTTGCATCGGTCCATTCCGGCTTCTCCCAGGAGCGCGATGTCATGACCCGCAGGATCCTCTCGGCCCTTGACAATGAGCATGTCGATATTATCGGGCATCCGACCGGCAGGATCATCGGGCGTCGCCAGCCCTATGCTGTCGATATGGACAGGGTAATCGACCGTGCCCGGGAAACTTCAACGGCCCTCGAGTGCAATGCATCACCGTACCGGCTTGATCTGGATGATGTGCATATCCGGCAGGCTGTAGACCGCGGGGTCAGGATTGCGATCGGAACCGACGCTCATGAAGCGTTCGAATTCGGGCATATCCAGTACGGGGTCACCACCTGCCGGAGGGGCTGGGCGAGAGCCACGGATATATTAAATACCCTGCACCTGGGCGAACTCCTGGAGTGGGCATCGTGATTTACCGGCTTTATGAATGGGTGCTTCTCAAAAGGATTGTCATCCTGCCTTCTCACATCTGTTTCATGATCACCGGGGAAGATCTCAGGAATGCACCGGAAAAACTTGCACATGTTGCCCATTGGTGCCGCGATGTCAACCGTCATGTCGCGGGGACTGGGATAACTGCCAGAGGCCCGGAAACCATCGAGGGAGTAACAGTCCATATAAGCACTTCCGATCCCGAAGAGATAGTGCCTTTCCTTCGGGAGATACGGAAGGTTCGCAGGTATGCATCGCTCGTGATGTATCCTGAAGGGCATGAAGAGGGTGGAACTGCGGGAATCGAATTCGGGATCGCTGTCGGGACGAGCGGGCGCGATGAAATCGTCTCCTGCATCCGTTCCATGGCCGCTGATGGAATGATGCCTGATGATGTCGATGAAGAAGCCTTCGAGCGCTGCCTGACCTTCCGGTACACACCGGACCTGGTGATCAAGACCGGGGGGTATCACCTCACCGATTTCCTCATCTGGCAGTCGGTCTATTCGGAGCTCTTCTTCTCCGATGTAAACTGGAAATTATTCAGAAAGACTGATTTTCTCCGTGCACTCCGCGATTACCAGGCACGGGTCAGGCGGTTTGGGACGTAGGCCCGGGGCCGGAACCCAATGATGCTTCCCGGCGCTGCGAGTAGATGCGTAATGCTCTCAGGAAATCTATCCTCCGAAATATCGGCCAGTAGGGAGCACAAAAACAGACTGCTGATTCGTGTCCGTTTGCAAGCCAGGGGAGAAAGTTCGAAGTCCTGTACTCATTTCCGGTTCGTATGACGAGATCCACCGGAGGAAGATTATGGTCGGCGCAAATATGTTGTTCAACAAGTGAACGGTTGATGTCCCTTACCGTATAAGTCCCTTCGCGTACCTTTTGGAGGATTGACCTGGCAGCACGCACGATCTCGTTTCGCCCGCCGTAAGCTATTGCAATATTCAGGAAATATGCGTGGTAATCGGCTGTCGCTTCTTCAGCGCGCTCGATGGCTGTCCTCAAATCCCCGGGAAGGAGGGACCGGTCACCGATCATGCGGACACAGACATGGTTCCGGTGTATCCTTGGGTCGTCAAGGACGCGGGAAAACCGGTCTTTGAAGAGGTCAAAGAGCGCCCGGACTTCCTGTGAGTCGCGGCTGAAATTTTCTGTAGAAAAGGAGTAAAGTGTAACATGCGAAATCCCAAGAGCACGCGTCCATTCGAGCACTTCTTCTGTCCGGTCTGCTCCAAGCCGGTGCCCCTCATTTCTCAGGATCCCCTGGGAACTCGCATACCGCCTGTTCCCATCCTGTATGATGGCGATATGAGAAGGGATGAACCGGATCTGGCCTTCTAGCATCCGTTCATAGACAGGTTCGAGGAGCTGGCGGATCATGGAACCGGGAGCACCTCCACAACTATCCCCCTGTCGGGGTATCGCTCGATAACAGCTTTTTTACCTCCGATCCGGACCTGTTCCTCCGCAAGAATCCACCACGCAGTCTCAATTACCCCCTCGCGCGCTTCATACATCTCCTCTCCATAATCCCTGATCGCTGGAGGAATTCCTTCCACACTCTCCACAACCCCGTAGATAACCGTTCCATCTCGTGTTATCTCGTCGAATGGACGGGCGGTGTTCCGGGCAACACGTATGAGCCGTTCCCGGAGCTGGACCGAGTCCTTGAACTGCGAACTGCAGAACCTGACCTTCGGATTCCTGCTGATCGAGGCGGCCCACTCCCGGGAACCTGCGACGGCGTTGTGCACCGAATCCACCGGAACATAGCCCCTCCTCCTCATTTCGTCGGCATTGGTCTCCCCCCATTCGAGTTCGTTTATGGTGAGGAAATCCAGTTCCGGCAGGACAGATTCAAGGATACCAACTTCGGGAAGTGCCGGGACTTCGAACCCCACGCAAAACCCCATCTCGCGGGCGCGCCTGGCCGCCTTGACATATCCGGTCCTGCTGACATTATCCCAGCATTCAGCCGGGGGGTGCATTCTTATCTCGTCCACCAGTCCGGCCAGGCTTCGAAGCGTATCCTCTCCGGGTGCAAGCGCTGTATAAAGATGAATATGGTGCTCTTCCCCAAAGATCTGTTTCAGGACACGGGAGTATTCGATCACCCGCCCGATCCGGTCCAATGGTTCTCCACCGGTAATACCAGTTCCAAGCGCACTCATCCGCTGGGCGACGCGGACTGCTTCTTCCGTTGAGGATATCTCTTTCTCATTTGCGTATATTCTGTCCTGTCCTTTCCGCTCCCGGGAGAGCGGGCAATACCAGCAGGTATGCCGGCACATGCCGGTAATGAAGAGAACCATCTTTGCTCCCTGCTGGCAGAGCACACAACCGCGGGCAGGCATCCGCTCCATTGATGTATAAAGATTTACCCGCCGGGAATTGAACCTTTCATTCAGGGTATGAAACGCAAGGGGTGAACTGGAATATTCTGCCTGAATGTTGCACAACGCACTAACGCTGGAACAAGCTACTTGCTCAATTCCCTCAAAAGAGCCTCTTTTTGTGACGGCCCAGGGTATGTTACAGTCGTCCCGATACGTCCCGGTGTATATTTCTTATCTGCAAAGTTTTTCAGAAAAACGACCCGGGTCTGCGAGCCACAGTTTCCTGCCCTGTCCTTTGCTATGACTTTAATATTCAGGGTGGTTGCGGAACCCTCAGGGATGGTCCATGTATATGACCCGGCCTGAGGCTGGTTTTCAGCGACAGGGTTCCAGCTGGTCCCTCCATTCAAAGAATACTGGAGCGACACTGATGCCACCCCGACATTGTCCGAAGCAGACCAGGTGATCACAAGGTTTTCCCTGGGAGATACTGTGGTATATGGCACTGGTGACGTTATTATTACCGACGGAAGAATACTGTCTCCCTGGGGTGGAGTCGGTGCCGGAGCTGGGGGTGCCGTTGGGGTGGAACTTATTGCAGGTCCCGTCTTTTTCAGAAAAACGACCCGGGTCTGCGAGCCACAGTTTCCTGCCCTGTCCTTTGCTATGACTTTAATATTCAGGGTGGTTGCGGAACCCTCAGGGATGGCCCATGTATATGACCCGGCCTGAGGCTGGTTTTCAGCGATAGGGTTCCAGCTGGTCCCTCCATTCAAAGAATACTGGAGCGACACTGATGCCACCCCGACATTGTCCGAAGCAGACCAGGTGATCACA
>Ga0302247_1000584_pt1 | contig 33663 bp, 30 predicted proteins | sample AAG_UR_Ile_MG_FD_193529 | JGI IMG/M metagenome (GOLD analysis project Ga0302247, IMG submission 193529) | Enriched activated sludge microbial communities from anaerobic digester in WTTP, New Holstein, Wisconsin, United States - AAG_UR_Ile | ecosystem: Engineered > Bioreactor > Anaerobic >...
GCCCATCCTCCTGAAGGTCTGATCGAAATGGATATGGTATCGCTCCGAGAGGGCCCGCGGAGTCACGCCGTCTCTTTCCGCATTCACCACGATGGGGGTCCCGTGGTTATCAGAGCCACAGATGAATACCACTTTCTCCCCGCTCCGCCGCAGATAGCGGACATAGAAATCTGCCGGGACATAGGTCCGGAGGTGTCCGATGTGGCAGGGTCCGTTGGTATAGGGAAGGCCGCAGGTCACGAGGACGGGGCTGTCGCGCATCACTATCTTTTTGACGATGATGCTATAAATACCATGATTGCCATGGGAAAGCGCCTAACCTTCCACACCAGGTCTTTTGGATCTGATGCGCCTCCAGTGGATTCAGCCGTGCTCTCATCCTGGGTGGCGGAACGGAGGGGCAGGGAGGGAGACCTCACATCGTTTCTACTTGAAACAGGAATCCTTCCCCAGATCGAGGCAGGGATCATTGCTCCCTGCGCCGGGGGAGTATTCTATGCTGAACGGTGGCGGCAGGCGATCGAAGGTGTGGAAAGCGGGACCGTGACCAGCGAACTCGGTTGCCGGACTGACGATATCAGAATGGATGCAGAAGACCTGTCCCGCACCCTGCACGGCCTCGCACTAGCAGTGCCCGCCCCCCATGTCCTCGGCCTGCACGATACCTATTACCAGGACCCTGATGAGGCCGATGATGCCCTATTTACGGTATACCAGGCCCTGATGCGGGCACAGAGGGACGCAGGAATACACAGCCACGTTCTCTCCTGCGAAATTGTAAACCGGACCGAGCTGGAAGCGCTGGCCCGACAGAAGGTATTTTTCTTCTCCTCTCTTCTCAACCGGAAGGCACTCTCCCTGCTGCTCGAGTACCAGCAGGTCGTTGCAATTACACCGGCTCTATTGCCGCTCCTGTCCGATCTGATGAGCGAATACGAGGTCCACCGGATCGTGTTAATCGATGCGGAAGAGCAGGATCTCAGGCAGGCACTGCAAATCAGGGATTCCGACCAGATTATATGTGGCGGGTATTGTCGCTCATGCTGTGATGAATACTGGAAAACACTGGTGAAGAAAGCAGAAATTTTCAGATAGATTCGGCGATCTCCACGAAGCGGGAGAACTCCGGGGCCGTACGAAAGAGCCGGAACCGTATCCTGTCCCAGAATGAAAAGTCAAAATTTCCACCTGCAGCATTGGGATGGCCTCCTCCGCTGTAATTCCGGGCAATGACATGGCTGATAGGGGGGACCGATCGGAGCGAGAACCTTCCCTCACCGGAGATCAGGACTTCGATGTCCGTGGAGAGATCCCTGCGCATCCGTGCTGCAGTTTCGCTTGGGTAGCCATAGAGTGGGGCAAAAGCAATCCGGTACCGTGTTCCCATGATGGTCGCCTTTTTAATGCTCTTTGTGATCTTTGGCTCCATATCTCTGATGATATCCTGGTATTCATCTTCGATACGCCGGTCGGAAAAGACGCCTTCAGCCAGCCGGTCACGGACATAATCCCGGTTTTTCCACCGATTTAGAACCACTCCGAGGATGGCTGAACGGGGATCCTCGTGCTTCCAGAGATCGTAGTCGCAGACCACCCGTGCGACTTCTCTGGCAACGGGACTGTCGGGAAGGAGATCGTGGGCACAGATCCCGCATGCGCAGGTCGTTGTATCGATATGCAGGAGGCTGCAAAAACCTTCCACTGAAGTCCTGTCCTCGTCTGACCATCGGTGATGATCCCGCCACTCGATCTGCCAGCCCGCCTCATAAACGTTCCGGATTCTGGCCTCGATGCCAGGCTGGTAACCAAGGTCGCTTATGGAAAGGACAGTACCGTTCCCGGCAACCGCTGCGATTCCATCGAGGGCCTGGGAGAAGTTACCGACCGAGCAGAAGATGCTGGTGATCGGGCCGAACCGCATCCGGTGAATGGCATCCCCTCCAACAGCATCGAGATCGTTATGGGTCAGGTGCACCAGCCCGCCTTTCCGCGATGTTACCATGGAGATAATCCGCTCTTCAAATGTCGTTCGGGTTTTGGATCTTTGTAAGCCCACTGTTCCACCGCCGGTTGAAAAAAAGGTGCATTATTTGGGGGATGCAACCTTAAACATCACAATTTATTAGTTTAAAGGTTGAATAATGTATTCCCAGCCTCAGTAGCTCAGTTCGGGAGAGCGCCAGACTGAAGATCTGGTTGTCCCCGGTTCAAATCCGGGCTGAGGCATCATTTTTAACCCAGGGTTGCGTCTCATTTGCAGAAATAAGCAGAGAAGACAAATCGAATCCGGAACAGGCCCGGCAGGGCATAAACCACGAAAGATGATGCGCAACCCCGCTCGTTGCGGAACCTGACAGGCCTTCTTCCTTCCCGGTTTATTCAGGTTTATTCCCTCGGCCAAGGGTGTTGGCGGAATCCGAAATGAAACGAATATAACCGCCCGCGGGAAACCTGTTGGTATGAAGCGGAACACGACTTGTATGTTACTTGCCCTCGCGACGGTGGTACTGCTGCTGTCTGCCGGGTGCACCCAGACCGGGAAAGAAGGCGCATCTCCCACCCCGTCCGCCCGGACCTATATCGTCGGCATTGACGGACAGTATCCCCCGTTCTCCATTGTCGACTCCAGCGGGAATGCGGCAGGCTTCGATGTCGATTCCATGAAGTGGATTGCCGGGAAGAAAGGCCTCGATGTGAAATTCCAGCCTATCGCCTGGGATGGTATCATTCCCGCCCTCCAGGCAAAGAAGATCGATCTCATTTATTCCGGTATGACCATCACCGATGAGCGCAGCGAGAAGGTTGCATTCAGTAACCCCTACTGGGTGGTAAATCAGGACGTCGTAGCACGGAAAGGTTCCGGGGTAACGCTTGATGATGTTCTTGCCGGAAAGGTGATCCTCGGTACCCAGCGTGGTTGTACTGCAGCAATCTGGATCGAAGAAAACGTCATCGCCAAAGGCCTGATGCCCCAGGAAAAACTCAAGCTCTATGACAACACCCCCCTGGCGGTGAACGACCTTGAAATCGGTCGGATCGATGCGGTCATGTATGACGATCTCTCGCTCAAGGACATGATCGAGGGCAAGAACATCGAGAGGATCGGGGCGGTCGAGACCAAAGAGGAGTTTGGCATCGCGGTGCGCAAGGACGATACTGCCCTGCTTGCGACCCTCAACGAAGGCATCGCCGAATTGATGAACGATCCCTATTGGGACGAACTGATCAAGAAACACAACATGGCGTAGAGGCGACACAGCGGGCCCGGCCGATGTGCCGGCCCTGTTCACCACCTTCTTTTGCTGATAACGTAACGACCCTTTAGCGATGCAACAGGCTGACAGACCGGCAGACAGCGGTTCACAAATCAACGGCATTGACCCGGTATTTTTTGGGCTTGGCACCGCGGTTCTCTTTGGGTGCGGTGCGCCCCTGGCAAAGATCGGCCTTGCCACGATCAGCCCCATCATTCTTGCCGGCCTGCTCTACCTTGGCAGTGCATCAGGGCTCGCCGGATACCTCGCGATCCGTTCCCTCATCAAAAACGATCGTCCGGAACGCGAATCATCCCTCAAGCGGGAGGACTTCATCTGGCTGGCGGGAGTCATCATCTGTGGCGGATTCCTGGCCCCGTTCGTCCTCATGGCCAGCCTCGACCAGATCCCTGCTGCGACAGCAACACTCCTCCTCAATTTCGAAGTCGTCTCCACAACCCTCCTGGCGGCCCTGGCATTCCACGAATTTGTCGGGCGGCGGGTCTGGATCGCGCTCGCCTGCATCACCACCGCCTGTATCCTGCTGACCTGCCGGCCGGGAGTCCCCCTCTCGCTTTCCCTTCCGGCGATCGGGATCCTGATGGCCTGCACCTTCTGGGCACTGGATAATAATTTCTCACGCAATATTGCACTCCGCGATCCGGTCATCATCGTGGTTGTCAAGGGCTTCTGCGGAGGTTTGATCTCCCTTTGTGCCGGCATGTTGCTCGGGGAACCCCTCCCTGCACCGGGGCCTGCCGGATCTGCCCTCATTCTCGGATTCATCTCGTATGGCGGGCTTGCGAGTGTTCTCTTCCTCCTCGCCCTCCGGGGACTTGGGAGCGCCCGGTCTGGGGCACTCCTCTCGATCTCCCCGCTCTTTGGAGGAGCCCTCTCGTTCCTCCTCTTTTCAGAACCGCTTCCTACCTTTTTTATGGTGGCAGTCCCGATCATGGCCGCCGGTATCATCCTCCTTCTCACCGAGGATCACCGGCACCTCCATGTCCACGAACCGCTCGTCCACGAGCACCGGCACCGGCATGATGACCTCCATCACCATCATTCGCACGATGATGAACTAATGCCTGAAGACCACAACCAGGAACACAGTCACCTCCATACCCACCCGGGCATAATCCACGATCACCCGCACAAACCGGACATCCACCACCGGCACCGGCATTAATCCCGGGCTTCCAGCCGGGTTTCAGCTTATCAGTCCTGGAACCGCCACCTTCTTTTCCAGAATATGAACCGCGGCCGTGGTGATGCTCACAAGAGCAAGATACACCAGCCCGACAGCGAAAAAGACCTCGTTGTAAGCGAAATACTTGGTCGCAACCAGTTTCCCTGCCCCCGACAGTTCGATCACGGTGAGCATGTAGGCAAGGGACGAATATTTGATGAGGTAGATGAACTCGTTGGAAAGGCCTGGAATTGCCCTCCGCAAGGCCTGGGGGAGCACTATCTCCCTGATAGTCTGTTGCCTCGTCATTCCCAGTGCCTGGGCGGCCACCATCTGGCCGTCCTTGACCGAGAGGATCGCTCCCCGAACGTACTCGGAATTGTAGGCTGCGTTGCAGAGGATGAACCCAATCACCGAGGCTGCGAACGCTGAGAGGGTTATTCCCACCGAAGGCAGACCGAAGTAGAGGATAAAGAGGAGGAGGAGAAGCGGGCAGCCCTTGACAAAGATCACGTACAGCTTGCAAAGGACGGAGACTCCCCGGCTGCCATACTGGCGACCGAGGGCGATCCCAATACCGAGGAGGAGACCAAACGGAGCGGCCAGCACGATCAGCTGCAGGGTTATCACGAGCCCCTGGGTCAGTGCAGGGACAAGGACGGTCGTGATAAACGGTGCAGTATCCATTATTCCTTCCGCTGACCGGCCAGGTCGGCAAACTGGCTCACGAATTTCCGGGTACGGGGATATGCCGGGTCAGACATCAGGATATGCGGGGGCCCCTGTTCGACGATCCTGCCACCTTCCATGAAGATGATTTCGGACGCGACCGAGGTGGCAAATCCCATCTCGTGGGATACCACGACCATGGTCAAACCGGTTCTCGCAAGCTTCTTCATCACCTCGAGCACTTCCCGCGTAAGTTCGGGATCGAGGGCTGAAGTCGGTTCATCAAAAAGGATCACCTCCGGGTCCATGGCCAGTGCCCGGGCGATGGAGACCCGCTGTGCCTGGCCTCCGGAAAGCTCGGCCGGGAAGTGATCCGCCCAATCGCTCATTCCCACCTGGTCGAGCTCATACACCGCCTTCTCCCGGGCGGCTTTCGGGTCCATTTTCCTGACCCTGAGGAGAGCGATCTCTACGTTGCGGAGGGCGGTCAGGTGATCGAACAGGAAGAAATTCTGGAAAACCATTCCGATCTTCTGCCGGAAATAGGAGATTTTCGCCCCGGAATTGGTGACTTCCTCCCCGTGGAGGAAAACCCGCCCCATGTCAGGCGGCGTAAGCTGGTTGATGCATCGTAAAAGCGTACTTTTGCCGGTCCCTGATGGACCGATAACGACAACCGTATCACCTTTTTTTACGGAGAATGAGACGCCCCGAAGCACTACTTTTTCCCCGAATTTCTTGTGAATATCCTCAACTCTGAGGACAATATCGTCTGGTCCCATGGCTATCCAGCTCCTGCCCCAAACCCCGGGATTGCCACTTTCAACTCGATCTTCTGGATGATCCACATGCCCGCATAGTTGAGGATGATGAAAATCACGGCGCAGAACAGGTAGATAGGCATGGTGATGTATGTAACCGAGACGATCTGGGATGTCCTGGTCAGGAGCTCCGCCACTCCTATAGCATAGCAGATTGCCGAATCGGTAAGGATCTCCGGGTATTCATTGGACCATCCCGGGAGGGCGATCCGCAGCGACTGGGGAAGTATGATCGATTTGATGGCTGTAAGGCGGGTCATCCCCAGGGAAAGGGCCGCAGTCATCTGGCCCTCGTTGATTGACTGGATGGCCCCCCTGAAGATCTGTGACTGGTATGCCGCGCCGCGAAGACCGAGGACGATTGCACCGACCATGAATGCCGGGAGATCCAGTCCCAGCGCAGGGAAGATACCGAAGTAAAAGAGGAAGAGCAGCACGAGGACCGGGAGGCCGCGGAAGAACCACGCATAAGCGCCAATGCAGATCCGGTGGGCACGTGCCCCGTATACCTGAACCAGTGCAAAGGGGAGCCCTAACACGATACCGATCCCGAGTGCGATCCCGACCATGCCAAGGGTAATTGAGACTCCCCCCAGGAGGTAGGGAGCCCACTCCATCAGGACACCGGTAACTTCAACCATGCCGGTACCACCAGCAGACCTTCCTCGTCATGTTCAACGAACTGAAATGTACCCCTCCGAAATGAAAAAAGGATAGTCTTCACTCTTCGGGCCAACCCGCATTTCATTTTTATGGTACTCTCCAGGATCAGGGGGACAAATTCTTCGTTGATGTAATGGAGATGAGTTGCATCCCCTTTCCTGACAGCGATAACCGGTCCGCTCTGGAACACACCAGCCACAAACATGATATACTGTCATTTCCCACGGCAAATGAGACGGACCCTGAACATGGCCGAAAGACCCCTGCATGAACGCATCCGGACGATCGAAGAGGCAACCGGCCCCCTCTCACCGTTCCAGACCGTCCTCCTGCTCACTGACGGATCCGTTACCACTCTTCTTGAAGCCATCACGGGATCCGACGTCTGCGTGAGAACAGTCTCCCAGAATGTTATCCCGGCCGGCAGCGAGGTTGCCGCACTCCTGGATATCATGCAGGGAGACCCGGTAAACCATCGCACCGTGGAACTTGTGAACTGCACCACAGGGGAAATCCTCATCCATGCTACCTCCCACACCCCGATCGAGCGGCTCGAGTCCGGGTTCCGGGACGACCTGATGCGTGCCGATATCCCAATCGGGAAGATCCTGAAAAAGCATCGGATCGAGTCCCGCCGGGAAATCTCAGACATACGGTTCGCGACCCCGGACCCTGGTATCATCATGCGGTTTGGCGCCGGGCCACGAACCCGGTTCCTCTCGCGGACCTACAAGATCATCAGGAACGACCTGCCGTTCATGGCAATCGAGGAACTCTTCCCGGTCGGCTCGTTTGCACGTGAGCCAAGGCTCCGGGTGCGGGCACCTTCCCGCATCCATCTCGGGCTGATCGACCTCCATGGGGGCCTTGGGCGAGTGGATGGGGGTATTGGCATCGCGCTCGAAGCTCCCGATACAGTGCTCGAAGCAGTAAGGAGCCCTGTCTGCCGGGTCCTGGGCGGCGATGCAGCGCAGGTCGAGCGCGTGTCGCAGGCAGCAGCGGCCGTTACCTCCCGGTTTGACATCAGAGGGAGTGCGGTTTTTTCTATTATCAGGGCTCCCCCCTCCCACGCAGGACTTGGTTCCGGGACGTCTCTCTCGCTTGCAACCGGTAATGCGCTCTGTGAGCTTTACGGGACAACCGTCCCGGTCGAGGAACTGGCCAGGATTGTCGGCAGGGGAGGGACCTCCGGTATCGGGACTGCCGCCTTCGTATCCGGCGGCCTGATCATCGACGGAGGCCACAGTTACGGCAAATCCGGAGAAAAAACCGGTTTTAAGCCCTCATCAGCATCGCCGGGAGTACCGCCCCCTCCGGTCATTGCCCGTCACCCGTTCCCTGAAGGCTGGAAGGTGCTCCTTATCGTCCCGTTGCTGGGTGACGGGGTGAGCGGCACCGGGGAGCAGGACATCTTCCGCGAGGCCTGCCCGGTCCCCCTGGAGGAAGTGCAGGAGATCTGCCATGAGATAGTGATGCGGCTGCTCCCGGGTATCGTCCGTCATGATCTGGAGACCTTTGCTGCGGCAGTCAATGCTATCCAGTGTACCGGGTTCAAGAAGATCGAAATAGCCCGGCAGGTTCCGGTTGTGCGCTCCCTCATAGCCGGGTTAAGGGAAGCCGGGGCAACATGCGTGGGTATGAGCTCGTTTGGTCCCACCGTTTTTGCCGTCACCGGCTCCGATCCTGCAGATCTGGAACAGGCTGCATACCGGATTCTTGGAGAGGTACCCCATCTGGTGTTCAGAACCCGGGGAGATAACCACGGGGCTTCCTGTCGCTGGATCTGAAACGTTCCTGCAGGTTCTGTAGCCATTGCTGCCCATTGTTTGATGGTGCTACCGCACATACAGTGGCCCTGAGCAGCGGTGAACCCCGATATAATCGAGATGCTGGCTCTCGGGTTCCTGATCGGGCTGACCGGGGCGCTGGCACCGGGACCAACCCTCGTGGCAACGATTAATGCATCTCTGAAAGGAGGATGGAGCATGGGCCCCAGGGTTACCTTCGGCCACATGGCTGTTGAAATCCTCATGGTACTCCTTATCATCGGAGGGTTCAGCCTGCTAATCGGTAATTATGCCTGGCTGATTGGAGGGATCGGTGGCATTGCACTGGTCATCTTTGGAATCATCACCCTCCGGGAGGCCAGGAGCGCTTCCGTTCCGCTCACCGGGGATACGACCCGGGTCGCACAACCCTTCCTCGCAGGGGTCGTCACCAGCATTTCCAACCCCTACTTCTGGATCTGGTGGTTTACTGTCGGAAGTGCGCTCCTCATCGGGGCGTATAACGGGGGCATCATCCCGGCAATCGCCTTTATTGCGGGCCACTGGATGGCGGACCTCGGCTGGTTCACCCTGGTCTCGTCCAGTGTCCACCATGGACGGTTTGCCCTTGGGGAGCAAACATACCGGTGGATCCTCGGTTTATGCGGTCTTTTCCTGCTGGTGTTCGGTGCGTACTATCTCGCAGGCGCCCTTTTCCCGGCATGAATATGCATCCGGTTGGAGAATGCTCATCGTTGTTTTCCAGACTATGTACGCCGCCGACCTTGTCGTTTGCGAACCCCCATGCAGCGGGTTCATCGCTGGTAACTGCAACAGTTCCGGCAATCTTGAAGAGGGGAACGATGCAATCTGAGAGCATGCGCCCCTTTGTCCACGTCAATGTCGCCATGAGTGCCGATGGCAAGATTTCCACAAGGGAGCGGAGGCAGGTCAGGATCTCAGGACCTGCCGATTTTTCCCGGGTTGACCGCATCAAGGCCGAATGCGATGCCGTCATGGTGGGTATCGGGACAGTCCTTGCTGATGACCCCTCCCTCACGGTCAAGTCACCGGAGCTTCGGGCAATGCGGATTGCACGGGGTATGCCTGAACACCCTGTCCGGATCGTGGTGGACAGCAGGGCACGGACGCCTCCGGGCGCATCGATACTGCATAAAGGAGACGGCAGCCGGATCATCGCCTGCTCTGAACAGGCGGATCCTGCGAACGTGGCGGAGCTTGGTCGGCATGCCACAGTTCTCGTGGCCGGTCGTGACCGGGTTGACCTCGCACGCCTCTTCTCTCTGCTCTACGATCAGGGGATCCGGAAAGTGATGGTGGAAGGAGGCGGGACCTTAATCGCTGCGCTCTTTGTGGAAGGACTGGTTGACGAGCTCACCTGTTATGTGGGAAACATGATCATTGGTGGCCGGGATGCACCTACCCTGGCGGACGGCCCGGGACTTGTTGCTCCGGAGACCCTTGTCCGGTTATCTCTTTCCAGGGCAGAACCCCTGGACGAGGGTGTCCTGCTCTCCTGGCGTGTGCATCGGGAACAGTGAGGCGGCAACTGGGGGGATGGCATTCGTGATCCTGCCCCTGGTCGTCCTCGGCCTGGTATTCGCTCTGATCGCTGTCCGTCAGGCAGGCAGGCTGCAGATACGGATCTGGCATATTATGCTTGCCGGGGCAATAGCAGTCCTGCTATCGGGTCAGATATCACCGGTCAATGCCCTTCGCTCGATCAATGCCGATGTCATGCTCTTCCTGTTCGGCATGTTTGTGGTAGGGTCAGCAGTGACCGAGAGCGGGTACCTCCGGTCGGTCTCTTTCCGCCTCTTTTCGCGGGCAGGAACTCCGGATCGCCTCCTCCTCGTCATTATGATTACCATGGGGCTGTTTTCAGCGTTCCTGATGAACGACACCATCGCCATCATCGGCACCCCTCTCGTCCTCTGGTATGCCCTCCGGACCGGTATCAACCCGAAAGGAGCCCTGCTGGCTCTCTGTTTTGCCATAACCATCGGCAGTGTTGCTACACCTATCGGCAATCCGCAGAACCTCCTCATTGCCGGGTACGCAGGCCTCGGTGATGCCTTCACCGCTTTCCTCGCTCACCTCGCCCTTCCGACAGCCACCAACCTCTTCATCGCCTGGATGGTCGTCCGGTTCTTCTACCCCCCGCCACAGGCATGCATTCTCCCTCCAGAAGGCGAATTGGTAAAAAACGACTCTCTTGCCCGGCTCTCCAAACTATCGCTCGGTATCATTCTCTCCCTCGTGGCGGTCCAGATCGTCATGGGATTGATCGGAAGGGAACCCTTTCCCCTCATGCTCATTTCGCTTACCGCAGCCACCCCGGTCCTGATCGCGAGCCCTGACCGGTACAGGATTATCACGAAGGTGGACTGGTCTACCCTCGTCTTCTTCGCGGCGATGTTCGTGCTGATGCAGAGCGTCTATGATACAGGGTTTATCCAGTGCGCAATCGATTATTCGGTGGTCACATCGATCCCTGTCATCATGACCGTATCGGTCGTGATCAGCCAGTTCATCTCGAATGTACCGTACGTGGCCCTTTTCCAGCCACTTATCATCCAGCAGGGTATGTCGATCCGGCAGATACTCGCCCTGGCTGCAGGGAGCACCATTGCCGGGAACCTTACCATCCTTGGCGCGGCAAGCAACGTCATCGTCATCCAGCAGGCGGAACAGGAAGGGCACAGCCTCAGTTTCTGGGAATTCTTCCGGGTCGGCCTTATCATCACGGTCCTGAACATTCTGGTTTATTCAGTATTCCTCTCGATCTGACCAACTGGCAGGTGAAACGGACTGTACCACCTTGGAAGATAGAGAAGAGCATGGGAGGATAACGGCAGGTGTCAGAGGGCTTCAACAGGAAGGCAGCAATGTTGAAATGATCATGCAGACAGGATTGCGACGATGATACCTCCCTGCAGGAAGGCGACCTGATCCGGGATCCCCCTCTAGAGAGAGAGGAGAAAGAAACCCGTCACAATAATCAGGGATAAAGAATGACCTGAAAGGGGTTGGCTCTTTCATACCCGTGTCTGGCTCTGGTGAAGCGATACAGGTAATGGAGCGAGAATACTGTCTTTATGCCCGCCGTTTTACCGCGTGGAACGAAGTATCTATTAGCCTTCATGGTACCATGTTGGATCAGGAGCGAGGAGATAAATGGGTAAAAAGATCAGTGCCGATCTTAAAATTTCCGGTATGCACTGTGCAACCTGCAGCCTGACCATTGAGGATGCCGTCGCCGGCATTGGCAGGGGAACAATCGCCCGGGCTAACTTCGGGACCGACTCTGTCCGGGTTGAATTCGACCCTTCAGTCGTACCGCTACAGGAAATCGAGAAGGTGATCGTGGCCGCCGGCTACGAAGTCATCCATGACGAGGTTGTCCTGAAGGTTGGGGGAATGGTCTGTGCGACCTGCGTTGAGACTATCGAGAAGGCGCTCTCTGTCCTCCCTGGCGTCATCCAGGTCCGGGTGAACCTCGCAACCGAGAAAGCCTATGTCGTGTACAATGCCTCGGTCACCTCTGTTGAGGATATGAAGAGTGCCATCGAATCGGCAGGCTACCAGTACCTTGGACTTGCAGAGGAGCTCTCACTTGAGGCTGAAGAGAAAGCCCGACGAAAAGATCTCGCGGACAAGATGCGCCGGTTTTCAATTGGGTTTGCCGTGAGCATCCCTCTCTTCATCCTGATGTTTCTTCCCCTCCCGGTCTCCATGGAAACTCTCTCCTGGGCGATGCTTGTGGTCAGCACCCCGGTCTTTGTCTATGTCGCCCTCCCGATCTTTCGTGCTGCCGTAAACGCACTCCATAACCGGACCCTCAACATGGACGTGATGTATGCCATGGGTACAGGTGTGGCATTCGGCTCGAGCGTGCTCGGCACGCTCGGCATAGTGCTCACCACGGAGTTCATGTTCTACGACACCGCGATCATGCTGGCCTCATTCCTCATTCTGGGTAGATACCTGGAAGCCCGTGCCAAGGGCCGGACATCGGAGGCGATCAGGACCCTGATCGGGCTTCGCCCGAAGACGGCAATTGTCATCCGGGAAGGAAAGGAAACGGAAGTCCTGGCCGAGGACGTGGTGGTCGGAGATGTGCTGGTAGTCAAGCCCGGCGACAAGATTCCGGTCGACGGGGAGGTTACCGGGGGGGAGAGTTACGTTGATGAGTCGATGATAACCGGCGAACCGATCCCGGTGCTTAAGGAACCGGGATCACAGGTGGTCGGAGGAACCCTGAATACCACCGGTGCCTTCACCTTCCGGGCCGAGCGGATCGGCAGGGACACGGTCCTTGCCCAAATCATCCGGCTTGTCGAGGAGGCGCAGGCATCGAAACCGCCTGTCCAGCGAATCGCTGATGTTGCGGTCAGTTACTTCATTCCGACCGTGCTGATTATCGCTGTATCAGCGTTCCTGTTATGGTATGTCGTATTCGATGCGCCCCTTCTCTTTTCCCTGACCTCGCTCATTTCGGTGCTGGTGGTGGCCTGTCCCTGCGCACTGGGTCTTGCCACGCCAACTGCCGTAACAGTGGGGGTGGGGAGGGGTGCAGAGCTTGGGATCCTTGTCCGGAACGGTGAGGCTCTGGAAATAGCCGACCGTCTCACATCGGTGGTCTTTGACAAGACCGGTACGCTGACCCGTGGAAAGCCGGCAGTCACCGATATCATCGCAACCGGGATCTATGAACGGACCCTGCTTGCCATTGCTTCCGGGGTAGAGAAGAACTCGTCCCACCCGCTTGCAGAGGCCGTGGTCAGGAAGGCGGAATCCGAAGGGGTCAGGCCGGAAGATACCGCCGAGTTTACCACGTTTGGCGGTAAAGGAGTCTTTGCCCGCGTGCTCGGGGAAGAGGTGTATATCGGGAACCGCACCCTCATGGCGGAACGCGGGGTCGTTATCCCTCCGGAACTCGATTCACAGGTTACCGCACTTGAGAGGGACGGGAAGACAGGATTCATCGTTTCAGTTGCCGGGACGCCCGCAGGGATCATAGCCGTTGCCGATGCTATCAAGGCGACCACTCCCGACGCCATCCGGGAACTCGAGGCCATGGGACTCTCGGTTGCCATCATCACCGGTGATAACCAGCGCACCGCTGCAGCAGTCGCCCGGCAGGTGGGTATACGGACGGTCATTTCCGAAGTGCTGCCCGAGGACAAAGCCCGTGAGGTTGAAGCCCTCCAGAAGGCGGGCGGGGTTGTGGCCTTCGTAGGTGACGGTATCAACGATGCCCCCGCCCTTGCCCGGGCAGATGTGGGGATTGCCATCGGGAGCGGGACTGACGTTGCCATAGAATCGGGGGATATCGTCCTGATCAAGGACGATCTACTGGACGCTGTTGCGGCAATCCAGCTATCGCGCAAAGTGATGCAGCGGATCCGGCAGAACATCTTCTGGGCTTTTGCGTACAACACCGCGCTCATCCCGCTTGCAGCCGGGCTCCTTTACCCTTTTTTCGGGTATACCTTCAGCCCGGAGCTGGCGGCGCTGGCCATGGCTGCAAGCTCGGTTACCGTAATCTCCCTCTCTCTGATGCTCAAAAGATATATACCTCCCGCCAAAAAAGAAGGAAAACGAGGTGCCTGACCGATGGCAATCGATCCAATCTGCAAGATGACTGTTGACGAGAAGACCGCGAAACTTACGAGCGTTTACAAGGGAAAAACCTACTACTTCTGCGCCCCGGGGTGCAAGAAGAAGTTCGAAAGCGATCCCGAAAAGTATGCTTCCGGGAACTAGTGTGGCAGTCTGGTAACACTGCTTTTTAATTCCCCTCTCCCCGCCCTGCTCGTTCATGGGTCTACCCTGGTGTGAAGGCTTGACGGTTTCTTTTCACGGTGTCGGAATGCTCACCCGTCCGGTAAACCAGAAATATATAACCAATTTTTTTACCGATGCCTTAACAAAGAGAATCTACATGGACAATTTCGTCGGCAGGTATTCATGGCAGATAAAACTCGGTTTTATCCTGGTCTGCACCTCGGTCCTGATTTACGCGATCAAACTCACGTTCCTTAAAAACACGCTGGACACCACAAACTACATCTTCAATTCGCTTGGATTTCTCCCGATCAACGTGTTTCTCGTGACCATTGTATTAAATGAACTCCTGGCAATCCGGGCCCGCAACCAGAGGCTCGAGAAGCTCAATATGGTGATCGAGACGTTCTTTTCGGAAGTCGGTACCGAACTCCTCACGTATCTCTCCGATTGCGATCCGCATCTCGATGAAGTCAGGCATCGCCTGGTAATAACCGGTGAATGGACAGAGGATGATTTCTCCGGTCTCAACCGTTTCATGGAAGGATACAGCTTTGATATTGATGCGTCGAAGGTTGATATGATCGGCTTATCGGTTTTTCTCAAAGAAAAGAGAAATTTTCTGCTCCGCCTCCTTGAAAACCCGGTCCTTCTGGAACACCAGTCGTTCACCGAACTGCTGAGAACGGTCTTCCACCTCACTGAAGAGCTCAATCGCCGCAAAGATCTGTCAATGCTCCCGGACAGCGACCTCGAACACCTGAAAGGGGACCTGCTCAGGGTCTATAAAAACCTGGGATCGCAGTGGGTGGACTACGTGCACTACCTCAAACGGAGTTATCCCTACCTCTTCTCGCTGGCGATGCGGACAAATCCTTTTGACCAGAATGCGTCGGTCATCCTCACCCGGTGAACAGGTGTCGGTTGTGCTGCCGACTCCAGGAATCATTCCTGGTCTTCATCAAAAGAAGGATTAACGAGGAGTAAATCCAAACCAATTTATGTCATACTCGATTGATGGATCATACGATTACAAGCGAGAGTGAATCCAATGTCGCTGAAAAACCAGTATTTACAGCATGTGTATGATCAGGTCTGCAGGAGAGATCCAGATCAGAAGGAATTCCACCAGGCGGTTTATGAAGTGCTCCAGTCTTTCGAACCCATCATCAGGAAATCGCCCGAACTTTTCGAGAACGGTCTTCTGGAGAGACTTGTTGAACCCGAGCGGGGTATCCAGTTCCGCGTTGCATGGGTTGATGACAAGGGCGTCACCCATGTCAACCGCGGATTCCGTTTCCAGTTCAATTCTGCAATCGGACCCTATAAGGGTGGCATCCGGTTCCATCCTTCCGTCAATGCGTCAATCATCAAGTTCCTTGGTTTCGAACAAATCTTCAAGAACAGCCTGACCGGACTGCCCATGGGCGGAGGAAAGGGCGGCTCGGATTTCGATCCCAAAGGCAAATCCGATGGCGAGATAATGCGTTTCTGCCAGGCATTCATGACCGAGCTCTATCGCCACATCGGGGCTGACCTCGATGTTCCTGCCGGGGATATTGGTGTTGGGGCCAGGGAAATCGGCTACATGTTCGGACAGTACAAGCGGATCCGCAACGAGTTCACCGGTGTCCTGACCGGCAAGGGTATTACCTTTGGCGGGTCGCTGGTAAGGGCCCAGGCAACCGGCTACGGACTGTGTTACTTTACCCAGGAAGCGTTGGCCGTGATGAAGAACGAATCTTTTGAGGGAAAGATCACCGTCATCTCTGGTGCCGGCAATGTTGCAATATATGCCGCAGAGAAAGCCATGCAGCTGGGTGCAAAAGTCGTCGCAATGTCGGACTCATCCGGTTACATCTACGATCCCGACGGGATCAAGCTCGATATCATCAAGCAAATCAAGGAAGTGGAGCGGGCACGGATCAGCAGGTATGTAAATTTAGTGCCGGGCAGTGAGTATCATGAAGGCAGTAAAAAGATCTGGCAGACCCCATGCAAGATTGCTCTCCCCTGCGCAACCCAGAATGAAATTGATGCTGAAGCTGCAAAGGCACTCTTAAACAACGGCGTTATTGCTGTCTGCGAAGGCGCCAACATGCCCTGCACGCCCGAAGCTGTGGAAGCGTTCATCGCGGCCGGGATAATATTTTCACCCGGTAAAGCATCAAACGCAGGCGGTGTTGCCACCTCTGGTCTTGAGATGTGCCAGAACTCAGGGCGGTACTGTTGGACTGCCAGGGAAGTTGACGAGAAGCTCAGGATGATCATGATCAACATTTTCCACAACTCATACAATGCATCAAAAGAATATGGCATGGAAGGCAACCTCGTTGCCGGGGCAAACATTGCCGGCTTCCTCAAGGTAGCATCCGCAATGAGGGCTCAGGGTATTTACTGATCTTTGTCACCCTGGGTATCCCACGGTAATAAAACGACCAATAAATTTTTTGTCCTGATGAATTAAATGCGCTTTCCACGAATCACCGAAAGCCTGGCGAATTCTCTTGGTCTTGGACGCATATACCGATGATATGTGAACAGTCCTGCCCGACTGATATCCGGCACGGGTTACCCTGCTTCCGCTTTTTTGGAACCATCCGGGGAAAACGCTTCAACGAGATTCCGGGTTATCCGCGCCCCGAGTGACGGAGAGAGGGACTCGAGCCAGAGATAGAACCCGACCCTGGACGGTGTGAACCGTTCAAACTTGAAGTTCCCGTCACCGTTCTGGACCATCTTGAGGTATTCCTGCTTGCGCCTCGGGCGCAGGTACACTATGGCTTCGTATCCTGGAAGGTCGGTCGCAAGAATTGCTTTGGAATACTGGCTCATGATCTCACCGTACAATATCTCCCGGCCCCTGATCAGGAACCGGTGATCCCGGCAGATCGATCGGATTGCGGAAGGATAGAGTCCGCCATAAAGGATCTTCTTGACAAGCTGGCTGGTCCCGTTGGTGATTTCCGGAAGGCCCCTGTCGGGAGATGAGACCCGGTCAAAAACCCGTGCCCGTTCTTCCTCGTGGTAGTTCTCGTAACAGAACTCCTTTCGGAGCGGGATCGCGGGGGCAAGCACAAGACTTTTATGGGGTATCTGGCGCTGAAACCGCTCTTTCTGCCGGTCCCAACGGAGGCATGACTTGAGTTCCTCGCAGGATGCGGTCTGTATATTGACCGTCTTCGGAGTCTTGAGAAGCCTTCTACCCACAACATAATTGGTCACATCAAATGAGGAGACGAGAATGAACGGGACCTGCTTCTGATCGAACAGGTATCCAAGCAGTGCACGCTTATATGCGATCTCCTTCTCGAATTCCTTCATGTCCGATGCCGATGTTACAACTTCGGCAAACGTCACCTGATCATGGCAATCGATGAACAGGAGGTCGAATTCAGCGAGATCCTGGCCATTTCCCCGGACCGTGATGTCTCCGCACCGGGAGTAAAAGAGCCCGTTTTGGCCAAGCCGGATTTTCTGGCGCGCCTGGCGGGGAACATCTTTCCCCTTCAGCGCAAGCTGCCTGATCTCGTCTGCATCTATTGCCATCGAGCGGAACATCTCGTAGATGATGGCCTCGTACCAGCGTCCTTCCGCAGTCCTCATCTTCTCGATCTCTGGTGAGAAGAGCCGGGATCGTTCGAGACCGGACAGATGCCTCGTGGCACAAAGCGCCATGCGCTCATCGGGATGGAACGAGGAGAGATTCTTTTTCAGCCACGAGGTAATATCAGCCATAAATTCTTTACAATTATTTATTCTTTTTGGTTAAATAAGTACCTTTCCAGGGAAGTTTATGAAGAGAGGTGGGATACGTACACCCGGTGCACACCGCAGATGAAGAAGTACCCTATAAAAATATATTTATATAGTTTTCTCGCATTGTAATAATGCTGTACGGTACGCTAGAGGGTGGGCTTGTAGCTCAGTTAGGTAGAGCGCCTGGCTTTTAACCAGGTGGCCGGGGGTTCAAATCCCTCCAGGCCCGCTGCCGCGGTGCCAGTGATTTTTCGCGGTGAGGAATCTGAAAACGGTGAGGTATCAAAAAAGGATGAATTCTCTTGTGAAGGGGGGATGTGCGTGAGCACCAGACTGAATGTACTGGCCCATACCATGGTGCCCGATCACCAAATCATGAATGAGGAAGAGGTATCCGGGTTACTCTCTCTCTACAATATCACCAACGAGCAATTGCCAAAAATGTATCATGATGATCCCGTTGTCAAGACCATTGGAGCAAAACCGGGAGATGTCGTGCGCATCATCCGGAAAAGCCATACAGCCGGGAGAGCAGAATCCTTTCGGCTGGTTGTCAGGCGTCCGAAAAAATAGGGCGGAGGCTGATAATTCTGATAGACAGGAGCGTTTTATCCAGGGCATATTTTTCACGTGAGCATGTTGCGCGCCACCAACTTGACTCATACAACAATTTTCTCAGAACCAATCTCCAGAAAGTGGTCAACGAGCAGCGGATCATCGAGACCGACATCGAGGGCCGGGGAAAGAGCAGCGAGCCGGTCTGGGTCGAGCTCGGGAAGATCGAGGTCAAGAAACCCCTGGTCCGGGAGGCTGACGGGTCCCAGGGAGATCTTTTCCCAAGCGAGGCACGCCTCCGCAACCTGACTTACGCAGCGCCCATCATGCTCGAGCTGACCCTCGCCCAGGGTGAAGATCGGCAGGAACCGGTGGTCACCACCATCGGGCAGCTTCCCATCATGGTCGGCTCGGCATCCTGCAACCTCTCGGGGATGAACGATCAGGAACGCATCGCCCATGGCGAAGACCCGTATGATCCCGGTGGCTATTTTATCGTGAACGGCACGGAGCGCGTTCTGATGACCCTCGAAGATCTCGCCTCGAACAAGATCATGACCGAGTACACCGAACGCTACAACGAGCGTATCTACGTCGCCAAGGTCTTCTCGCAGTTCCGTGGATACCGTGCACTCGTGGTTGTCGAGCGGAACCGCAAGAACCTGCTCGAGGTATCATTTCCGTCAGTAGCCGGACACCTCCGTTTCGTCGACCTGATGCGGGCACTCGGGATGGTGAGCGACCACGAGATCGTCAACGGTGTCTCCACCGATGAGGACATCCTCACCTTCATGATGCAGAACCTTGAGGAAAGCGAGTGCGATGACGTCGAGGGTGGTATCATGTACGTTGGCAAGAAACTCGCCCCCAACCAGACCCGGGACTACCAGCGGAAGAGGGCGGAGTTCGTTCTTGACAACTACCTGCTGCCGCACCTCAACCACCTGATGCCGGTCACCCTCAAGGAAGGGGACGAAGGCTATCGGGAAGCGATTGACGAAGTACGCCTGGCCAAGGCCCACTTCCTCGGCAGGATGGCTGAAGCCTGTTTTGACCTGGTGCTGAACAAGCGCCGGATCGATGACAAGGATCACTACTCGAACAAGCGGTTGAAACTTGCGGGAGATCTCATGGAAGACCTTTTCCGGATCTCGCTGAACCGGTTAACCCGTGATATCAAGTACCAGCTGGAGCGGGCGAGCATGCGCCACCGCGACCTCTCCATCGGGACCGCGGTTCGCGCCGATGTGCTGACCGAACGACTCCTGCACCCGCTGGCAACCGGGAACTGGGTCGGGGGGAGAACCGGTGTCTCCCAGTTGCTCGACCGCATCGACCACATGAGCGTTCTCTCGCATCTCAGGAGAGTTATCTCTCCGCTCTCCCGGTCACAGCCGCACTTCGAAGCCCGTGATCTGCACCCCACCCAGTGGGGCCGCATCTGCCCGAGCGAGACGCCGGAAGGGCCGAACTGCGGACTGGTCAAGAATTTTGCCCAGATGGTAGAAATCAGCAGGGGTGTCACCGACGAGGAAGAAGTGGTACGAATGCTCTATAACCTCGGTGTCGAACACATCAGGGGTGAAGCCCGATGAAAAAGGCACGGGTCTTTGTCGATGGGGCCCTGATCGGGCTCGTTGACAACCCAAGGGAATTCGTCGGTCAGATCCGTAACATGCGCCGCCAGGGGGCGCTCTCCAATGAAGTAAACGCTTCGTTCAAGGAGTTCAACAACGATGTGATCATCCACACCGATCGCGGCAGAGCCCGACGGCCGCTCATCGTCCTGCAGGATGGCAAACCGTTGATCACTCCTGAGGAAATTGAAAAACTTGCGAGAAAAGAGATCGATTTTGACTATTTCGTCCGCAAGGGCATGATCGAATTCATCGATGCCGAAGAGGAAGAGGATCTTTACATCGCCATTGACCCCGGAGACCTCACCCCTCACCATACCCACCTGGAGATCGATTCCTCACTTATCCTCGGAATCGGTGCCGCCCATGTGCCATTCCCCGAGCATAATGCAAGTCCCCGTGTCACCATGGGAGCCGGGATGGTCAAACAGGCACTAGGGTTCGGGACTGCGAACATGAAGCTTCGCCCCGATACCCGCGGGCACCTGCTCCACTACATCCAGCGCCCCATCGTCCACACCCAGGCCTCAGAGCTCATAGGGTCAGATGACCGGCCCGCCGGTCAAAACTTCGTAGTGGCAATCCTCTCATTCGAAGGCTACAATATCGAGGACGCCCTGATCTTCAACCGGGCATCGATCGACCGCGGTCTCGGCCGTTCCCACTTCTTCAGGACCTATGAGGGGGAGGAGCGCCGGTATCCAGGCGGCCAGGTCGATCGAATCGAAATACCGGACGAGGAAGTGACCGGAGCCCATGGGGCCGAGAGTTACAAGAACCTCGATGATGACGGGATCATCAACCCGGAAACGGTGGTCAATGAAAAGGATGTCCTGATCGGCAAGACGTCGCCTCCGCGGTTTCTCGAAGAGCCAACAAGCGACCTCATCACGGTCGAGAAGCGGCGCGATACTTCGGTGACCATGCGGAGCAATGAGCGAGGGATCGTGGATACGGTTATCATCACCGAAGGCGAGAACAGTTCGCGCCTGGTCAAGGTCCGGACCCGCGACCTCAGGGTGCCAGAGGTGGGAGATAAATTCGCGTCCCGCCATGGGCAGAAGGGAGTCATCGGCCTGATTGCATCCCAGGAAGACATGCCGTTCACGGAATCGGGAGTGACACCCGACCTGGTGATAAATCCCCATGCTATCCCGAGCCGGATGACCATCGGGCACATGCTCGAAATGATCGGCGGCAAGGTCGGTTCGCTGGAGGGCCACCGGATCAATGCCACCGCGTTCCTGGAAACCCAGGAAACGATCCTCCGCAACTCGCTCAAGGAGCTCGGATTCTCACATACGGGCCGCGAAGTGATGTATGACGGAATCACCGGAAAGCGGTTCGCCGCCGATATCTACATCGGAGTCATCTACTACCAGAAGCTCTACCACATGGTCTCGAGCAAGATGCATGCCCGTTCCCGCGGTCCGGTGCAGGTCCTGACCCGCCAGCCGACCGAGGGCAGGGCCCGGGAAGGAGGGCTCAGGTTCGGCGAGATGGAACGCGACGTGATGATCGGTCATGGTGCAGCCATGGCCCTCAAGGAACGGCTCCTCGATGAATCGGATAAAGTCCAGGAGTACGTCTGCGCGCGGTGCGGTATGGTTGCCATGCTTGACCGGAAGGCAAACAGTACCCGGTGCCTTGCCTGCGGAAGCGAAACCGACATCTACCCTGTCGAGATGTCTTATGCCTTCAAGCTCCTCCTTGACGAGATGAAGAGCATGGGTATAGCGCCAAGAATGAAACTCGAGGACGTGGTGTAGGAGGGAAACGAGCGTTATGCCAAGCCCAAAACGAATCGGAAGGATCGAGTTCGGATTACTTTCGCCAAAAGAAATCCGCACCATGAGCGTGAGAAAGATCATCTGGGCTGACACCTACGATGATGACGGGTTTCCCTATCCCCAGGGCCTGATGGATCTCCACCTCGGGGTAATCGACCCCGGGTTGCGGTGCAAGACCTGTGACCAGAAGGCCAGCGAGTGCCCGGGACACTTCGGCCATATCGAGCTTGCAAAACCGGTCATTCACGTGGGATACACCCGGCTGATCAGGAAACTCCTCCGCGCCACCTGCAGGAGTTGCAGCAGGCTCCTTCTCCTGGCAGAAGAAATCGAGAAGGTGGTGGGGACCGAAGATGAACAGACCGGAGATGTCCTTTCGGAAAAGGATATCAAGAAAGAGCGGCTCTGCCCTCACTGTGGCGAGCAGCAGCTCAAGATCAACTTCGAGAAACCGACCACATTCTCCGAGATCATGATGGAGGAGGGCCGGAAAGTTGAACACAAGCTCACCCCCGCCGACATCCGGGCCCGGCTCGAGAAGATACCAGACGCGGACCTCCGGCACCTGGGAATCAACCCCGAAGTCGCCCGCCCGGAATGGACGGTGCTGACCGTGCTGCCCGTCCCCCCCGTGACCATGCGCCCGTCGATCATTCTCGAGAACGGGCAGCGGTCCGAGGACGACCTCACCCACAAGCTGGTGGATATCATCCGCATCAACCAGCGTTTCAAAGAGAACCAGGATGCCGGAGCCCCCCAGCTCATCATCGAAGATCTCTGGGAACTGCTCCAGTACCATGTGACCACCTACCTCGACAACGAAGTTGCCGGGTGTCCCCCCGCCCGCCACCGGAGCGGCAGACCGCTCAAGACACTCTCCCAGAGACTCAAAGGCAAGGACGGACGGTTCCGGGGCTCGCTCTCGGGCAAGCGTGTTAACTTCTCAGCCCGCACGGTGATTTCGCCTGATCCGAACCTGAGCGTGATGGAGGTCGGAATCCCGCTGGCCGTTGCAAACGAGATGTCCATCCCGGTCCAGGTCACTTCCTACAACATCGAGGAACTCCGCCAGATGGCCCTGAACGGGCCGTCACGGGCAGCCCTTGACCAGCCCTGCGGGGCAAACTACGTTATCCGGCCGGATAAGCGGAGGCTGCGCCTTGCAGAGGGCAACCTCGAGACCGTCGCCGAGCAGCTGGAACCCGGCTGGACGGTCGAGCGGCAGATCAGGGATGGGGATATCGTGCTCTTCAACCGCCAGCCGTCCCTGCACCGGATGAGTATCATGGCCCACCGGGCCAGGGTGATGGATGGCAGGACGTTCCGCCTGAACCCTGCAGTCTGCCCGCCATACAACGCGGACTTCGACGGAGACGAGATGAACCTGCACATCCCCCAGACCGAGGAAGCGCGTGCCGAGGCGGCCATCCTGGTTGCTGTCGAAGAAAACATCCGCTCCCCTCGGTTCGGTGGACCGATCATCGGCGGCATCCATGACCACGTCTCAGGAATTTTCCTGCTCACCAACCATACCCGCTGGTTCTCCAAGAGCGAGGCCCTGTATCTCCTGAAAGATATCGATTTGATCTCGCTCCCTGAACCAGGACTGGTCAGGGATGGTGAACCGATGTGGAGCAACAAGCAGGTCTTCTCCACGGCACTCCCCAAAGAGCTTAACATGGTCTTCAAAGCCAGTTCCTGCCAGAACTGCGAGGTCTGCAAACGGGAACTCTGTGAGCGGGACGCCTATGTACGGATCATTGACGGAAAACTGGAATCGGGGACCATCGACAAGAAGGCAATCGGGGCGTTCGATGGTCAGATCGTGCAACGCATCATCCGCCAGTACAGCATGAAGCGTGCAGCTGAATTCATAGACGATATCACCCACCTTGCCATCCGTTCGATCATGTTCGACGGGTTCTCGTTTGGCATCGATGACGAGGATCTGCCCCGCACCGAGCATGGACAGATCGAGGAAGTATTGAATGCTGCGGTCCTCGACGTTCAGCGTCGTATCAAGATCTACGAGGACGGGCAGCTTGAACCCATGCCCGGTCGCACACCGGAAGAGACCCTCGAGATGCAGATCATGCAGGTGCTTGGAAAAGCCCGTGACCGCACCGGCGAGATTGCCGGCCGGCACCTTGGGCTTGGCAACAGTGCCGTGGTGATGGCGGTTTCGGGAGCCAGGGGATCGATGCTGAACCTCACGCAGATGGCCGGATGCGTCGGCCAGCAATCGGTCCGCGGGGAGCGGATCATACGTGGATATGATGAACGGACCCTCCCCCACTTCCAGAAAGGGGATCGCGGATCGGATGCCCATGGGTTCATCCAGCACAGCTACAAGGAGGGCCTCAACCCCACCGAGTTTTTCTTCCATGCCATTGGTGGCCGTGAAGGACTGGTGGATACGGCGGTCAGGACCTCCCAGAGCGGGTACCTGCAGCGGCGGATGATCAACGCCCTCCAGGATCTCAAAGTGGCTTATGACGGAACGGTCAGGACCACCGGTGGGAGGATAATCCAGTTCAGATATGGCGAGGATGGGACGGATCCTATGAAGAGTAGTTTTGGTGACCCTGTTGATGTGAAGGGGATAGTCGAGAGTATTCTCAAGGAGGAGGTGTAAGATGCTTCCCGATCAGGAAGCAAAAATTGAAGGGTCGGCCCTCCCTGTGAAGACCAGGGAGCAGCTGAGAACGTATCTTGAAGGAAAAGAGATCACCTCCTCGCAGTTTGACCAGATCCTGAACCGGGTCATTGACGAGTACCAGAAAACCCGGATCGAAGCATGTGAAGCGGTTGGGATTATTGCTGCGCAATCGATCGGGGAGCCCGGGACCCAGATGACCATGCGGACTTTTCACTATGCGGGTGTCGCGGAGATCAACGTAACCCTTGGTCTTCCGCGTCTCATCGAGATCATGGATGCCAGGAAAGAGCCGAGCACTCCAACGATGACCATATATCTTGAGCCCGATTACCTGGGTGACCGGGACAGGGCGCGGGAGGTCAGCTGGCAGATCGAAGCAGCACCCCTCCACGAGTTCGGGGATATCACGACCGATATGGAGAACATGCAGATCGTGGTCCACCTGAACACCGCGGTGTGCGAGAAGCGGAAGATCCTGCCGGCAGCTATCATCGAAGCTGCGCCAAGGAAGATACGGGAGCGACGGCACTACCGGGATTTTGAGTTTGAGACCGATGGAAAATCCCCCACCATTATTTTCATGCCCAAGAACCGGGAAAGTTACCAGAATCTCTTCCAGCTGGCAGAACACGTAAAAAACGTTATCGTCCAGGGTATTGACGACATCGAACGGGTCGTAGTCAGGAAGGAAAGCGGAGAGTATATCCTTTATACTGAAGGCTCCAACCTAAAAGACGTGTTTGATGTCGAGGGCGTCGATACGACCCGAACCCGCACCAACAACATCAGCGAGATATCCCAGATCCTGGGGATCGAAGCAGCACGCAATGCCATCATCAACGAAGCACTCTCCACTCTCTCTGAACAGGGTATCCTCGTCGATGTGAGGCATATCATGCTGGTTGCTGACATGATGTGCATGGAAGGGGAGGTCAAGCAGATCGGGCGACATGGGATTGCCGGTGAGAAGGAGAGTGTCCTTTCACGGGCCGCCTTCGAGGTGACCGTGAACCACCTGCTCGATGCTGCCGTTGCAAACGAGGTCGACGAACTCTCTGGTGTTACTGAGAACGTCATCGTGGGTCAGCCCATCCAGCTGGGAACCGGGGATGTCAAACTTATCGCGAAACCTTTGAAATCAGGAGAATCGTAATGGATTTTAATGTATCTTTGAGAAGGGCCATCAAGACCGGTGAGGTCATCCTTGGCCAGAACCAAACCGAACAATGCATCAACGAGGGCAAGGCGCAGATGGTCGTTGTGGCCGGCAATTGCCCGGAAAAATTCAGGGAATCGCTCTTTGCAAAAAACGACCTCTTTGTGTATACCTTTGAGGGCTCCGGTGTACAGCTCGGGAAGGCCTGCGGCAAACCGTTCATGGTGAGTGCACTAACCGTTGTGAACCCCGGCGAATCGGACATCCTGTCCCTAAAGAGGGTGTAACTGCCATGTCTGAGATCGTTCTGACCGAGGATTGCATACACCTCATCTCGCAGTTCGAGCGGCTTACCGGGGCTGGAAGCAGGGATTGTGTCATCGATGACCGGAACAATCGGCTCATCTTCGTGGTGAATCCCGGAGAGATGGGTCTTGCCATCGGGAAGAAGGGAGCTTCGATCAAGAAGGCCATGGAAGTCATGGGTAAAAAGATAGAAGTGGTCGAGTACTCCCCCAGTCCCGAACAGTTCCTGAAAAACTGTTTCCTTCCTGCCCAGGTAATCGCCATCGAGTTCGATGAGAGCGATGACGGTCAGGTTGCTCATATCGAGGTCAAACCCGATGACCGGGGAATCGCGATAGGAAAGGAAGGCAAGAATATCTTCAAAGCCAAGAAACTGGCGCTCCGCCAGCACAACATCGCCGATGTGATGCTGGTCAACAACGAGGCGGCCTGAACCTTTTTTTTTAAAAAAGATCTGAAATCCATCGTCTATTTATATTAAACACGTCTCTCCGTTGGTCCAATGACATGTCCTTTGTTCTTTCAACATGGAACACGCAACGGCATCAGTCCCGTTCCCTGATGGGCATCCCGTAATGGCATTCAGGACGAAAGGCCGTCCTGTACCACGTACTGACAGTTGTTTTGAACCTGCAATAAAAGAGGTCATCGAGGTATTGTTGAAGATGGCAGGCGGGCATGAAAGGGTGTCTGAAACCTGCTTGCATCCAGCCTGTCTCTGGACAGTGGCCAAACGATCCTTCTGAATGCCAGGAGGGGTCTTAGAGTCTGAATTTCTTCCGCAGCGACAGGAGGTACGGGCCTGGAGGGATTCGAACCCCCGACATCCGGGTTAGAAGCCCGGCGCTCTATCCTGGCTAAGCCACAGGCCCTCGCACCCCATACTATGGGGGGTTCACTAATATTAAGTATCGGAACAGGTGGACACGAGAAAACCAAAAAAAATGGTTCGGTTCGTCAGAGTGCGTGGTAGCACGCAGACTTGACCACTTCGACTGAAATCGGCCGAATAAGGGTCTCCTGGGAGACATTCTTCACCGTTGAGGAGCCGATACACCGGACCTTGACCCGGGCAGACATCCGCTCCCGCTCTTCGTAGTGGAGCCCCTGGGTGAACTCCATGATCCGTTTCATAGTGACGCTGATCGAGAGTAGCTCGACAATGATGCCGGTGTCGCCTGGTGTGAGGTCTTCAAGATTCTCCGATGTCATGAAGACCACTGCACCAGGCTCAAGCCCGGCCAGGGTGATCACATTGGGCGTGCTTTGCAGTTCAATGGTTCGTGCTTTCCCCCGCAGGAGCTCCCTGATGATTTCGGGGGCGATACTGGTCAGTGCTAAGCAGTTCATGGCTCTCACCCGTACATCGGGAGTTGTTCTTTCTTCGGCATGGTCTCCGCCGACTGGACCTGTTCGGAAAGTTTCTGCATTGTCGACTCGATCTCTTCTGCCTGTTCGAGCAGCGGTTGGATGTCAAGCCCGAGGTCAAACATCCGGTTCAGCACCTCGATTGCGGCTGCTGAGGCACGGGGATCGGGTGCATTGATGGTCTCACCAAGGAGACCGTAAGCGTGGATGTTCCTGATCTTGCACTCGGTGAGGATACTGCTGGCAATCCCCGATATGCTGCCGACAGGAAGGATGATAGTATTTTCCTGGATTCTTGGCAGGGCCTCGTCTGATGTTGCCACACCAAAAACACGTTTTTCGGGTTCATTAGTGATGATGCCGGCAATGGTGACCACTTCTTTAACCTTGTAAGGCATCAGCCAGTCCATTATACCATTTGCCACTTCGTAGCAGATCATTGGGTGGATTGGAATATCGGCTACAACTGCTGCAATATTCTTTTTCTCGTAGATGCGGACCGGGACGTTGATGACTCCCCGGGTCATCATGGCCAATGGAGGGAAATACTTGCTGTTCATACTTCCGATCTGCATGAATTCAAGCTGGTCAACCATGTACTGGAGCGCGATGCTCCCGACGAGACCGCTCCCGGGAAATCCCATGAGAACAGAGGAGCCCTCGGAGCTCAAAGGTCGGGAGAAGATCCTGATATCCGAACTAGGATCCGGTGACATTATCTTAACATACCCCCTCTATCTAAAAAAGTATTATGCAAGAATATCCGGTAAAGCGGGGAATGACCAGCGATCTCGGTTCCCGGATGGTCGATGCCCTGCGGGAGTGCTTCGATGCAGAAATCCGCACAACAGGCGACCACCATCAGATCAGCTATGGCGCTCTCAAGTTGCTTGATGTCTCTGTTGGAAAGACCGGAAAAACGCTTATCGTGCACACGGAATCAGACGCAGGTTCCAGTGACGAGGTAATACTTGATACAAACCGGAGATTCCGGAGATATCTCGATATCACTACGGGTTACTCCACCAAAGAACGGTTGAAAAAAGCAAAAAAGGTCGGGGAGGGGGACTGACCCTATTCGATCACGATCGCCGGTTTGAAGGGAAGGGCGAACGCGGCCTTGGCGTGCGTGCTTTCACCGGCATCACTGACAGAGACCGGCACCGAGAACTCCCTTGAGAGGAAACCCGCGGCATCCGAAAAGATGGCCAGCTCATCGGGGATCTCCCTGGCAAGCCCGGCTACGATCTGGGGTGGCAGGCGGTGGATGAGTGTTGTGCACTGCCGGACAGCATCGGGCACCTCTTTTCCTCTTTTCCTCATCTCAGCGTCCTTCATGATCTCCCTGGTGACCGTGGTTTTGTCTTCTGCTGCGGCCACCATGGAAAAGACCTTCTTCTTCCAGGAAGGCGCTGTGTAAATTGTAATTGCTGATGGTGAAAACTGGATGATCTTCACGATGGATTCGATATCCTCAACCGTCCGGACCAGGAGCTCTTCAGAAAGCTCAACCTGGCTGTCGACAGCCCCGGAATCGGCAACAGGCCACGGAGCATAGGAGACGAGCCCCTCCCCGCCGAGTTCTTTCCAGAGATACTCGCAGGTGAAGGGGACAAACGGAGCAAGCAGCCGCACCCATGCCGAGAAGAGATCCTTCAGGAACGGGCTTCCGGCAGAACCAGGGGGCAACCTCTTCCTGTACCACCGGAGGTCTGACTCGACTCCGAAGAATGCCTCCTGAAGAGCCTGGCGGGTTTGGAACCGTTCGAGCGCTTCTGTTGTCCTCGCGATGCGACCATGCAACCTGCTCTCAAGCCACCGGTCTAGATCCTCCTGCCTCTCATGGCCAGGCTGATACTCAAGGACTGTGTCCATGAACCGGTCGATCTGCTTTCGCGTTGAAGTGACCAGTTCGTTTCTCCAGTCAAAATCCTGCCAGGGCTCGGCGCTTCCCACCAGGAACATCCGGACCGAATCGGCGCCGAATTCTTCAACAGCGTCTTCGAGCAGGAAAACGTTACCCTTGGAAGAAGACATCTTCGCACCATTGAGGAGCCCCATGCCAAAGACCACCATGCCCCGGGGCAGGCACGGTTCTGGAAAGATTGCCACGTGGTGGAAGAGCTGGAAAGTCAGGTGGTTCGAGATGAGATCCTTTGCTGAAAACCGGAAGTTGTAAGGATACCAGAAAAGGAACTCCCGGCGCATGAGATCGAGCCTCTCCCGCTCCGGGAGTCCCGGAGTCTCCCGTCCAAGGAAGATGAAGTCAAAGACCTCGGGAGTGAGCATGCCGGTTGGCATGGTCTTCAAGTGGTGGGCGATGGTGTAGTACGCCATGTATACCGTTGAATCAGAGAGGGGCTCGATCAGCCAGTCAGTGTCCCACGGCAACCGGGTGCCAAGACCTACGCGCCTGGTACAGGCCCAGTCCTTGAGCCAGTCCACGGTCCGCTCGAATTCTGCCCGGACTTCCGGGGGAACGAGATCCATCCGTTCGAGGAGAGCGACCACCTGCTCTTTCCAGGCGGGGTCACTATACTGGAGGAACCATTGGTCATGCAGGATCTTGACCACGGCCCTTGACCCGCACCGGCAGACCACAGACCGGGTATCGAACTCATACATCGGCAGGGAACCATAGCGATCCACCATAAGGGAGGCGACCGAGTCCCGCGCTTCCCGGACTGAACTCCCACCGTACCGGTCAAACAACCGTCCATGAGCGAACTCTGCACCGTACACTTCCTGGGTAAGGTTCTCCATCCGCGGGTCGTCCTGGCTAACGATTCCGGCCCGCTCGACAGCATCGCATGCGGGCAGCCTGCCATAGCCGGGCACGGAGATAAGGGGAACAGGCTCGATCCCGGTATACTTTCCCTCTGTCTGGAGATCGCGGAGTGCGATGTAATCGAACGGTGCATGGGCAGGAACGCTCATGACAATCCCGCTTGCCATGTCCGGATCGACGAACCGTGCCGGGAGGATCGGCACGGTTCCGCAGAGCGGGTGGGAGACGGCCTGATCGATCAGCTCTTTTCCCGGGATCTCACCGGTAATCTCAACTGTGTGGTCCTGGAACGAGAGTTTCCCGGCGGCCTCCCGGCTCACGATCCATTCTGCTCCATCCATGAGAATCCGGACATAGGTCACGTCAGGATTGACCCAGAGGTTGGTGACACCGTATATGGTCTCCGGCCGCAGCGTTGCCGTGGGGATGATCGCATCGTTCCATCTGAACATCACCAGGGTGAACCGGAGAATCTCGGCCTTGTCACCTTCGAGCAGGTCGTGGTCTCCGACCGGATTATCACACTGCGGGCAATATCGCACGGGATGGGCTCCCTTGAGCACATGGTTGCCCTCCCGCAGGTGCTTCCATTGCCACTCGATGAACCTGCTGTACTGCGGATCTACGGTGGTGAATCGCCGCCGCCAATCGATGGAAATCCCACATGAGCGCATAACCCGCTGGTACTCGTCCGAGAAATGCCGTACGATGGCGAGAGGATCGATGAACCGGGCAAGAACATCATCCGGGACCCTGTAGAGATCGCGATAGAGGGATATGGCCTTCTGATCACCGTGAGCAATTCTCTTTGAAATACCAATCACCGGTGCTCCGGTGACATGGAATGCCATGGGATAGAGAACCGTCCTCCCCCTCATCCTCCAGAAACGGGCGATGACATCGGGCGCGATGTAGGTCCTTCCATGTCCGACATGCATCGCTCCACTTGGGTAAGGGTATGCAACAGTCAGGTAAAATTTTTCACCATCGGTTGGATCAGGCTCAAACGCATGTTCCCATAGGGGGAGAATCTCGCGTTCGATCCGGTGTAAATCGGGGATGCTAATACATAGTCACCTCTCTCCACAAATACACTATAGAGAACCGTTCTCCAGTGAAAACAATTGATATCCTGTTATACCGGCCTGAGCCTGATGGCATCCCCGTCATTGTAGCGCCTGATCATTTCCTGCGCGATGCTGCTGTTCTTTGCCAGGTGGATCTCACCGGAATCGTTCACGGTGGCGGTGAAGAGGTATTCTTTGCCGGCAAAAACATCAACAATCTTCCCTGCCTGTTCCGGGCAGATGATTGTCAGCTGCTTCTTTTCCATCCTGATCTTCACCCCGCCCCCCAGCTGGAGCTCCTCTTCGGCTACAGTCTGTACCGGTGGCTGCTTCTCAAGCTCGCTTCGGGGACGAATATCGATCCCGATTCCGACCTTGTTCACAATTCCGGCGATGTTCTTTCCACCTTTGCCGATGGCCGCAGGGACATCCTTGTCCTCGATGTACACCACGGCCTTGGTATCGGAGAGCATATGGACATCAACATAGTTCTCGGTAAACCTCCCGAGTTCGCGCTGAATGTCCCGCTCGACGATCTTCCAGGCCGAGCTTTCGACCGGTTCCTTCTGGATGGCAGGGGGTTTCAGCGGTACTGAAGCCGGAATCGGCCGCATCACCGGCATGACGATTGTCTCCGAGTCGTATTTGAAGATCTCGAACAGTAACTCCCCTGTCTCGTAATCGGAGAGGGTTGTAACCGGGCGGAGATTGATCTCGCTTGACATCCCCTCCGGCACCTTGATGGTGAACCCGAGGTCGTACACGCTGGTGATCTCGCCTTTATCAACGAAGATGATGGTGTTGATCACCTGGGGGAGCACGCCGAAATCGACCCGATCGGAAAGTCGCTGGAGCGCATCCTGAATGCCGATCGCATGAACCACGCCCACCATGCCAATCCCCGCCAGGCGCATGTCGGCAAATACCGTGAAGTCTTCGTTCTTCCTGAGTTCATCAAAGACAACAAAATCCGGCCGCACCAGCATCAGCACATCAGCGGTATTCTGCATGCTCCCTTCCAGTCCGGAATACTGGGTGATGTGGTCTGGCACCTGGAGTTCCCTGGGAGCCTCCATGGTCTTTACAATGAACCCATTGTCTGCAAGGTAAGTGGCGATGCTCTGGGCAAGCGTGGTCTTTCCTGCACCCGGCGGCCCTGCCACGAGTAACCCTCGTTTTTCGCCCATGATCCGGTTCTTGATGACCGGGGCCTTGGCAAAGCTCTCGAGCGTGACATCCGCAATCGGTCGTACTGCGGTGATTTCCATGCCATCAGAGAACGGTCGCCGGGCAATTGCAATCCGCATGGATCCGATCTGGACAACGGTTATCCCACGACGCTCAATCTCGATGAACCCGTCAGGGTCACGTTTGGCACGTTCGAGAATCTCCTGGGACAGGTTGCGGAGTTCGTAATCAGACATCGGATGCTCTCGCAGCCGTGAGAGATGCATCTCCTTTACCGTCCCCTTCCGGGCCATGGGAGGTACCCGCTCCTTCAGGTATACGGCTATGGTGTGCTCGTCGAAGAACTGGTCTATGCCGAGAGGAGCGAATCCCCCGAGCTGGGGCCTGAGGTAGATAACGTCGAGCCCCTTGGCCCGGGCCACTTCTGCCTGGACCACATCGCTCGTGATGAACTGTGCATCATGCTCTATTGCGGCATTGCGTATCAAGGCGTCAATCTCTCCCCCGCTTGCCAGTTTCACCTGGTCAAGGCTCGGCCGGACCCCCGTGAAGGTGAGCGATATCACTCCTTCTTCTGCAAGCTTGCAGAGGGCCTGGAGCTCGGTGAGACCTGAAAACCCGATCTCGCGCCCCTGATTTGCCTGTGCTTCGAGTTCTGCAATTACTGCCTCGGGGATGATTATTGTTGCACCCTTATATTCACCGGATTTTATCAGTGAAGTGATACGTCCGTCGATGACGACGCTGGTATCAGGTACTAGTTTCAAAAAATATCACCGCTATGGTATATGATCATTGACCTTTATTAGCATATACCTTCGAGGGATCGAATACTTTTTCAGAAATTGTCTTCCCCTCGATTGTCCGGAAAAAGCAGCTCCGGTAACCTGTATGGCAGGCTGCACCTTCCTGTTCGACAAGGTACAGAATGCAATCCTCGTCACAATCAACCCGGATCTCCCGGATTCTCTGGATATGCCCGCTCTCTTCTCCCTTCTTCCAGAGTTGCTTTCTGCTCCGGCTGAAATAGTGGGCAAAGCCCGTCTCCCGTGTTTTTTCAACAGCTTCTGCATTGGCATAAGCAACCATCAGGACTTCCCGCGTTACGGCATCCTGCACCACAACCGGGATCAGGCCGTCTATGTAATGTAACGCTATCATTTTATCCTCCCATAACGATCTGCAACAGGGCAAAGACTAAATCCCCAGCCACGAACGCG
>Ga0302247_1000585_pt1 | contig 33660 bp, 32 predicted proteins | sample AAG_UR_Ile_MG_FD_193529 | JGI IMG/M metagenome (GOLD analysis project Ga0302247, IMG submission 193529) | Enriched activated sludge microbial communities from anaerobic digester in WTTP, New Holstein, Wisconsin, United States - AAG_UR_Ile | ecosystem: Engineered > Bioreactor > Anaerobic >...
CTTTATTATAAGTATTATTTTCCGAATCTGGGCCCGCAAATCTGTTTTCGAATTGTGCAGCAAGCTCCAGGGGATTGCTGGGGGACTGCTGAAATTCCAGGGGATTGTTCAGGTCATCCAACCGGGAGATCAGGTCACCAGAACATGCGGTCGGGATCCCGATCCAGCAAGAAGGGGAGTGGCAGGGTACTTCACCTCGCCTTGGCCTGCACCCTTGGCTCGATGATGGTCCAGATCCAATTGGCGAGCTCCCGGATGTTCTTGGTCTGGATGAACACCTCACCGGGTCCCTGGATCTCGGTCACGAGCCCTTCTCCGCTCAGTATCGTCTCTTTCAACCCGCCGAACTTGGTCACTTTATACTGGCAGGTATCGCTGAACGCCACCAGGTGGAAATTATCCACGACCAGTTTTTCCCCATCCTTCAGGGTATGCCGGTCAATTGCACCGAACGTGTTGATGAAGACTATCCCCTCGCCCGTTGCCCGGATCATGAAGAGGCCCTGACCAAAGAGCCCTTTGGTGAACCCTTCCCACTTGACATCGAGGTTCACGCTCCCCTGCGACGCAATGTAAGCAGCCTTCTGCAGGATGAATCCCTTCCCCTGGCTGACCGCGAGGGTGTCGATATCACCGAGCGGGGCGGCGCTGAACCCTGCCTCGCCGGTTCCTGTAGTAGCGGTGAACTCATTGAGGAAAAAACTCTGCCCGCCCACGAGTGCAAGGCCAAGTGAGCCCCAGAGACTCTTCTCCCTCATCTGGGTCTTCACCCCGATCGTTGGCTGCATGTAGGTCATCGACCCCGACTCTGCTGAAATGCTCTCGCCCGGAGACAGGGTGACCACAAGGAGCGAATAAGAAGGTTTGTACTTGATCTCGTATTTCATGGTGAAAATTCTCTCTCTCCAAAAGATAGGACTTTCGACAACTGAACTCCGAGTTGAAGCGGAACCTGTCGTGCATCCGGCCTTCTGGCCAACTGCATCGGCATTGTATAGTAACCGGGGATTTAAAATGTGCAGCGAAATTCCTGGCATTGGAGATGCCGGGGCAATCGCAATAGACGAAAATTCAAACGTTTCGATCGTCGCACCGATGGATATTAATCATTTCTATGCATATATTTATAAGGAAAAGCAAAGCACTTTATTAAAAAGGGTGAGACGTCCCTGTCTAATGTCAAAAAAGCGTATATTCATTGTTGAAGATGATGACATCATTGCCAGGCTGATTGAGTGGCGGGTGAAGGAACTCGGATACGATGTTTGCGGGCGGGCGGCAACAGGGGATGATGCTGTCTCCCTCATCCGGAGTATGCCACCGGACCTCGTGCTCCTCGATATCGGGCTTCCCGGGAAATGCGATGGCATCTCTGTTGCCCAGGAAATCCGCAAAACACTTGACCTGCCGATTGTATTTGTGACCTGCCATTCCCATGGAGAGATTATCGACAGGGCAAAGAAGACAAGCCCGAACGGGTTCATCCTGAAGCCCTTCAGTGACGATGACCTGCGGGTTGCAATTGAACTGGCCCTGTGAGAGGGATACACATTGTTAGCTGTTTTTTCCAGATTTTTAATAAGGATGAGACTTAGAGAACAAAGGTATTCCAAAAGCAAAGGTATTCCAAAAGAATTGCCGGCTCTCAGAAAAACTATATTTTTCAATGAACACCTGTCTTTATGCCAAACTCAAAAATCTATTCGCCTGACAGTCATATCCTGATTCTCATTATAGATTCTTTTCACAAAAATACTGAACAGGAATCCCCGTTGTTTGATCCATCAACTTCTATTATAAATTCGAATATCAGCAATTCCATGAAAGGAATCATCATCGAAAACAGGAGTAAGGTATACAGTCACCTGAAAAGGCACGAAATCATATGGCCCGGCTGTGAACGTGAGATCCAATCGATCAATCCGAACCTGAAATTTGGAAAAGACTTATCCGGCCCTGATGAAGATGCAAAATACCTGCCGGCAATCGAACGATATGATGGCGATTTTTATGAAGGGCTCGGTCCTGATCGAAAACAAATTGTAAGTGGCTCCAGGCACCACGTGCTGATCCTCTCGGCTCTGTACGGTTTTTTACGGCCATTCGAATATATCCAGAACTATGCCTGCCAGTTTGGAGACAAGAATATTTCATATGATATCTGGACTTCGAATCATGGAATATCCCAGGTACTCGCTGATTACATTATCAAAAATAATATCTCGAGAGTTTTTGACTTTTCGTTATGCTCCGTTGTAGCCTACCATGAATGTATTAACTGGGATTTTATCAAGTTCATTACCAATGCCGAAGTCATTCACTGTTATCACCAGTATGCAGAGGGAGATCAGGCATTGAAAGGAATGGGGCGTTTTGTGAGATATTCCATGCTGGATAAGCCAGAAGAACTTCTCCTGTCTCTGAAACCGGGAACGGTCCAAAACAACATCGAATTCACAGATATTATCCAGTTGAGCGAAAATGAAACATTACGGAGGATGATCGAGGGAGGGGAAAACGACCTGGTAGAATTTAAGGAAGCCGCACTCTGGAGCATGCATCTTTCCCCGGAAGAAATTGCCCGGAGTGAATCGCATGATATTAAAAAATACAAAAGAGCCACATCAAAATTCGCGATTGCAAAATCACTGGCAGGCTTCCTGAATACGAATGGCGGTAACCTGATCATCGGTTTAAAAGAAATAAAACAGGAAAACTGTATCGAAATTGCCGGTATCGAAGACGAGTTTAACAAGCTCCGGGAAGGGGACCAGAATACTGATGGATACCGACTGATGATTATCGATAAGATTGTGAAGAAATTTATCCCTGAAATTCTGGGCAATTTCAGCAATCTTATAACGATCTCTTTTCACAGGATTTCCGGAAAAACCCTTTGCTGGCTCCAGGTTAAACCCTCAAAATCGCCGGTCTTTGTTGAATTCGCCAATGATGAAATATTCTTTGTAAGGGCTGATGCTTCTACCCGCCCACTTGCCGGGAAACGACTGAGTGGATATATCCTATCACGGTTTTCCTAAAACCAATGACAGGATTTCGGCCAAGTACACCAGCTGGTGCCAGGCCACTGCCTTTTCGAAGGAATAAATATTAATATTCATATACCTTCTTTCTTCTCGTGAATAAATGGCAATAGACGAGGGGGACTCAAATGACTGGAAACGTCGTGGCGATGAATACGTAAAAGCCGAAAAATACGAAGAAGCAATCCAATGTTATCAACATGCGACACAACTTGATCCAGGGAATACATGGGCCTGGAATAACCTGGGATTTGTCTATTCAAAGTTAGGGCGAAAAGATGAGGCCAGGACAGTAAAAGAGAAAATCGATGAAATCAACGGGCTGGAAAAACGAGAAACTGCTGAAATCCTGGAGAGCTGGCAAAATGTCACGGAGCCGGATAAAAAAGCATTCTCCGAGGAAACAGGCAAAAAGCCCATGAGTATATGGTTCATTGCCATTTTGGTAACAGTTGTAATTATTGGTATAGTTATCCTGAGTGCTGTTATTGCAGTGTTTGTTTTCGGGATGCCTCCTCCGGCATCAACCGACAAACCGGTTGAACCTACTCCCACGGGGGTAAAATGTGGGGAATGGTATTGCCAGGACGGAGATATCTGCTGCAACGAAAAATGTTATGCAGATCCTGGACCCGATTACCAATTCGATTATCAGACCTGCTTCATTTATCCGAAAGGAGCAGTATTGTGCGGAGAACGATATTGTTATGGGGAATGCTGCAACGGGGCATGTTGTGAACCGTGACCCCCCATTACTACCGGACAAATGATTGCAATTGCTATGAACAGGTAGAACCGGCGTGGCAGGGACCCAGGTAGATTATTTTAAACGATGAGATTGAAAATGGGCTTAATAACCAGGGGAATCGTCCTCTCCCTGGGCAAGAGCTTCCCGGTATGTCCGGTCAGCGGTCATCCGTTTTACACGAAGCATGCCAATCCCCCCCAACCATGTGTCCAGACCTGGGATTTGAGACCGGGGCCAAAAAGGTGATTGCCGTGTTTTAAAAAATGGGATGTTTCCGGACATCCTGTCTTTCAATGAAGGTGGTATCTCTTTTACCCCGGCCCTGTTTCCGCGACAAGGAAACGCCCACCCTCATGTTCGGCGAAATGAACCGTAAGCATGTCCCCTTCATGCACGCCAAAGTCCGTATCGGGCTCGGTCAGGAGCCTCCCCCGGAACGATTTCCCATCGGCCGAGAGCTCTTCCAGGCGGACCCATACCACTTCGGGGATTTTTTCCTGGTCTCTTGCAAGCATGATAACATATACATCATCAAAATAACCGGGAGCCCTGAACCGGTCGAGATCACCCCTGTTTCGTATCTCGTGTAACTTTTCAGGGTCGTAATAAATGAACCATCGCTGGTCCTCGAATATGTACCACCGCTGATGGTCGGATAGCAGGAGATTGTTTTTTTCTTCACTCGAAAGAAGCGAGAACTCCCTGAATTCATCGTAGCGGAGGATGCAGTCCTCGCCATGGTCCTCGAAATTCGCAACAACCCCGGGGAGTTTTCCGGGTTCAATCCGGCACAGCGCGTGGATACGAAAACTGATTCCCTCCTCGTGATCGATGTAAAAATAACCGATAACTCCGTTTCCATCAGATGGAGCAATTCCCCTGTTCTCCAGGATATGGTCAATGGCTGGACTTCTCTTAAAAATCGCCCAGTTGTTGATGATCTCCCGGTCCGAATAGCGTGTCGTCCTCTCGTTCATGGTGCGTGGTACATCCTCTTCGTGGGATGTGTGAAAGCGGTTTCGGATTGTTCACGAATGACAGGTCGTACACTGATGAGAGCCGGAGTGAATCTAAAAATGCGGATAATGAGCTTGAATGATCGGATAAATCCGGTTTGAGCCTGGAGGGGATACATTCAACCGTTCTCCGGTTCCCAGAGACCTGTTGGGCAAAGACCCCTCCCATGACAAAGGACTTTTGGATATACCCCGATTCTCGGAGCACATGCCTGGGTATAGCCCCCTCATCCATGAAAGCGATCGATCTTTCCCTGAAAGATCATACAGAAAGACCTTCAGGGATCTGATATTAAACCCGGACCGGACTCACGGAAAAAAATATCCAATTCCTCTTTCTATTCCTTCAACACTGGATACAGCACATCCCTTCCCGAAAGGGGGATGGTTGCAATCGTCGTATTAACATCCCCAAGCGAATTCGCCTTTATCTGTTTCGTCGACATAGTGTACAGGACATCGCCAATGTACAGGGACCGCCTGACCTCCGATACCGATGTACCGTAGTAGTAGTACCCGGAGTCGCCGGCACCGTGCTGGACGGTGCCACGAAGGACAAACCCGGTCCCTGGGGTGAGACCGAACACGTATGCTCCGTACCAGACCTGCGGACGGTAGACCGAATATTCCTCCCTTGTGACCGGCTCGGCGATAACCGCCCGGACTGGGATCACAAGGAGGTTCTTTGCCCGGTCAAAGAGGAAGGCATGGTGGTCCGCGAGCGCTGCCGAGTCCGACCCGGCATCCCCGATCTGCACCTTGGAGAGCAGGGCGGGGTTCGAAACATCAGAAACATCGAAGAGGGCGAGCTTGACCCCGCTCGTGGAGACCCCGCCCCAGTCATTGGTCTCTGTCTCCTTGCCGATCCCGATTATATGCGTTCCATCGTACGGATGCAGGTAATCGGAGTACCCGGGAATCTTCAGCTTGCCGAGTATCTTCGGGTCCCGGGGTTTTGCGAGATCGATCACGAAGAAGGGATCGATCCTCCTGAAGGTCACCATGTAAAGCCGGTCGCCGATGAACCTGGTTGCATAGATGGATTCCTGTTCGGCAATGTGGGTCAGCTCGCCGATCGTTGCCATGTCCCGGTCAAGGACATAGACATTATTATAGGTGTACTGCCCGTACCGGGGCGTATAGACATTTGAGGTTGTCGCGACCCGGAGGTTGCCCTCGTATTCGTCCATCGAGAACTGGTTGTGGAGAGTGCCGGGGACCTCTCCCCTGGATAGGTAGATGATGGCCCCGTTCCTGATGGCAATCTTGTGGATAACGGTGGTGGCCTGGTCGATCTCCTTCCGGCGGATCGCGTCTTCTTCGGCGCTCCGGAGACCCTCGATGACGGACTGCCGTTCCTGCCCGGTGAGGGTGTTGAAGTCGGCCGGGATTCCTGACAACTTAGCGGAAGCACTGCCGGTATCGGCAACCCGGACCGGGTATATCATGGGGACATAACGCGGATAGCTCACATACATCGCATCTTCTGACACGTAGAGTGTGTTTCCGCCGCCGAGCAGGTAGGTCTGGGCATCTTTTTCCTTCCCGCTTTCGGCATCAAGGGCGGTGATGGTGGTAAAGGTATACCAGGACTCAGGGTGGTCGAAATACCAGACGTCCGGCTGGAGGATAATCCGTGAACCTTCGTGGAGAGCCGGGACGATTACCGGGACATCGCGGCGGGGGTAAACCTGCTCCTGGGTGACCAGGTAGACGAGCGGGCCGACCATCCGGGCATCGAGGTAATCGCCATCGATAGAGTAGTCTTTAAGGACACGGGGATGTGCACGGTCGCCGATATCATAGATGACTGCATGGGTGACGGGTGGAGGGGGAGGGTAGTAAGGAGGCATCAGCCACGGTCCGGTAGGCTCCGGGTATGGGCCGGCATCAGGGGTCCCGGTAGTGAAGAGGACCAGGCGGTTCCCCATGACAAAGATGTCCCTTGGCGTATCGGCAATCTCCGTGGAGGATACCACTGATGCATCCGCTGCAGAGTAGGCGTCGACGATCACCAGGTTATGGCCGGATATGGTGTAGATATACCGGTTGTCATTCTTGATGATATCCGGTTCATCGACCCCGGCAACCTGGACATTTGTCTGGGAGTACGGGACTCCGGAGGCACCCGGGCCACCACCAGGACCGACGGGTGCGGGAATTCCGATCCCGGAGGCCATTTCCCCGGCCATCCTGTTCGTGTTGATTCCCATAGTTGGAGCGAAGGTAGGGTGAAAACCGTCCTGCTGGTAGAGTGCCATCGAACTTTCGAGATACTGCTCGATTTCGGCAGTTGAATTGAATTTTTTTAATTCCGACGGCACGGTAGGTACTTTCGCTGGAATGCTCATGCATCCTGTTGAAAGAATGGCGATGAGGATGAGGGAGCAACCGAGGATGAGGAGGTTGCGGCTGCGTGACATGTCTGAAAATATGGGGGGGGATCACATCAATATGGCGTAAACTTCGAAAAAATTCGAAGCCATGAGCCCTGTTAAAAAAATCCATGGTTCACTTCGTGATGGAAGGTTTCCGCATTGCTACCTCCCTCATTCACTCGCATGAATATTATCAGCTCTGGAATTTAATCCCGTGAAAACTGCCAGTGACAATTATGATATAGATTCGTAAAGATGCATCTTTTCCGGAATCCTGGATAAATTCACGGTAAGAAATGGCCCGGTTATCAGCGGATTAAATGACGAACAGGGGGATCATCAGTATTCGGAATACTGCATTTCCTGGATATACTCGGGTTTGTTGAGAACATATTCACGGTAATATTTCAGCGGTGGAACCTCCTCGCGCCCGCTGTATTGATCTTCGACAGAAAGGACGGATTCCAGGGACCCGATGTCAATTTCCCCACTGATCACAAGGTCATAACAAACCTGGACCAGGTCGATTGGAAATTCAATGTCCAACGCCGCTATCCCGAATTCATCCAGCATTTCCCGCACATATACCTTAATACCTTCATGAATACGGCCGATTCGGTGAAACTCCTTTTGAGAGATCCCCTCCTCTTTGAAAACAGGGACAGGTTCACCGGCAGGATTTGCATCGAATCGTAACAGCTGACCTGTAGGTGCGGTAAGCACCGCTTCAAGTAAGAGCCTGTACTGATATACGGGGCATTTCCTGGGAGAAAGATCCACATTTTGCCCGAAATATGCACGATAATGCAGCCCGGCGGAAGAAGTTCTTTTCGCCATTTTTTGTGTAACGAAATAATACCCGTCTAAGGGATGATCCAGGAGGGTTGACAGGGCATATTGAGCCGTCCCGGAATATCCGAGATCAACCACACTTATTCGCTTTGTCGGATCGAATCCCTGGTTTTGACAATATTTTCGAAGCATTGCCCCCTCCCTTGATGCCTCCTCAACTAAGATACCCGTCACTTCCCGTATCGCATTATGAATAGCATTTCGATCTTTTAACAAAGAGACCCGACGGTCGAGGGCTTCTGTTCCAAGACGATCTTCTATCTGGTTGATGGCGGTTGTCCCGAGTCGTTTTGTAAAAAAATCACGAAGTGTTCCCGTAAAAGATCCGGCCATCAGTTGCGGGATATCTTCTGTTCCCCGGAACGATGCAAAGATCGCGGTGCGCCTCGAACAAAGGAAATATTTATTGCATGGCAGTTCTGCCCGGATTTCCCGGAGAACTGGATGACTGACAATCATGCTATAAAGATCATTCAGAAGATATCCATCGCGGGCGACGAACCAGAGTTGCTGGCATTTATCCTTTCCTGCAGTATTTATCAACCAGTTCATGAAATTAAACATAATCGGACCGAATACGACATATCCGGTTATGAACGGGTCCTCAAAGAGCCACGGAGAAAAGAGGAGGTGTTTTTTCTCGGGATTTGAACAGAGGCAATTTGCGATCTTTCCATATAGCAGACTCTCCCTCCAACCTCCAGGAGGGTCCATTCTTTTCCAGAGAATAGAACCGAGCCTGGATTGGCGGAAGAGGACAGAGGGTCGCATGATATGGATGTAATTCTTAAACCCCCTGTCATGAATCCTGTAGATATCGGATTCTTCATTATCCCCCACATGCATGAAATTGGACGGTTGGATGCCCTCTTTTTCTATTATGTGGTCCCATAGATCGCCACGATTTTTTCTCTTTCCAATTTCACAGGACAGGTATATCTCATCGAAGAAATCACAATTCCTGGAAACCAGGAAATCTTCGATATGTTTCCGCTCAAAATAGGTATCTGAAACGAGTATCACCCGTTTCCCTATCGTTTTTGCATATTTTACCGATTCTATCAGCCCGCTCCTTGGTATGAAAAGCTGTTTTTCTGTATTCACTTCCAAGTCAAGGAGTTTTAATGCAGTATCGTTATCGATTTTTGCGATTTCCGAAAGAACAGCATAGACCTCCGAAATTTTCACATCTCCTGAACGGTTCTTCCTTTCCCGGGCGGTTGCTTCTGCAGCGATCCTCAGTTCTTTATAATGGCGGATGCCGTATTCCTTCCAGGCGATCTCTTCGAGATAATCAAATACCTTATCAGGAGAGGTAAACGGCCTTATCAGCAAAGTATCAAAAATATCGAACGATACAATTTCAGATTCTTCCAACTGTTGTAAAAACTTCGTCTTAAAAGACGAATCGAGGTACTGGTGGAGATTCCTCCCGCTCCTGTAACTGAATGTATGTGTTTCCTGGTCAAGGATCATCAGGTGGCGATATCCCCTGCTCCCTGCTGCAAGGATGAGACAACGCCCAAGGGTGTGGTGAAGTGCGCCATCAGTCTGCCCCATTTCGGCGGGAAAATCGCGGGTGGTAAGTCCCAGACTTAATAGCGGGCCCAATGCTTTTTCCCGGACCCAGAACATTGACCCGACGGGATAATCAAAATAATCGCCCGGATCGAACGGAATATTCAGACTATTTAAAATCGATCCTGCAATGCCCTTATTTGACAACCACGAACATACCCAGTAAGGGAGGGGAGGATAGATCTCGGAGCAGATTATTCCGATACTTGGATCTTTTTCAAACGCGCTAAGAATGGCATGTATGGTATCCGGGGAACCAAGCAATCTCCCGAAGAGGTACTGTCTCCACCCTGGTTTCTCTTCATATGTGCGGGTTGGTTTTTTTGTATGGATATGGCAGATATACTTATAGTTTTGAAACAATCGTCCGAATTCCACAAGCAATGGCGCGATGTTTCGCCCCCGGTTCTCGACAATCCTGACATCAATCTGGTCCAGATTTGGAACTCCATTCATTGTTTTTAAAACGGTTTGCCGGTCTTCATCATTTGTCACCGAAACAAAGAGAGAGAACGGTATTGGAATATTGCAAAGGTGTTTCTTTACTTCGTGAAAAAGGTCGATATAATACACATGCACGTGGACTGCAATTCTGATACCGTTGAGCGGGACGAACTCGGATGGAGATAAACGGAGGGTTTCATCGGAATCGAAACCGGATATTCCAGCCTCCCCCGGCCTTCTTGTCTTTTTTGCGACTTTTACATGTTCTTTCAGGGCGAAGAAGAAAGCATTGAAGCCATTCTCAACGAGAATTTTTCCGTACCAGAATCCGACATACACCGGCCTCCTGTATTTCGGGGGAAAACGTTTCAGACATCTGATTAACGGTTCCCGTAAATTATTATTGAGCCATCGGCGGTTGGGATCCTCTGATCCTGCACCCTGCATTTACCCAGTATTCTCCTTTATTCAATTCGTTGTATGTATTTATTATCACACATATGAGAGCATACTTGCATTATCGGTTTCCACAGGCGTGCAGGTGCATGAAGATTTAGGGTTGCTTTTAATACTTTGAACCACCCCTCACTCAAAAAATCGGCCCAGTACTGGTATATGATTAGACACTAAACTCATAAAAAAAGAACATGTTGCCTGAAACCGGTGTACTTTTTTCAGTTGCTATCCGGTTGCTGGAAAAAAAACTGGGTTCCAGGTTATCGAAAACGATTAAGGGCTTAATAATGACAATCCGGGAATTTGATATTCCCGGATTGTCACGACCAAGATGTACTATTCCTTGATTTCTTCAACAGGAGCATTTGGAGCATTCTTTTTCACACTTTCGATGCCATTCAGGCAGGCAGCCTTGGAGTTATATGCTTCTCCAATAGCAATGATCTCTCCGTTTGATGCCTTCAGCCTGAAACGGTACTTGCCTGACTTGTCGGTGTAGACTTCGAATTTTCCAGTTGTGGTTACCAAGTTCTCTTGATAATTAAATGTTGTTGAGGAGTGCGATCAGAATAATCCTCTGCAATTCCGTCAGATGCAAGGGCATTAGTCTGCCAAAAGAGCATAGAGAATATGGTTGTTAAAGGAGACACATTTATAAGAGCCTGTATTATCGATGGAGATCCCTTACAATGAATGCTGAAGAAATTGCAGATACGTGCCTGAACCTCGCATCGCAGAAGACCCGTGGTGAGCTGGGTCACGCTATTGCAAAGATCGTACTCTCATATTCCCCGCGAGACCTCCAGCGGATGCGGTGGAACTTTGCCGGGAAGATCCAGGATATGCCGCCGGAACTGCGAAAAAAACTCGAGGAGACCATCACCGGTCACCTGCATGGGACCTACCAGGCACTCCGGCTCATGAACCAGCAGGGGACATTTGCCAGCATGAATGATCCTCCTGCAAAGGATGCGGGTGCGTACTGGAAGATGGTTGCTGCCCGGTGTTCCGGGGACGATTCGGAAAAGATCAGGTTACGGTTCCTGAAATTTCTTCTCTCCGGTTTCTGCATGTTCGTGCAGGGCCTCCCCGGTCACCCGGTCGGCATGCCGTTTCCCGGTGGGGACAGGGTCGAAGTCATCGACGGGGTCTACTACTGCCCGGTCAGGGAGAAGGCAAACGATGTCGATTCCGCCCTCTGCCCCTTCTGCCCGGCCCTCCAGACCCCGGAAATCGGATACCTGAAGCCTCCGGTACAGGGGAGCAGGCACCGGAAGGATGAGTTCCTGCGCCAGACATTTGACCGGCACCATTACAACGGATGAACGGGCGGGACTTCACCGGGAAAAACTATTGCAGGTCAAAGCAGCCCGGCATTCCTGCAACGGTTGCTTTTTATATAAATCGGCCAACCCAATTAATATCTCATTATCTGAGGTGCAAAGTATGAGTTTGATCAAAGAATTCATGGATTTCCTGTATGAGTACAAGGTCATCGGACTTGCAATTGCCTTCATTATCGGTGTTGCAGCAACGGCACTTGTAAAATCCCTGGTTGACAACATTCTGATGCCAATCATCACCTTCTTCATCCCTGGCGGCGAGTGGCAGACTGCGACTCTTGCGCTTGGGCCAATTGTCATATCCTGGGGCAAATTCCTTGCTGACCTGATCTACTTTATCATCGTCGCACTGATCGTCTTCATCATTGCCAAGAAGGTATTGAAAGAAGATAAAGTGACCAAAAAATAACCTTATTTTTATAGCCGGCCTCTTCCCAGTATCCAGAAAATCAGGCTTTACAGCCCGGGATACAATTGTCCCCCCTGACCGGTATCTGTTGGCTGAAACAAACGTCATTCCTGCGGATGGACGATCGCTTTCAGGCTCCCGTCCCGGTGCCGGGCAGTCAGGAGGAAACCTTCGGCCGTCTTTCGCAAGGGGAAGGTATGAGTTATCATATCGGCCACGTTGACCCGGTCATACTGGATCCACTTCAGGGCTGTCGTCAGGTTATGGAAATCAGCCGCATAGGAATGGGTGATCGTCACCTCCTTCTGCCAAAGGTTCCATAGGTTGATTGTAGACTGGACTTCGGGACTGGTTGGAGCAAAAAACAGGACCGTGCCCCCCGGCCCGACTGCTTCCAGCGACTGTCTGACACATTCAGGGACCGGTGCGGTCATGATAACGGTATCTGCACCAACCCCGCCATTCAATTCTTTAAATATTTCAGGGACATCTTCGGTTGCAGAAATGGTTGCATCGGCACCGAATTTCCGGGCGATCTTCAACCGTTCAGGACTCGGGTTGGAGACCGCGATGAAACCCGCACCGTTCAGCCGGGCAGCCTGGATGTGCAGCAGCCCGGTGATCCCGGCACCGATGATAAGGACCGATCGGCCGTCCGAGGTCGGAGCCAGCTGCTGCCCCCGTACCACACAACCCAGGGGCTCGACAAAGGTCCCGGCATCGAACGACACCGGGTCCGGAAGGCGCAGCATCCCCCGGTCAACGTTGATCCCGGGCAACACCACGTATTCTGCAAACGCCCCGTACCCGTTCTTGAATTTTGTTGTCTGCAGGGTGGCACAGGCAGTCGTATGCCCCCTGATACAGGCGTTGCAGGTGTTGCAGGGGACATGGTGGGTCACCACCACCCGGTCACCTGCCTTCCATTTCGGATCGACAGCGGACCCGGTCTCGACAATGGTCCCTGTGCACTCGTGGCCGAATGCCCCGATGCCCCCCGGTCTTCCGGCACGCCTTATCCGGTACCACTCCATGACATCTGAGCCGCAAACGCCGCAGGCCATGACCCTCACCCTGACTTCCCCTGGTCCCACGGGAATATCATCGACATCTTCGGTGCGGATATCACTGTTCGAATAGTAGACTGCTGCCTTCATCCTGTTCACCTTATGGAGAGAGAATTAAAGATTGTGATGATCCATCCAAAAGAAGATACCACTAAACCATATGTTTTTTCTTCAGGTTGCGGGCAAACTCTTCAGCCTGGTGAAGGTCTTCTGCATTCGGCCTGCCCCTGTTCATCCCGCCAATATATTTCAGAAAACTGTTTGTATTGAACCCTTTGCAACCGAATTCATCGACAACCGTATACCCTTTCGACTGCAGCTTTTCCCTGAGCGCAGAATGATCCCTGGCGATCTTTTGAGCTCCGGTAATGCCAGCGGTTGAGAACAGGAATACCTTGCCGGAACTGACCTGCGGCAGTCTGTCTGCCAGGGAAAGCAGGGATTCGTGATGTTTTCCATAATAAATTCCTGAACCAATTCCAATCAGCCCATATTCCGCAATCTCTTCAGGGATCACCTTATCCGGATACTCAATCCGGGCACCAAGGACGTCTGCAATAACATTTGCTATTTTTTCCGTATTATGGTGATGGTATGAATACACGATCAGAAGGCTCTTCATCATCTCATCTGCCTCATGTTTTGCGCATTTTCAGTCCTAGTGAACAGAAGTTCACTCAAGCTTCCGGGCACCAGGCAGACAGTCATTATAAATATCCAGGGCTTCCTTCACAGTGTGATCTCCATGGACAATTGCGTTGATAGCTTTTATCATGCCGACCGGGTTTTCGTCCTGGAAGATATTTCGTCCGAAGTCAACACCCGCGGCACCCGCCTGGACCGAGTTCCAGGCCATACCGAGAGCATCGGGAGGACTGGAGTATTTCCCTCCGGCGACTACGACCGCCGTGGGAGCGACCCAGTCAACCAGTTTTGAAAACTCCTCGCAGTAGTAGGTCTTGATGATCCGGGCCCCGGCGTCCTGGCAGATCCGGGAGGCAAGTGCCAGGTAGCGTAGATCCCTTGCCATGTCCTTTCCAACAGCGGTGACAGCGAGCACGGGAATGCCGTATTCCCCGGAGTAATTGATCATGTCGGTAAGATTGAGGATCGTCCGTTGCTGGTTGGACGAGCCAATGAACACGCTGACTGCCACTCCCGCTGCATCCATCCGGATCGCTTCTTTTATGGTGACCGTGAGCCTTTCATCGCTCAGGTCTTCGAACAGGACGCTGTTTCCCCCGGAGACCCGGAGCATGATGGGCTTAGACCCGAGATCTCCAGGCGAAATGTTGCTCTGCACTGCCCCGCGGGTGGTCATCAGGCAGTCACAATAGGGGAGGAGTGTCCTGATGGTACCACTCATGTCCCGCAAACCCGTTGTCGGCCCCTGGAAATAGGGGTGGTCGATTGCAAGCATTACGACCCGGTTGTCCTTTGGACTGATGATCCGGTTCATCCGGCTCTGGATCCCAATATCAAGATACGCGTTCACCATGGGGACACTTCACGAGAAGTAAGGATACATAACGATAAAAATCGCATGGTTCACTTCGTGATGAGATCATGCAGAATGAAAACACTCATGAAGTGTCTCTCAACAGGCCCGGTACATGAAAATGCCGGTGGTATTCTCACAGAAAACGGCGGAGCAATTTTTGTATAAAAAAATGTGGGATTACTGGTGCTCCGGCCTGACGATCATGTATCCCTTCGCTACCAGCCACTGGTGAAATTCATGGGTGGTATGCAGGCAATGAGACGCACAAATCGCCCGTATTTCTTCATAACGCGGAGATTTATCCGCTTCCCTGTTCAGGAGCACCTGGATTGGGCATTGCACATCGTTGCAGTATTCCCGGCGCCGGTACTCGGCATATCCCTGCATACCAGATCCTTTGGAAAGGACCTGCAAAAGGTTTTTGGAAGTGACCTCTGCGATCGGGAAGCACGTGACCACAGGGTGGCGTTTGGAAAGAGGGGGTCTCAATCACGGGCAGGCCAGAGAATCGCAGGGCTTGTGTACGCATCCATGCCGGCGGAAGCTATCAAGCCCATCTTCGAATTCTCCTGTCCAATGGCATCAGCAGGGAAATAAAGGTTCAAAATAAGGTCCATGTTCTTAACAGAGGCCTGCCAGGTGAAAAAAAGGGAGGAGCCGGCCCCTGCTTCAGGATGATGATTCCACGGTATCCATCGGGATACCGCATGCGTCCGCGACACCTTTGCCGTATGCCGGGTCCGCCTTCAGGCAGTTCCGGATATGCCGGATCTTGATGAATTCCGGTGCATCTCCCATAGCCCGTGCGGTGTTCCCAAAGAGGGCCGCCTGCTGGGCAGGGCTCATCAGGCGGAAGAGCTTACCGGGCTGGGTGTAATAATCGGAATCATCCTCGCGGAAGTTCCAGGCCGCTGCCGCACCGGAGAGTTCAAGTGGAGGTTCGCGGTACATGGGCTGTTCCTGCCACTCGCCATAGCTGTTAGGTTCGTACCCGATCGTGGCCCCATGGTTCCCGTCGACCCGCATCTGGCCGTCACGGTGGGATGGATGGGCCTGTGCATACTTCGGACGGTTGACCGGGATCTGGTGGTGGTTGACTCCCAGGCGGTAGCGCTGGGCATCGCCATACGAGAAGAGCCGGCCCTGAAGCATCTTGTCTGGTGAAAAACCGATCCCCGGAACAACTGCTGCCGGGTTGAAGGCCGCCTGCTCCACGTCCTGGAAGTAATTATCGGGGTTCCTGTTAAGCTCGAGCACGCCCACCTCGATCAGCGGATATTCCTTCTTGAACCACACCTTGGTGAGGTCAAAGGGGTTGTAAGGCATGTTTTTTGCCTGCTCATCGGTCATCACCTGGATGTACAGCTTCCAGCGTGGGAAGTCCCCCTTCGCGATGCTCGTGTGCAGGTCGCGCTGGTGGCTCTCCCGGTCCTTTGCAATGACTGCTTCCGCCTCCTCGTCGGTCAGGTTCTTGATCCCCTGCTGGGTAACGAAGTGGAACTTGACCCATACCCGCACGTTCTTTGCATTGACCATGCTAAACGTGTGACTGCCAAAACCGTGCATGTGGCGATACGAGAGGGGGATACCGCGATCGCTCATGGTGATGGTCACCTGGTGCAACGCCTCGGGCAGCGAAGACCAGAAGTCCCAGTTATTCCTCGCAGACCGCATGTTGGTGTGGGGGTCGCGCTTGACAGCCCGGTTGAGATCAGGGAACTTGTGGGGGTCCCGCAGGAAGAAGACCGGGGTGTTGTTCCCAACGAGGTCCCAGTTCCCCTCTTCGGTGTAGAACTTGACGGCAAAACCGCGGATGTCGCGTTCAGCATCGGCAGCCCCGCGTTCTCCGGCAACGGTTGAGAAGCGGGCGAACACCTCGGTCTTCTTTCCGATCTCCGAGAAGACCTTTGCCCTCGTGTACCGGGTGATATCATGGGTGACCGTAAATGTGCCGAATGCACCCGATCCCTTGGCATGCATGCGTCGCTCAGGGATTACCTCGCGGTCGAAGTGCGCAAGTTTTTCCTGGAACCATACGTCCTGCATCAGCATGGGTCCGCGGGGACCGGCGGTTATAGCATTCTGGTTGTCAGCAACAGGTGCACCCGCTGCGGTGGTCAGTTTCTTTTTTTCCTGCATATGTACTCCTTTCTCTCAATGCCGGGTGAGAGGAAATTTCCCGGGCAGAGCCAGACAGGGTAGTCTTGTTGTTCTCCCTTCATCAAGTTTGCCGACCGGGAACATCCATTATTTGCACCTGTTTTCTCCCTCTCCCGATTCGCCTGGAACCGCGGAATGGATCATGGTCACAGAAGAGAATTCCCGCGAGTGCTGTCACCAATGCTGAAAAACCCACCCGTCACTTAGAGGCGACAAAATTGTCACGGATAACCAGTCAATGCCAATCCTGACAGGGGGAATAATTACGGGGGATGAGGGGGTCGATCCCCTTGATTGTTACCCGATGCAATCGGATGAACCCGACAGGATAAAGGTATTCCTCCAGCGGATGTCCAACAGGGCAGTAGCATTGATCCCGGGGTGCACGGTCGTACTGGAGATTGCAGGTGATAAAAAATTAAGCGTCTATATCCCCATTTTCGCGGGCAGTTCCCTGGCCCAGGAAGCGATCGCTGTCCAGTCGCGGAAGTCGCCGACGGGGGACTTCACCTTCTTTGTCATCCAGTTCTCGAGCCACGAGAGCCCTGCCGGGTCCAGCCTGCCGGCAAACACGGCCTCTGAGACCGGCTGCAGCGGGGAGAGTGCTGCATGGAGCACCTTTTCCGTGTTCTCCATACCGGACGGGTCTTTTGAGACCGCTGAGAGACAAACAATAAACCCGGCAACCGGCAGTTTCTTCAGTTCGTCAGCGTGGCGCCTCACGAATTTTCCTGCACCGACCATCTTTCCGATGTAAACAGGCCCCCCGATTATGACCGCATTATACCCACCAAGCGATGCCACGGTTCCCATCTCCATGACATCAACGGCATGTCCTGCAGCCAGCAGTTCCTTCCCAATCGCCTGTGCAATTTCCGCAGTCGATCCATGTTTTGTTGCATATGCAACAAGGATGCGTGCCATGGTTTTTCACTCCCATGCGGATTTGTTATTTGGAGATGATAAAACGCGGAGATGAAGGAGAGCGGCGGAAGATGCAGGAACGCTCGCGCCCATATCTCCGATCCCGGTGTATCTCTGCCCGCCCGGAAGGAACTTACATGGGCAACTTCTACGGGAGCAACTCCCAAGAGAAGATAAAAAAGACGGGACAAGGACGATCCGGAAGGCTGACACCCTATGCTACAGACGTTGTCCTGAAAAGTATCTCAACCAGGAAACGACACTGGAAGGGTTCTTATGGCAAATGCGTTGGCCAGGCTCTTTCATGTCCTGGCCTTTTTACGCCATTACCTTCACTGTCAGGTTAAACCGCCTGGCATCCTGTATGTCGCACCCACTAAGGGCAAAGATCCCATCGAATGTTGTGGTACCCTGCTCAACGGCCCGGAACCTCCACCTGTAATACCCTTTTCCACCCAGGAAGTCGTTTCCCTCCGGCATCTCATATATCGGCCCGGCATTGAGTAGTTCCAGTCCATAGCCTTCGGTCGGCATCATCCACCGGAAGGTAAGACCAGGGATGGTCGGGAGTGTGATCTCGAGTACTTCTCCGGTCTGAAGTGTCACTGCTCTCCCTGAATCGCTCTCGTTAAAGGAGTACCGCAGACCACCGGGAAGGGGCTCGTTGATAGGAACCGACGGATCCATCCTTGGGGGCTCAGCGTAACCGGTATATTTTGGGACGCACCGTGTTCCCGATCCCGCAGGGGGAACAAACTCGAAATACGAATCAGGGATGCCGGAATTGACTTCTATTGACTCGTAACGGACAACCCGGTCTGGAACCTCCGATCTGGTGATGTTTGTGGATTGCACCATGTCTTTTTGCGGAGGGGTCATGGTCGGCAGGATCATGCCGGGTGGAAAAGTCGGTTCTCCGGCCACGGTCCAATCGTAGTAGGTGGCAATCTCCCATGCAAGACCGGTCGAGGGCTCTATCCACGCCCGGACCCGGGAACTGATGTAGGGGGTGTACCGGTCTGACCAGGGGTCTGTTACGACTTCGATGAGGTATCGGTCCTGCCCCCCGGTCGTGTTATGTTCGAGGATTGTGAAATTCCTGTCCGAGATAACATTCCGGACCATCAGCTGGTAATCGTACTCGCGGGAGAGGTTCATGGCGGAAGAGATATCGTAGGTATGGGTTTGCGAGTCGTACCACGAAGTGTATGTGCCATTGCTGGTCGCAAACCTTCCTGGCTCTCCGGAAGTCCCTGCCTCCATCCCAACCCGTGAGAAGGACGGAGCCTTGTAGTCAAACGAGATCCTCTCCACCGGTAAATCACCTGAAGACATTAGCGGATACACAACATATTCCGACCGGAAATCCCTGATTGCTGCAGCCGAAACGAGGTAAAGACCGGCGAGCTCATCCCGGGTCATGTTGTAAGAGCCGGGGGTTTCCGTAACGCACCCGGGAGAGACTGCAAAGAGAGTGAACATCGCGGCAAGGACAATGTACATCACATGGGCAATCTTCTGCATACTATCTCCGTTCTGGAAACGGCACGATAACCATTTCGTTTCACCACCTCATACCCCATCTTGTCTCGTCCCATGACCTTTTACCCTTACACGTCCTACAATATATGCTGGTTTTGACCTGGATACACAGGAACGCCTTTTTACGGACATGGGAATACCAATCCTCTCCCCGTATCGTGTGCCCCGGACATACTGCATGTATCGGATGTAAGAATGAGACATGAGTGCCATGACGATTAATTCGGCTGCGTCACGCATTACACAGACTGGACACAAACATGAGGAGCAGTGCAAGACCCACGGTAATAGGGATCAGGTCAGGGTATGCGATCAAGTTCACCTGTCCCAATTGTGCGAAGGAAAACGCCATTGTATACAATATGCCCAAGGCCTTTTACAGGAAATCAAGGGACGCGACCTGCGGGAAGTGCAGGAAGCACTTCACTGTGCTTACCCCGGATTGATTTGATGGCATGGGCAAAGTGGCGGGGTAATTCCTTTCCACCTCTTTTTTTCTCTCTTCTTAAATGAGGAAATGAGGGGGATTCTCATGCGATCTCCGTCCCTTTCCTGATGACCCGGTTCTGTTCCCGCATGCCCGAATGAGCCGTGGGGTGCTATCGATCAGATCTCTCCTTCACTTCAGGATTCCGCGGTGAATGTAAGAAGCGTCCTGCCATTTGCGTTCACAAGGCTCATACGGCTCCCTTCGATCATGAACCCTGCCGCCTTGCTCAGGGTATCAAGGTAACCTGCTTCCTGCTCCATGATGCCCGGGCCAGGACAGTACATCCTGGTTGTACCTAATTCGCCGATCGAAAGCGAATCTCCTTCAAGGGTATAGGGTCCGAAGTAACGGTTGCACCCGGCAGAGCCCGCCACACGACCTTCGTCATCAAATACCGCTGTGATCGTGGTCCCGCTTATCACCGATGACACGGCGTCTTCCGTGTGGAGGGAAGCAAGAGTCCAGTTCGTCCCGACAAGGGGTTCAGGTTCATGGGGGACCATCCGATCAAACGAGAGGATTGTGGTGCCGCGTGAATCCTGGAAGCTGAGGGTGTCACTTCCTGCAGTAACCGAGACTACATCGGAAAGAAGCGACAGGTATAGGTACTCCTGCTCCATCACCCCGGGCTCCATGCAGGCCATCAGTGTCTGCCCAATACTGCCGATCGAAATCCTGGTGCCCTCCAACTCGTAGCTTCCAAAATAGCTGTTGCAACCGGCCGAGCCTCCGATACTCCCTTCGTCGGTGAAAAACAGGGTTACTGTCGTCCCTGGAAGGATCTGCCGGGGAAGTCCATCATGGACATACTCCGTGAGCGTCCACTTTGTGCCATCCAGGTGCAGTTCAACAGATCCTGGCGGGTTTCCCGTGCACCCGGCAACAAAGATAAACGAGATGGATACCATCAGCCCGGCAAGGACAGGGAGAATGGAAGCCTTTTCTGTATTCTTCCAGACCTTCATGCAGAACTCCTGCGATGGATGAAGTGATAATGATACCTTTGACTTCGATATAGTTCGCACCCATTGGAAACCGGTCCGCGATAACAGCGATCTCCCGCCTCCCGCTTTAGGGAGTGCCAGGAGTCCTGGTATATGATCCGCTCATGGTATGAATGCGAGATATGGATTCGACGAATCAGGTCCGGATCGATATCCTTATCAACACCTTACTGGACAGGTTTTCAGATGCTAATTATGTTTAACACAAAGGATGATTCCATCGCCCTCCCGGAACTGCCTGTCGGCCAAGGCACACCGTGCTCAAAGCGGGGGTGCCTATGAACGACGGGGCACTGCAGCAGGACTCAGGACAGCAACTGAAACCCTATATCGAGAAGCGGGCGGAGATCGACCTCTCAATCGAGGTAGTCCTCCTGGTTGTCGGCGGGGTGTACTTCCTCCTATTCGGGGCGCTCCTTTTCCTTATCGACCGGGGAATTCTCCCCTACAGCGAGGATAGCATGTACGGTCTGTTCGTGATCCTGGTCTCGATGCAGATAATCACCATGGGAAAGACACCGTTTGGCGACCTCCTCCGCTCATGGATCGTCGTGGTTGCCGGGCTAGTCACGGCAATCATCGGAACACTGGCCATCTTCTACCCCGGGCACCTGAGTGTGGCGATCCGCCTGCTTGCCGGCCTGATCGTTCTCATCACCGGAGGCCTGGGACTGTTGCAATTGTTCACAGCGAAGGACAGGGCCCGGTTATGGATGAAGGTGCCCGGGATCCTGCAGCAGCTGACCATCGCCTGTGTTCTTGTATACGGAATCGAGATCGTGCTTGGGGCAATAACGTTGCTCCCCGGCATTATGCCCAACCCACTGACAGCGGTTCTGTGTCTCATCTTCGGTGCATCCCTCTTCTTCCTTTCCTGGTGCATCCATGAAGTGCACCAAAAGTATCCTTCCGGAGATGAGAGGACTGTCCCTCGGGAACCGCCATCGCACACCGGGTTTTGCCTGTTCCGGGAAGCCTTCCTGACGGTGGGAAATGCCATCAACACCTACCAGGGCTTCCTCATGATCCTCCTTGGGTTCCTCATCCTCCTGAACATCCTTGGTATATTCCCTTCCTTCAATTCAGATGGCCAGCTCGGCCTGCTCCTTGTCCTGACCTCGCTTCAGTTGCTTGCCCTGGGCCAGTTCGTGGGAAGCCAGGTTACCCGGTCGTGGCTGGTGGTGGCGTTTGGGGTCGTGTGTGCCGGTGCAGGGGTCTTCTCCTGCATCGTCCCTGGAATCCTCTCCGGGGTGATCCCGCCCCTGCTAGGGCTACAGAACATCCTGACCGGTGTGCTGCTCCTTGCCACGCAGATCATCGCCCCGACGCTCTACGGGATACGGCACCCTCCTGAAAAACCGGTTGCCATCCCCTCAATTATCAGGCGGCTGTTTCTCGTCCTCACAGCCACCGGGATTGTAACGATCGTGTTTGGCATCAACATGCTCGCACCGGTTCTCCTGCCAGGCATGCTCGGGATGGTTGCTTATGCCATTATCCTCCCGCTCCTTGTCGTATTCATCGGTATCCTGACCCTGCTCACCGTTTCGATCACCCAGAAACTCCAGCAGGGTGCTTCAACCGGTTCGTGAAGGGGAAAAATACCCCCTATCCTTTTTCCAGGAGCGACAGGGGATTAACATAAGAATGCCCGGCGGCATTTACATCTATGTGCCTGCGTCCATCGGAGGAACCATTTGGTTTTTTGGTCTCGCCATAACCCGCTGATCCGATGATTGGAATGCAGCTGAAAAAGAGAGAATCCGGACGGATATTCCGGAAATTTCAACAGTGCAGGTCTTTGCTGAAAGTGCAGGATCGCCCAAGCCTGCTCCCTTCCGATCTTGCGGTTTTGGGCATGGGCTGGCCATCCGTTGCACTATTCAGATTAGTTCTTCACTTCCGCCGCGATCACGACACCAATCCTGTTTTTGAAACGATCATCCTTATCCATACGCGGTCTCTGGCCTCAATCGATCATTCCAGTACCCTTGACCGTGAAGTGTCAATTATGACCACTCCTTCTGCAAGTACGGACTGGAGCATCTTTTTCACCGGGAGAGATGCCAGGGCCCTAATGATATGGTGCTGTCGCGGGTTTTGCATCACGGAGAGCTCTGTCCACCTGAGGGTTCCCTTTCCCGCATATACCTTCTCAACCTCCATCCACTGCGGGAAATAGATGAACTGGCTGAGGTCTGCACCCGGTGCGCCGACCTTTGGAATGTACCTCCAACCGATCATGTCAAGTGACCGAAGTTCGAGTTTTGCCTGTTCCAGATCCTTGCCGGCGATCGGCCCGGTCGCTTCAAAAGACATTGAAAGAAAGGTGTTTCCCTCGTAGCTGACGGATGTGGAATAGTGAGGCTTGTAAACATGCAGGTCTTCGATATCGGCAAAGATCTTCGGCACACCGGTCTGCTCCCTACCGGTGAGGATGGGGGCTGTCCTGTTCTCCCATAGAACCAGGGGATATGCTGCTTCAGCATGGTCCTTCTTTCCTTTGAACCGGACGGGTGCAAGCACCCCTACGAGATTGTAGTGTCCCCCGGCAAGCCAGTTGATCTCGGTCAACTGGTTCATTGCCACCTGTACTATCGGGGACCGGAGTTCGAGTTCTTCAGGGATATAGCGCTCGAGTTCTGCACGATCGGTCTCAAAGGCCATCGCCAGTGTCGTTGCCTTTTGTTGTGCCTTGTAGGATGTCGTGAAAACATCGCCCCCGAAATGGGCAGGCATCATGTAAGTGGAATCTTTTTGCAGTCGAAACATGGATTTATCGTTTTAACTGTTCCTGCAGATAGGATAAAAGATTACCCAAATTATAACCACCAGGGTTTTTTGGCATTGAAAAAGAGGATTTTTTTTAGAGACCGCATCGTACGGCTAATGAATCGAAAGATAGTTATGAGAAAACAGGAAGAAGGAACAGCATGAAAACAAAAATCGGGTATTTCGCGATAACTGATGCATGGACACCTGCCAGGTGTTTGCAGCAGGCGGTAGCAGCTGAAAAAACCGGGTTTGACTCGCTATGGGTCGAGGATCACCTGGTCGCGATGCCGGGGGGGACCGAATGCAACTTCGCCTGGACGGTCATGAGTTCGGCACTCCAGGCGACGAAACAGGTCCCGTTCATCACCGGTGTCACCGCACCCATCATGCGATATCACCCGGCAATCGTTGCCCAGGCTTTTGCCACCATGGGGGCGATGTACCCGGGGCGTGTAGGGCTCGGCGTGGGCACGGGCGAGCCGCCAAACGAGATGGCGGTCTATGGCGGCGAGTGGCCTTCGAATGCAACAAGGCTCGAGATGCTTGAAGAGGCCCTAACGGTTATTAACCGGCTCTGGACGAGCGAAAAACCCATCAGTTTTTCCGGGAAACATTACACGCTCAATAACGCGGTCCTGCTGACCAGGCCAGAAGAGAAGGTCCCAGTGTACGTCAGCGCCATCGGGCCACGTGCAGCGGACCTGGCAGGACGCCTGGGCGATCACCTGATCACGATTGCGAACAACCCACAGTACATCAGGGATGAACTCATACCGGCCCTGGAGGCGGGCGCCAGGGCGTCAGGGAGGGATCCAGGCACCATGGAACGCGTCGGGCATTTCTCTTACGTCTTTGACCCCGACCAGGTTGTCGAGCCAGAAAACCTCCAGCAGGATGCAGGCACCATCCAGGGAGGCGCTGTAGCGAAAGCCGTCACAGGCGAGGTTATATTTATCTTCCATACTGCAGAAGATTTCATCAAGAAGATCGAGGAGTATAAACAGATGGGGTACAACCATATGGCTATCGCTGATGCCAGTCTTATTGTGGAGATAGTCAGCGGCAAACCTTCCGACGGGGCTGCCAGCCTCAGGATCTGGAAGGATGTCCTTCCTCATGCCAGGTAATCCCTTGCAGCTGACATAATTCCTTTTTTCCCCGAGCCATTCGTTCTCCTGCTGGACTTTAAACTGCGTGAGGACTGCCGGGATGGTGCAACCATAGTGTCCCTGAGACATTCCGGAAGAATGATCGTCTCTGTGAAGACAGTGAGAACCAGGTTTCTCCGTAACGCACCGTGCTTACTCCGGATTGACTTGATGGCCGGGGCGAAGAGGAAGGATTGTTCCTTTTCACCCTTTGTTCTCTTTTTTTAAAAAAAAACCTTATCCTGCCTGATTCTGACCGGACTCTTCACACCTGCGTGACATTCATCGTCCAGTGATCTGCAAGCAGGATTTCCATGTCCTCAGTACACGTATCGCAGGCAATCTTTGGGTTCTGCACTGCCAGGCGGAACATCACTGCGTCGCCAGGATTAGGGGTGATGGGGACATCCACGTCTTTTTGGATAATATACCGGTATGGATCGAGGCTTCCGAAGTAATACTCCTTGTAACGGTGACGCTCCTCGCTGGTCGCATCGTGGGACCAGTCTGCCGCTTCGGCAATCGTAACGTCAACCGGTATCCAGCCATACCCCTCAAGGTAATATTCTGCCCAGAAGTGTGTACCCTCGAGTCCCGGGACGAGTTGGAACCCTCCTGTGGCCCGGGAGGGGATACCGAGTGCCCGGCACAGGGCGGCAAAGTACATGCTCTGCGCCCCGCAGTCACCAAACCCGGTCTCGAGAACATAAGTGGATTCGGGGATCCCTGCAGTCTCCAGCATGAGGTGAGGAACGTGGCTGTAGGGAAGGGTGTCCATGATATGCCAGTAGATCTTCTTTGCCTGGAGGTATGGGTTCGTTTCGTTACCGACGATTTCAATCGCTTTTTTATTTATCCCGGGCGTGACGGCAATGTTCTTTCCGGATGCAGTGTAATGCAGGTACTCGGGGTCGCTAGTGTTATAGGCCTTTACCCGGGAAGGATCAATGACAAACCGCACCTCGTGCTGGGTGAACCGGAACCGGGTTGTAATATTGAGCTGATCGCCTTTTACATCCGCGAGCGGGATTTCCAGATACGCAAGCCCGATGTCGGCAGAGGTATCTGGCCAGGAACGAATGTACTGTGCCGGCTCGATAGAGAGGATCGCAACATCCGATTGGGAACCGGATTCTATGGGGGCCGGAACCCATACCCGCATGGTGCCAGCCTTCGGGAGAAGTTCTGCGGGAAGCGAGAAGCGCTGGATCATATCAAATACGACCGGGTCGCCATAAGGCCCCTGGTTGCGAGGCGGTGGGGCGAACGCAAGGCTTCTCGTGTCGTCAAAGAAAGGTGAATGGTTGGACTTTTTTATCATTCTCCGGATCAGTGTGAGGTTATGAAACCTGATGTTGCTGACTGTATCAGAGAAATAGCGGTATTCTCCGTCACTCCTGATGCGAATGCTCTTCTCTTCAGAGAGGAGATCAGCGACCTCCCTGGCTGATAGTTCCGGATACTCCTTCCTGATCTCTGACTCGGCTGCGGACCGGTTGAAAGGGAACTCGAGGATCATCCGCTGTGCGACAAGTGAATCCCTCATGGCCTTCCGGGCAGAGACAGTATCACCCCGGGCCTGGTAATCGCTGTATGCCTGCGTGAAGAGTTCGGCCGCAGCCTGGTAATTCGATGCTGTGTATTCTGCGGCGGCGCGTGCGGCTAGTTCGTCGGCCGGGGAGGGTGCCCAGGCACCTTTTTCCGACATACAGCCTGCCGAAAATGCAGCAGCAGCGATAAGGAGCAGGAACAGGATGGAATATGACCAGATTCGATTCATGCATCACCTGTGTTAAGGGTATATGGGATAGGGAACGATCGGAAAGGACTTTAAGATAGCGATTTTTTGAGCTTTACGAGTATTAAACCCCTTTTTTTGCCCGAACCGTTCGTTCTCCCGCTGGACTTTAAACTGCGTGAGGACTGCCGCGATGGTGCAACCATAGTGTCCCTGAGACATTCCGGAAAATGGAAAGAGGACTTTTTTAAGGGATCGTGTTGTTATGGGTAATGAATCGAAAGACAGTTATGAGAAAAACAGGAAGAAGGAACAATATGAAAACAAAAATCGGGTATTTCGCGATAACTGATGCATGGACAGCTGCAGGGTGTTTACAGCAGGCGGTAGCAGCCGAAAAAATCGGGTTTGACTCGTTATGGGTCGAAGATCACCTGGTCGCGATGCCGGGGGGGACCGAATGCCACTTTGCCTGGACGGTCATGAGTTCGGCACTCCAGGTGACGAAACGGGTCCCGTTCATCACCGGTGTCACCGCACCCATCATGCGATATCACCCGGCAATCGTTGCCCAGGCTTTCGCCACCATGGGGGCGATGTACCCGGGACGTGTAGGGCTCGGCGTGGGCACGGGCGAGCCGCCAAACGAGATGGCGGTCTATGGCGGCGAGTGGCCTTCGAATGCAACAAGGCTCGAGATGCTTGAAGAGGCCCTAACGGTTATTAACCGGCTCTGGACGAGCGAAAAACCCATCAGTTTTTCCGGGAAACATTACACGCTCAATAACGCGGTCCTGCTGACCAGGCCAGAAGAGAAGGTTCCAGTGTACGTCAGCGCCATCGGGCCACGTGCAGCGGACCTGGCGGGACGCCTGGGCGATCACCTGATCACGCTTGCGAACAACCCACAGTACATCAGGGATGAACTCATACCGGCCCTGGAGGCGGGCGCCAGGGCATCGGGCAGGGATCCAAAGATGATGGAACGCGTCGGGCATTTCTCTTACGTCTTTGACCCCGACCAGGTTGTCGAGCCAGAAAACCTCCAGCAGGATGCAGGCACCATCAGCGGAAGTGCCATGAATAAGGCCTTCGCAAGCGGGGTTATTTCAATCTTCCACAGTGCAGAAGATTTCATTAGAAAGATCGAGGAGTATAAACGGATGGGGTACGATCATATCGCGATAGCCGACCAGAGTATAGCGATCGTAAAAGGCCCCCGGCCCTCCCTCGACGAGGATGCATACTTCCGGGTATGGAAAGACGTCCTTCCCCACGTCAGGTAGTTCCCTGCAGCTGATATAATCTCTATCTCTTTTTTCCCGAACTGGTCGCCTCTCCCGCTGGTCTAGCCTGGGTGAGGACTGCCGCGATGATGCAACCACCGCTTCACTGGGACATTCCGGAAAAATTATCTTTACCCTCACCCGCTACTGGAATGCCAGGAATTGGAGGGGGATGCTTCTTGGGGAAAAACGTCCGAAATTTCAAGAAAAGCGAATCCTCCTGGGAGGATAGGTGCGTGAGCACAGCCCCACGCTGCTGCCGATGGAATAGAGAGGATATGATGTGCCACGTCATGCGTTTTTCGCACCGGTAAAATATACCGATGACTGCCGGATTCCCATGGATCGCCTCCGAAAGCTTTACCATTTCGGGGGATGTTCCAGTCGCGGCCTTGTCGGGTATCCGCATACCGGCATCGTCACGGAGCACGGGCATGCCAAGTTGCCGGCTTTCCGGGTTTTTCGTAACTGGTCAGAAGATCAGGTTCTTTCACCAATTATCTCCATCAGCACGGCCGCCTGGTTGTGTACCTCGTCCTTTGCTCCATAGACAAGGGTGAGGCGCCCTGATCGGGCTTTCTCCTTCAGGGTCTCGAGGATTCGCTTTCGTTCCGGTTCTTCAAGCTCCCTGCGGTACCGCTCCCGGAACTCATCCCATCGTGAAGGGTCGTGCCCGAACCATTTCCTCAGGGCATCGCTTGGTGCGACCTCCCGCTCCCATCCGTCCACCTTTGCCTTTTCCTTCGAAATCCCCCGGGGCCAGAGGCGGTCAACAAGAACGCGGTAACCATCATCGGGTCCGGCGGTTTCGTACACCCGCTTGATCTGCACTGTCATATCGCAACGACAGTATCAGGGTGCATCCGGGATCTGATGAGCTTTTGCCATGAAATGAACGAAGCTATTAGGGCTTAAGTGAGAGCGCCCTGACCATTCTTCATTCAACTGCCAGTCACGGTGGACGAAAGCATTCTCTCTTCAGCCTGAGATCTCCATTACAACTATTACACGCTCCCGGTTCCGGCAATCCCATACCTGCCATCCCTGTTACCGGGACCCTTCAATGAACTAATGGTGAACAGCTGAAGGATGCTTGGGGCTTATCCCTGGCTACCCTCCGTCCCTGTGTGCCGCTACAGAGGATGGTATCCTGATCTATGCAAAAACTATTTCAGAATCATTAAGTGCTTAAAAAAGGCAACTTATTAGCTATTTATCCCAAAGAGGTACAAAAATGCCAAAAGCAAACATCCCTGAGAAAGGAGCAATCGTCCAGAGAGACATGGAGACCTACCTGATCCACCCTCACATTCCAGGGGGATTTGTCGAACCCAAGCTGCTTCGAAAGATCGCTGACGTGGCAGAAAAGTACGGTGCAAAATATCTGAAGCTCACCGGCGCCCAGCGCATCGCCATCATCGGTCTGCAGGAAAAAGACCTTGACAATGTCTGGGCTGAATTCGAGGACCGGTCCAAGGCCATCGGACTCACCATCCGGAGTATCCAGATGTGCCCCGGGACCCGTTCATGCAAGAAGGCAAAGCAGGACAGCCCCGGGCTTGGTTTCGCCCTTGACAAGGAATTCTACGGCAAACCAGCACCGGCAAAGTTCAAGATGGGCATCTCGGGATGCACAAACTGCTGCAGCGACTCCTGGTTAAAAGACCTCGGGTTTTTCGGCACTGATGAAGGATTCACAGCAGTTGCAGGGGGTAAGGGTGGCGGTACGGCAAAGGTGGGCCAGGTTATCGCGACCGGGCTTACCCAGGAACAGTCAATTGAACTTGCAAGGAAAGTAATTGCATTCTACCGGGAACACGGGGTAGCTCCTGAACGCCTTGGCGGAACTATCGAACGTGTCGGGTTTGAAGCGTTCAAAAAAGCAGTACTGTGACCCGCAAGTTTCCGAGAAGAGAAGAAAATCCACCCAAAAACTTTTTTATAGGTCACCCGCAGCCCCATTCCTTTTCCCATTCACCGGTCGAGGAGGTGTTCTGTCGCTGCACCTGCGGGCCCGAGTCGCTCTCACTGGCAATCCCTGCACCCTACCCTGGATGGCCGGAAATCAGGGACAGGATCAGGGAGATGGTTTCCGGTGCCGGAGATATCTCCCGGATTACCGGGTGCATGCTCAGGTATACCGACCTGATACCCATCGGCGAAGGGAAGACTGTACCGGCGAATGAGAATATTGCCCCTATTCTCTCAGAAAGATACGATTGCCACACTACGAAAAACGAGATCGTACTCATCAGCACGAGTATCCCCGGCACTGCAGGGTCGGTCTGTTCCATCGATAACCGGCCCGGAAAACCGGGATGGACCCTGGTGTTCACCATGAACACGGAGAGATCGAGCGGGTTTACCTCCAGGAGCGGCGTTATGGAATGGTTTGATGATGCCCGGGCAGAGATCCACAGGCTTTTTGACCTAATCGTGCCCGTGGAGATCGTGCAGACCCTCAGGTGACGCTCCCCGGTCCGGTAGTTCAGCAAGTTCACCGGGAATGTACCTGGACATTCTTTCATCGGCAGGCTGACTGCGAAACCGGCTACCCCTTCTTCCTTGTTTCACTTTCATCCCCCATACGCAGAAAGGAATTGATGCCGGAGACCGGTGAAATCCTATGTCATTTAATGATATGAAGACCTTCCGGGGCAAGGTCTATTCGGGGATGTCCATAGGCGGCACCCATGTCTGGGAGTACCCGCATGGCATATGGCAGGAGGAGAAGGTCGCCCCGGACCGCTGGGTCTTTTCCTTTCGGTCCGGGAAGAAGAGGGTAAGAAAAGCCCCGGAAGGATCAGGAGCCCTACCGGGGACACAGTACCACTGGTTCATCCTCGCCCACCAGAGAGTCCGTAAAGTAGACCAGGACACCTATGAGACGTACATGGAGGGTGTCAAGTACAAGGTCGCTCACAAGAGACCCTACTGGCGGCACTGGAACACGGAATACCCGGACAACGAGCCGGAACGGGAGATCCTTATCAGGATCCTTGAAGGGTACCTGGCAGAGCTGAAAGAGGGGACGGGAGTTGAGCAGGTCTCTCCGGCAATCGCAGAAGATCGTGAGCAGGCAGAACCGGTTCGCCCCATGAACGGGCCACATCCTTAAATAACCTGGCACCTGAGTGGAAAGACATGGAAGAAATTGCCATTATTGATGTTCCGGCCCAGCGCGTGGCCGGAATAAAAAAGACAGGGAAATACACGCTGATCCCCGAACTCATCATGCAATTGGCCGGGTATATCATCGGGAACAGGATTGCCTTTGCCTGAGGGCCGGCGTTCATCTGCCGCGAAACCAGCCCCGAATGTGTAAAAGAGGCAAACGAAAAAGGAACTGCGCTCGTTGAGGTTGTCTGGCCGGTTTCGGGCTCAGTCACCGGTAGCGGCGATATCGAAGTCTACACACTCCCGGGGGGGAAGGTGATGCGGACCGTGCACAGGGGACCGTATGAGACCTGCGAGCCCACCTTCCTGGCACTTTTCTCCTGGATCGAGAGCCGCCACCTCCAGATCGCCGATCCAATCCGCGAGGTTTACACAAACGACCCCGGCGAAGTTAAACCCGAAGAGATCCTCACCGAGATCCTGGTTCCGGTACGGTGACCAGTACGCTCACAGGTGGACGTACGCTCCCCGATCCTCGCAGGCGATGAAGGCTTCCGTTCCGAGGCAATAACCAGTGCATCAAGAATATCTGGCAATCTCCTGCAGCGCATTTAATGGAATTTCCCTTGCATCCATTGAACCCCGACCATCAAAAATAATAAATACCATGAAAAGAACCCCATCACCGGCAATGATGTGGAAATTCCTCGTGGACCGGCCGCGATGGCAAAAAAGGTGGTACAACCGCAGTTTGTCCGAAATGCGGCAGTCACTGCCATCGTCAGGACCGGGACCGCGATGGATCTCCTTGCCGGGAACGGCCCCGGCAGTCTTTGCATTCCATTCTGGCGGGATCGGGCAGTCCCGTCAAAGCCTCCTTACTCACCAGATCAATATCCCCTTCTTTTTATGACCACCGGAGTCCTGGATACCAGAAGAGATCGATACCCCGGGCGTCCTTTTCGTGAGCCTGGACCCTGTTCCTGTTAACGGATTCGTAAACCACGGCACCGGTACCAAACGAACCGCCATTTTGAATAACTTCCTGAAAAACAGGGGAGAAATGCCCTGTGTGCCCGGGAAGCATCAGGCCACTTCCGCTCTTTTCCCGGGGTGCGACTCCACGTTGATGGCGGAGACGGTGAACCCGGGCAGGAGTTTTTCTCCTCAGGACGTGAAAGGCGGGAAAAAAATTCCCCATTTTTTGGAACCTGTTGGACGCGGCCCTGCCCTGAACAATTCCCATACCCCTCTGAAATGTCTGGCGGTATCAGTTTATATCGAACACCAGTCCACTTGATGGACAAAAAAGGAGAGTGTCTTTTACCCGAGAGAATCGAGCCTGATGGGGACAAGCACCTTGAGACCTGCCGGGACATCAACCCATACCGTCTTTGCCAGGTAGCCAGGCTTTGTCACCGTGATGTTCCGGTTACCGGCCGGGATGTTATACACGAACTGGTTAGTGTTTCCGCTTTCGTTTCCATCGATGTAGATTGCTGCATTCGTGGGGATTGATGCGATATACAGGGTACCGGACCCAGATGAGGGGGTGCCATCGCCGGTCTGCAGCCTGATGGGGACAAGCACCTTGAGACCTGCCGGGACATCAACCCATACCGTCTTTGCCACGTAACCGGGCTTTGCCACCGTGATATTCCGGTTACCCGCCAGGATGTTATACACGAACTGGTTAGTGTTTCCACTCTCCTTTCCATCGATGTAGATTGTTGCATTCGTGGGGATTGATGCGATATACAGGGTTCCCCTTGCTCCCGGAACATGGCTTTTTGTCCAGGCAGTGTGATTAACCCAGCTTATATTGATATTTCCAGAGGAATCCACGGTTTTCGTACCGATAGTGTATTGTGTACCTGCTGTAAGGTTGCCTGCGGAATAGATCTGCACACCTTTTGCAACATCTGTTTTAAAGACACCATCAAGGTAGACCATCACTTTTGCAAAATCAGGATCGCCGGGATCGTTCCAGGTCCACGTGATCATGGTCTCCTCGTGCGTGGTATTCCGAAGGTTAGTGACACTTGCCGGAGGGGCCTGGTCACCTGCGTTAACCGAGATATAATCATCCTCGGTTCGTGATGAGAAACCGTCAACGTTGGACACGGTCAGTGTAACCGTGTAGTTCCCCGGGGCGCTGTAGGTATGGGACGGGTTCTGTTCGGCTGATGATTCCCCGTCCCCGAACTCCCATGTCCACGAAATCGGGGCCCCGATTGACTGGTCGGTGAAATGGACGGTCAGTGGGGCTGTGCCCGATGTGACATTAACAGTGAATGCTGCAACGGGCGCAATGGGTGCAGCGGTAACCGTGATGTAACCGGTCTTGGTTTCGTCATCACTTCCGGCATCGTTGGTCACGGTGAGTTTTACTGTATAGGTGCCGGCTGAATTGTAGATCCAAGTCGGGTCCTGCTCGGTGCTGTCAATTATCCCATCGTTTTCAAAATCCCAGGCCCATGAGACAGGGGAGCCAGTCGACTGGTCAGTGAACCGGATCTGGAGCGGGGCTTCACCTGAGGTAGAGCTTGCCTTGAAATCAGCAAAGATACCAGTTGCGCTCTTTTCCACGATGAGTATTGTTGTCATCGCGTACATGTTGTCGCCGCCATTCCCGGAATC
>Ga0302247_1000587_pt1 | contig 33642 bp, 27 predicted proteins | sample AAG_UR_Ile_MG_FD_193529 | JGI IMG/M metagenome (GOLD analysis project Ga0302247, IMG submission 193529) | Enriched activated sludge microbial communities from anaerobic digester in WTTP, New Holstein, Wisconsin, United States - AAG_UR_Ile | ecosystem: Engineered > Bioreactor > Anaerobic >...
TTTTTCGCCGTTGCGTGATTGAACTTAACAATTGGTAATGAATAAGGTTTATACGTTACCCATTCAGAGGCGAAAAAGATTTCTGGGCTGCGGCGAAGCCATTTTTCAAAGTTCTCATATTTATGTTGTCCCGCGATGAAGACGCTCAGGTATGGTAGTGGGCGTTGATCTTGACGTACTCTAAGCCCAGGTCGGAAGCGAAGACCCGGAAGGACTTTTTCCCCCTCCCCGCCCGGAAGAGGACTTTGATCTCCTCCCGGCTCATTATTTCTTTCAAGATCTCTTCGTTCCCGGTAGTTTTCCGCCCCTGGCGAAACAGGGAAACACCGTCGAAGAACAGCTCCACGGAATCTACGGAAAGCGGCACGCCCACCGCCCCGGCCGCGGCGATGATCCGCCCCCAGTTGGGATCGCCGCCGTAAAAGGCCGTTTTGACAAGATTGGAATTGGCGATGGCATAAGCCATCTTCCTGGCCTCTCCCGCCGTCCGTGCCCCTTCCACGGTGATTTCCAGCAGCTTGGTAGCCCCCTCGCCATCCCGGACCATGTCCCTGGCAAGCTCGGTCATGACCTCCGTCAGTAACCCACGAAAGGCAATGAAGTCACGGCCTCGCTCCTCAATCCTCCGGTTTCCCGCCACGCCGTTGGCCAAAACCAGCGCCGTGTCGTTGGTGCTCATGCAGCCGTCCACGGAAATGGCGTTGAAACTGCGCTCCACACCGTATCGAAACGCCAGGTCCAGGGCCTTGGCGTCGATATCGGCATCAGTCATGACATAGGCAAGCATCGTGGCCATGTGGGGTTGAAGCATCCCGGCGCCCTTGGCCATACCGCAGGCGGTAATTTCCCGGCCCCCGATCATCCGTTTCCGGATGGACAGCTTGGGATAACGGTCCGTGGTCATGATGGCCTCCTCGGCATCCCTGATCCCCTCGGGATGCAATCCCGCGACAAGCTTCGGTATGCCTTTCCGGATCTCATCCAGGGGCAGGCGGTGGCCGATCACCCCGGTAGAGGATACCAATACGTAGTCTTCCTCTATGTTCATACACCGGGAAAGGGCGCTTCCCATGGCCAGGGCATCGAAATAACCATCTTCGCCCGTGGCGGCATTGGCGTTGCCGCTGTTGGTGAGGATAGCCTGAGCGTATCCGCGGCGGACCCGCTGCCGCGAAACAACCACCGGGGCAGCGGGGAAGGCATTGGTGGTAAAAACACCGGCGGCCCGGGCGGGTTTTTCAGAATAGATCAGCGACAGATCCTTCGCCCCCGTCTCCTTGATCCCGGCACTTACGCCGCTGGCGAGAAAACCGGGCACTTTGATTTCCTTTTGCGTCATCATCCCATCCTTGCGCCGTCTATCTGCCGCAACACTTCTTAAATTTCTTGCCGCTGCCGCAGGGACAGGGGTCATTGCGGCCAACCTTCTCCTTCTCCCTCTTCACCGGCGTCGCGCTCACGTCTTCGCCCCGGCTGAGGATGTAATCATCTTCGGCCTGTCGCTGCATCTCTTCGATATCTTCCTCCCGGCGGATCTGGACCAGGCAGAGCTTTTCCAGGGTATCCTCCTTGATCCGCTGGATCATGGCCATAAACATATCATAGCCCTCTTTCTGGTACTCCCGGACGGGATCCTTCTGCCCATATCCCCGGAGGCCAATCCCCTCCTTGAGATGATCCATGCCGAGAAGGTGATCCTTCCACTGGGCGTCGATGCTTTGCAGCATGATCATGGTCATGATGTACTGCATCAGCGGAACACCGAAGTTTTCCTCCTTGCGGCGGAGATGGGAATTGACGGCGGCGGTGACCGCCCCTTCGATCTCCGGAGCGCTCATCTCCCCTTTCTTCTCGTGGAGATTGAGGCGCAGGGAAAACCGCTGGTAGATCCGGTCATCCAGAGACTTGAGGTCCCAATCCTCGGGATTACCTTTTTCGTCCACATAATCCGCCACCATGTCGGCTACCGTCTCCTCGACCATCCCCTCGATATCCGTCCAGAGATCCTGACCGCTCAAGACCTTCCGGCGCTGCTCATAGATAACCTGCCGCTGCTTGTTCATCACGTCATCGAATTCCAGGAGATGTTTCCGGATGTCGAAGTTCTGGCCTTCCACCCGTTTCTGGGCGTTCTCGATGGCCTTGGAAACCAGGCGGTTCTCGATGGGTTCGTTCTCCTCGATGCCGATGCGGTCCATGATGGCGGATATCTTTTCCGCCCCGAAGATCCGGAGGAGGTCGTCCTCCAGAGACAGATAAAAACGGGATGAACCCATGTCCCCCTGGCGCCCCGACCGGCCTCGGAGCTGGTTGTCGATCCGGCGGCTCTCGTGACGCTCCGTACCGAGGATATGAAGTCCCCCCAGGTCGGCGACGCCGTCCCCAAGCTTGATATCCGTACCGCGTCCCGCCATGTTCGTGGAGATGGTCACGGCGCTCCGTTGTCCGGCCTGGGCGACAATCTCCGCCTCCCGCTCATGATGTTTGGCGTTGAGGACATGGTGCTTGATCCCCGTCCGAGTGAGCATGGTACTCAAGAGTTCCGATTTGACTATGGAAATCGTTCCCACGAGTACCGGCCTGCCCTGGCGGTGCATCTCCTTGATCTCCTCGATGGCGGCGTGGAATTTTTCCTTTTCCGTCTTGTAGATCACGTCGTTGTGATCATTGCGGATCATGGGCATGTTGGTGGGGATGACGACGACATCCAGCTTGTAGATCTTCTTGAACTCCTCCGCCTCGGTATCCGCCGTGCCGGTCATCCCGGCCAGTTTTTCGTACATCCGGAAATAATTCTGGAAGGTAACCGAGGCGAGGGTCTGGTTTTCCCGCTCGATCTTCACGTGCTCCTTGGCCTCCAGGGCCTGGTGGAGACCGTCGCTGTAGCGCCGGCCCGGCATGATCCGCCCCGTAAACTCGTCAACGATTATGACCTGGTCGTCCTTGACCACATAGTCCACATCCCGTTTGAAGATCGTATGGGCCTTCAGGGCCTGATTAACATGGTGGAGAAGCTCTATGTTTTTGGGCTCGTAAAGGTTTTGCACCTTCAAGTACTTCTCCACCCGGGCGATCCCCTCCTCGGTTAGGACCACCGTCCTGGTTTTCTCTTCGATGGCATAGTCCGTGTCCTTGCGGAGCCTGGGAATGACCTGGTTGATTCGGTAGTATTTATCGGTGGATTCCTCGGAGGGACCGGAAATGATGAGCGGGGTCCGGGCCTCGTCGATAAGGATGCTGTCCACTTCGTCCACGATGGCATAGTGAAAATCCCGCTGTACATAATCCTCCAGGGAGAATTTCATATTGTCCCGCAGATAGTCGAAGCCGAACTCGTTGTTGGTCCCGTAGGTGATGTCGGCGGCATAAGCATGGCGACGTTCCTCATCTTCCATGCCGTGAACGATCACCCCGACGGATAGACCGAGAAAATTGTATATCGGACCCATCCAACCGGCATCCCGGCGGGCCAGGTAGTCGTTGACCGTGACCAGATGACAGCCTTTGCCCGTCAGGGCGTTGAGATAAAGCGGCAGCGTCGCCGCCAGGGTCTTGCCCTCGCCGGTTTTCATCTCGGCGATCTTGCCCTGATGGAGGACGATCCCGCCGATGATCTGGACATCGAAGGGCCGCATCTGCACGGTTCGCCGGGCGGCCTCCCGAACCACGGCGAAGGCCTCGGGGAGCAAATCATCCAGAGAAGAACCCTTGAGCAACAGCTCCTTAAACTCCGGGGTCTTGGCTCGGAGTTCGTCATCTGTCCGGGAAGCCATGGCGGGCTCGAGACGGTTTATCTCATCGAGGACAACGGATATTTCCTTTATGATCCGATCGTTTTTGGTCCCGACGATCTTTTTCAGTAAAGCCCCAATCATGTTTTTACCTTTAAAAGAAAAATTCCGGCCCTATCCCGCCGGAATTTCCACTTACGGCGAGATCCGGAACGTAACGTTTTCAACGTTCGGCCAACCCGCCCGCTCAATATTCATTTGTTTCGATTCACTCTTTGGCCACAAACAGCAGCTTGTCACCAATCGTCACCTTGTCTCCCGGGGAAACATAGATCTCCGATACCTTGCCGCTGATCTCCGCGGTGATGTTGTTGAGCATCTTCATGGCCTCCAGGACGATGAGGACCTGTCCCTGGGCCACATCTTCCCCCTGCTCCACGGAGATGTCGTTCACCGTTCCGGTGAGATGGGAACGGATGTCCCCGGCCTTCCAGGCCGCGTCGATCTCCTTGGGGGACATGACGGTCTTTTTCTGCTTTTTGCCCCCCTCTTCCTCCTCCTGTTCCGTAACGATTGGCTCGGGGTGATGATCGATGATCAGATAGGTCGCCGTATCCCCCGATTTGGTCTTGCGCTGGGGACCGATTTCGACACTGTGGAGCTTACCCTCTGCATCGGGGATGTCGAACTTCTCCCCCAGACTGAAACCGCCCTTGCGAAACCAGATCCGCGGCGAAAGCACCCAGGTCTTGCCGTAGGTCGATTCGAACTTGAAGAAGTCCACCGCATCGTTGGGATGCTGGAGATAAAGCGTCAGTTCGTCATCCGTCGCGGCTCTCCCCAGGCGGTGCTGCAGCACCTTTCTCTCCACCTCCAGATCCACGTCCTCGATCTTCTGGTAGCAAGTGTCGCATTCCACGATCTGCTTCCAGTCCGGACCGAAGACGGCGCGGTAGATCTCATCGGAGGGCATATAAAAGGGGAGATCACCATAGCGTCCCAGCATGAGGTTCTTCAGGTCGTCATTGGCGTCCTTGTAGCGTTCCCCCTTCAGAACATTGTTCACCGCCGTCGTCCAGAGGATCTGTGACCCCGGCGTTACGCTCCACCAGTTGCCCAGTTCCACCTGCACCCTGGGGAGCTCCTTCTGGAGAATCTCGGGCATCTTCTGGAGAAATCCGCCCTTGACGGCCTGTTCGAAGCTCGATCCGGTGGCGCCACCGGGAAGTTTGTGGATCTGCACGGTGGGGTCGAAGCCGAGGAACTGGGATTCGAAATCCCGGTAGTATTCACGCTCCGGACGGAGTTTGTTGGAGGTTTCGATGACGGCCTGACGGTCCAGCCCCGCGGCCTGATAGCCGTAATCCGCCAGGATGTCCACCACGGACAGGAGCGGGGGAGGTCCGTAGAAGCCCGTAAAGGCGTGATCGCTGGCGTCCACGATCTTCGCGCCGTTGATTACCGCCGCGAGTATCCGGCCGATGTCTTCGCCGTCGGTGTTGTGCCCGTGATAATGGATGACGAGGTCCGGATACCGGTCATGAATGGCCCGGACCAGATCGCCAATCCGCTTCGATGTCCCCAGGCCGCCGTGATTCTTGATGCACAAGAGGATGTCTTCCCCTGTAACGTCCAGGATCTCCCCCACCTTGCGGACATAGTACGCGTCGGTATGCTCCGGCCCCGTGGAGAAGCAGATCGAGGGCTCCAGGATGCAGCCCGCCGCCTTCACCTCCTCGAACACCGGCACCATGTTGGGTATATGGTTCAGAAAATCGAACACCCTCCAGACGTGGACATAACGGGCGAAGGTGCGAACCGTCATCCGGACCACATTGTCGGGATAGGGTCGGTAACCGAAGAGATTGATCCCCCGGCAGAGGGTCTGAAACATCGTGTCCGGCATCCGCTCTCCTAAAACCTGAAGCTTCTCCAGGGGATTGATCTGCTTGCGCAGCATGTCCACATGGACGGAAGCGCCCCCGGTAATCTCCAGGGAGAAGAAGCCCGCCCGGTTCCGCTCCTCGGCAACAAGCAGTTGGGTGTGAGGCATGATCCGGTTCTTGAAATCGGACTGGGAAAGATCCCGCTCCGTGTTGGTGACATAATAGCCCGGCTGCCTTTTTATCCTGTCCAGGACGTATTTCACGCCTTTCTCTCTCATTTCCCGGGGGGTGATGCGCGGCTCGCCTTCCCGGTGAAGTTCTTTTTTTCTCGTTTTTTTCATGTCCTCTTTCTCTTGAATATCGATTTAGTAGGCATGCCGGTTGATCTTCCGGGCGTGAATCTCGGCGATGAGTTTGCCCAGTTTGGCGATTTCCCGTTCCGCCTCCGGATAGTCGAATATCTCCGGATGGGTGTCGATATAGCCCGTGTCGAACTTGCCGGCCCGGAAATCCTTCTCGTCGCAGACGGCCAGATAGAAGGGAATGGTCGTCTTGGGGCCGACGATGATGAATCCGCGGAGGGAACGCTTCAAACGCTGGAGCGTCTGCTCCCAGTTGTACCCCCTTATGGTCATCTTCACAAGGAGGGAGTCGTAATCCGTCGGGATACGGTATCCCTGATATACGGCCCCGTCCAGCCTGACCCCCGGACCTCCCGGAGACTGATATACCTCCACCCGTTTTCCTCCTTCGGGCATGAAGTTGTTCTTGGGATCCTCGGCGTTGATGCGGACCTGCACCGCCTTGCCGTGGAGGTGAATGCGTTCCTTCGGTATATCCAGGACCGCGCCTTCGGCGATACGGATCTGTTCCCGGACGATATCGATTCCCGTCAACTCCTCGGTAATGGTATGCTCCACCTGGAGGCGGGTATTCATCTCCATGAACCAGAACTCGTTGGTCCGGGCATCCACCAGAAATTCCACGGTGCCGGCGTTTATGTAACCCGCTTCCCGTGCCGCCCTGACGGCACAATCATACATCTCCTCCAGGACAGCCTCGGGTAGGTCCGCCGGGGCGATTTCCAGGAGCTTTTGGTGCCGCCGCTGAATCGAACAGTCCCGGGAACCCAGATGCATGATATTGCCGTGCTTGTCCGCGAGGATCTGGATCTCCACATGCCGGGGGCACTCAATGCATTTTTCCATGTAGATGCGCTCGTCATTGAAGGCCGACAGGGATTCGGAACGGGCCAGGGGAAGCTGCACCATTAGATCCGCCTCGTCCTTGACCTTGCGAATCCCCCGCCCGCCGCCGCCGCAGGAGGCCTTGAGCATGACTGGATAGCCACAAACGCGGGCGAAGGAAAAGGCCTCGTTCACCCCGTCGCCTCCCTTGAGGATGTCGGCGGTGCCGGGAATGAAGGGTATCCCCGCGCGCTCCATGATGTTCCGGGCCACGACCTTGTTGCCCAGATCGCTAATTACCTGGGGCGGCGGACCGATGAAAATGATCCCCGCCTTTTCACAGGCAGCGGAAAATTCCGGGTTTTCGGCGAGAAATCCATAGCCGGGGTGAATGGCGTCGGCGCCGGTCTTCCGGGCCGCCCAGATGATCCTGTCGATGTCAAGGTAATCCTTCCGGGGACCCTCGCCGATCATGACGGCTTCGTTGGCCTGGCGGACATAATAGGCATCCGCATCGGCCTGTTCGTAAACGACCACGACGTCCAGGGACATTTCCTGGACCGTGCGCATGATCCGCAGGGCAATTTCACCGCGATTGGCAATGAGCACTTTACTGATCTTCCTGTTTCTCTTCGTCATGGGATTACCTTCCTTGAAAGGAGTTACATTTGTCGATATAAGTCGGCCTTTATACTTATTGCTGGAATTTCTGTCAACATCATTATTGTAAACGAAAATTGTCTTGACATCGCGGGAATTGTTAAGCTAAGCAGGCCGATCACAGCGCCATTCCGCCATTGCGTCATAGAAAGGAGAAGTCATGGCCAAATATGACTCCAAGTCATTGAGAAACATCGTAATCGTCGGACACGGATCCACGGGAAAGACATCCCTGGGTGAATCCTGCCTCTATGTATCCGGGAAGACGGACCGCCTCGGGCGGGTTGACGAGGGGACCTCCAGCCTGGATTATGAACCGGAGGAGCAAAAAAAGCGGATTTCCATCAGCGCCGCCACCACTTCCGTGGATTGGCAGAAATGCAAGATCAACATCATCGACACCCCAGGGGATTCCAACTTCTCCTTCGACACCCAGAGCTGTCTCCGGATCAGCGACGCGGCGATCGTAGTGATCGACGCCGTGGGGGGGGTAGAATTTCAGACCCAGAAGGTCTGGGAGTATGCCGATTTATACCAACTTCCCCGTATGATATTCATCAACCGCATGGACCGGGAACGGGCCGATTTCCATACCGCCGTGGCCAGCATTAAGGAAAAGATGGACGTCAAGGTGACGCCTATCTGCCTGCCCATCGGGGCACATGATTCCTTTCGGGGAATCGTCGATCTGATGACAATGCAGGCCCTGATTTATGACGACTTGAAGGGGACCTTCAAGACCGCCGATATTCCCGCCGATATGAAGGAAGAGGCGCAGAAATGGCGGGAAACCATGGTGGAAGACATCGCCGAATCCGACGAGGCGATGATGGACAAATACCTCGACGCCGGTGAACTGACCGATGAGGAACTGAGGGGCGGCCTCAAATCCGGGGTGCACAGCGGTACGATCATTCCCGTAGCCTGCGGCTCCGCCCTGAAGAATATCGGTACGGGCCTGCTGATGGATATGATCGTCCTTTATCTTCCCTCGCCGGTGGATCGCGGGCCGGTTAAGGGTAAGAAGCCAGACGGGGAAGAAGAGGAGATACGCCTCCCCGAGGAAGGCGCCCCCTTCTCCGCATTGGTATTCAAGACCATTGCGGATCCCTATGCCGGCCGGCTTACCCTCTTCCGGGTGTATTCCGGCGTCCTGACACCTGAAGCGGGTATGTACAACGCCTCCCGGAAGCTCTCCGAACGTTTCGGCAATATCTTCTTCCTCGAAGGCAAGACCCAAAAACCCACGGATATAGTGATTCCCGGCGACATCGCCGCCTTTGCCAAACTCAAGGAGACGGGCACCGGCGACACCATCTGCAACGAAAAGCATCCGATCACCTATGAAAAGGTGACGCCGCCACCCACGATCATGTCCTTTGCCATCGAACCCAAGAGCCGGGGCGACGAAGACAAGATCGTCTCCTCCATCAACCGCCTTATCGAAGAAGACCCGACCATGCATTTCCACCGGGACGATCAGACCAAGGAGATGATCATTTCCGGGATGGGTCAGATCCATATCGAGGTCGCCGTGGAGAAGATGCGGCGAAAGTTCGGCGTGGAGGTGAATCTGAAAACTCCCAAGGTTCCTTACAAGGAGACCATCAAGGGCAAGACAAACGTCCAGGGCAAGTATAAGAAGCAGTCCGGCGGCCGCGGCCAGTACGGGGACTGCTGGCTCGATATCGAGCCCCTCCCCCGGGGCTCCGGCTTCGAATTCCAGGACAAGATCGTGGGCGGCGTCATCCCCCAGCAGTACCGCCCGGCGGTGGAAAAGGGGATCGTGAAGGCGATGGAGGAAGGCGTCGTCGCCGGCTATCCCGTGGTGGATTTCAAGGTATCCCTGGTGGACGGCACCTATCACACCGTGGATTCTTCGGAAATGGCCTTCATGATCGCCGGGTCCATGGGTTTCAAGAAGGGCGTTCTGGCCTGCCAGCCCATACTGCTGGAACCGATCGTCAACATCTTCATCGAGATCCCCGATGAGTACATGGGCGACGTCATCGGCGACCTCAACGGCCGCCGGGGACGCGTGCAGGGCATGGACACCAAGGGTTCCAACCAGATCATCAAGGGTCAGGTGCCTCTGGCGGAGATCCTCAAATATGCCCCCGATCTACGTTCCATGACCAGTGGCCGGGGCACCTTCACCTACGAGTTTTCCCACTACGAGGAGGTGCCGGCCCATATAACCGAGAAGATCATCGCCGAGTCGAAAAAGAAGGATGAGGCGGAGAAATAATTGATCAGGGCAGCGGTTATAACGGTAAGCGACAAGGGATCCCAGGGTCAAAGGGAGGATGTGAGCGGCCCGGAAGCCGCCCGGCTCCTCGCCGCCGCTGAGGTTGAGGTGCTCTCCATCCGGATCGTTCCCGACGAGGTGGAAGACATAAAGGAAATCCTCATCGAGATGGCGGACCGCCAGGGGGCGGATCTTATCGTCACCACCGGCGGCACCGGCGTCTCCCCCCGGGACGTCACCCCGGAGGCCACCCGCGCCGTCCTGGAACGGGAAATACCCGGCATGGGCGAGGCGATGCGCCGGGCGGGCCTGGACGTTACCCCCCACGCTATGCTCTCCCGGGCGTTGGCGGGGATCCGCGGCAGGACCTTAATCGTCAATCTGCCTGGAAGTCCCCGGGGGGTCCGGGAAAATCTGGCCGTAATCCTCCCCGCGATTTCCCACGCCGTAGCCAAGATTCAGGGCAGCGACGCGGATTGCGCCATTTAGTTATGGGTCCGGAGCGATCTTATCCGCCCGCAGCGCCGCTACTTCTTCTCCCAGCCGCCGCGGTCGTTTTGCACCCACCAGCCGGCCTGTGACTTTTCCCGCCAACTGTTGGCAAAGATCTTCCTGATCTGCGCCACCGACTCCGGACCGAGTTTGTTTGCCTGGGCGATTTCCCCGTACAGGGCATTCCGGTCGCTGTTTTCCTGATCGATAAGCCGGTTGGCCTGACTGCGCTGCGCCAGATTCAAAGCGGCGGCATCCCGGAGTTCGATCAACCCGTTGTTGTTCTCCCCCACGGCGCCCTGGTCATAAAGAGTCTTCAACTGGGGAAATCTGTTTTTCATTGCGTCTTTAAGGCCCCGGATGGCAGGGGTGGAAATGTCGATATTCATCTGCGCGTAGGCCGGCTGCAAGCCGAACCCGAAACGTTTCCAGATCTCCGCTCCACTCGACGGCGCCGGCGCCGCCGGGGTGTCGCCGGTCTTCTTACGGACGTCGTCCACGATCTTGTCGGCAGCCTTCTGCACCTCCGCGGCCGGGAAATATACATTGACCGTCACACAGGCCGCAATGAACAAAACCACCAGACAGCCGCAAACCTTGCATATCGCTCTCATAGGTCATCCTCCGATAAATTGATCCGCATTCATAACACATCCGGGCGACTACGACACACTTTTCTCTTCCTGCCGGGACTGGCGGATGCGACCCACACGCTCCGCCATGTCCTTGAAGCTGATGGAATTATCCTGATTCTGGTTGATAATGTCAATCCCCCGGAGCCATGCCCGGCGCACGAGATATTCCGTCCCCCCATCGTGAATGAGCCCCCGGAGGGAAAATATATCGTCCGCCAAGGCACAGCGGATGCCGATTCGGCTGTAGGGGTACTCTTTGAAAAACATGTTCAGGCCGCTGCTCATCAGCGATGAAACCGCCCTGGAACCGGTGCTGATGATGGAGAGGTTCTCGATGGCGTCCACGCTTATCATCCGGGACGTATTCCGGCTCTCGTCGGACATGATGACCAGTTCGAAACGGGAGGGCTGTCCGTATTCCATTCGGAAGTCGTTCAGCTCTCCCCGGATGAGTCCGGTCATTCGTCCGATCTCGATGCTGGCCGTAAGCGCCTCCAGGTCGATTCTTTCGAAGACGGCGTCACCGCCGAAATAACGGGCTTGAGAGAGGAGACGGCCACCAAAAAGATTGTCAACGGCAACCCTTCCGCCGAACGTCTCCAAGACAAGCGCCCCGCGGGCGGTCCAGAGGCCTTCCTGAAAGGCCAGGGGGGAAAAGCTGCCGTTGATGACCCCGGAAACAGGAATGGGCAGCGCCCGGCCCGTCAATTCCTCGAGGTCGATCCCATGGATCTCCAAAAACGTCTTCATCCGCATTTCCGGCCGCAAAAGATCCTCGGCCTGCAAAGCCGCCAGGCGGACCTCCCCACCGAAAATCGGCACTGCAACGGGTTCCGGCATGGCAAACCGGTTGCCGGAAAAGACGACCGGCGTAGCGAATCCCTTTATCCGGATATCTCCTTTTTCGAATCCGGAAAAAGCCATTGATCCCCGCCGGGGATCCGCCGGGGGTTGAGGGATCACCTTTCCGGCCAGCGCGAGATCGTAGGGCAGCGATATCTCGATCCCGGCCAGGACAAGCTGGTGGGACGGTGATTGGAGCGATCCTCCGTGGAGGTCGAATTCGCCGGCGATGGTTGTTTGTTCCGGCGCCGCCACGGCCACCAATTCAAGATCCGCCGCTCCTTCCACCCGCAGGTCCTGAAGCTCCGGATAGTTCTGCCGGAGGAAATTTTTCGCCAGCACGGAAAAAAGACGGGGGAGCGATACACCCCGTGCCCGGAGGGAAAGGATTTTATGCTCGGGGGAAAACCGGGCGGAAAAACTATAGTCGCCGCTCCGAAAGATATCGCAGGTTCCGTCAGCGGCAAGGGAAAAGGGATTGGGGACAAAGTCTCCACTGGAGACGACCTTCACCTTCTCCCCACGGAAATCATTGTAGTATGACGCCCAGAGCAGTTCGCCGTCCCCGCTCTCCATGGAAAGGCGAAATTTTCCGGGGCGTCCTTTTTCCGGCGCTTCCAGCTTAAGTTCTACCCGTCCGGAAATCCGTTCCCCCGCTTTCGTCCCGTCCGCCGAGGCAAATCCCCCTTCCCGGAAATCCACGACGATATCGGCTTCCCATACCGTCGTCCCGTCCCGGGTTTTACCCTGGCTTTCCAACTCCAGTCCGCCGCGGCCCTTGCAGGTCCAACCACGGTAATCCGCGGGGAGCAGAGGCCTGGCCAGGGCGAAGACCCCCGCCAGATCCAGCGCCGGGGCACGGAGGGAGGCATGCCAGGAAAGCGGTTGGACCCTTCCCGAAACCCGTCCGTTCAGAACTCCCAGACCCGCTCCGGACATCTTGGCGTCAATGATCGTAAATTTCGATGTTCGCTGATCGTAGGAGGCCTGGAGATAAGCCTCAAGGCCTTTGCCGATGGTGGGCTCCGACCCTTCCTTCCGGGATAGCGATTCCGCCTCCGCATGGGCGTTATTTAGGGTGAGGAGTCCCCCATCCAGACTGACCTCCGACGCCAGTGAGGCCCCGGTAAGCTTCAGATCGCCGTAGGAGCCCTCGGCAAGAAAAAGGCGCAGGGAACCGAAAGCAGACGGACGAGGAGAAAAACGGCGAAATTCCAGGGCGGCCTCGCCCACACCCCGGGCCTCCATATCTCCGGCGCGGACACGGAAGCTGCTCCGGCCCGAGAGCTTTCCGCGTCCCGCCGGATCGAAGTCGCTGATCGTCATTTCCAGGCCCGGGATGGAATATACGGCCCCGGGGGCCTTCAATTCCAGGTGTCCGCCCTTGACGACCAGCCGCTTGACCGGGGGGATCTTTCCAAGCACGGCGAAGGGGTCGGATTCCGACTCTTCATCCTTCAGATGAAAGGTGAATTTCGGACCTTCCAGAACGATCCTCTCCACCCGGAGCCTGAACCCCGGGGCGAGATTGCCGTCTATCTCAGCCCTGGCCATGGAAACCGTAAAGCCCCGCTCGTTACTGGAGCGGATCAGGAGGCCCTGTACATGGCCCCGGAGATGATGGTCGAAATCGATGTCATGGACTTGCAGATGTATCCCGGTCATCGGCTCCAGGGCCGCCGCCAGGGCGTTGACGGCCCGAGGAGACTGCACGATGGTGAGCAGGACCGCCGCCAGGACAAGGGGTCCGGCAACGACGAGCATGGCCGCGATGATGATCTTTCTCTTCACTGCCGGTCCAATCACGAAAAGAAACGGCATGTCGATGGTTCCGCCGTGGGTGCACCGACCGTCAAGGCGAGGGAGGGGCTTGCTCTTCTATGATCGGTGGGGGCTCGTTGGCCCTGATTTCCCGCCGCAATTCCCGGATCGTCTTGTTGAGCTGGGAGATGGTCCGGTTGAGGCGAAAACGCTCGACGATGCCCATGAAGCCGGTAAAGACGACCCCGACCAGAAAGCAGACAAATATCAACATATAGGCGGGAAGGGTGACGTTAATGACATCCAGATACCGCAATTGTACCGGAAAGGTATTGGCGAGGGAGAAGGTGACGATAATCATGATGAGGACCACCACAATCACGGTATAGACAATCTTCATAATCAAGCCTCCTGGCGATATTTATGACTGAAATCGGCTCAATGGGCCGATTTCTTGAAATAGGGCCGCAAGTGCTCCCAAGTCCGGATTACATCCTCGGGAATGACCCGAACATCACCGACAACACTGACGAAATTCGTGTCCCCGTTCCACCGGGGAACCACATGGACATGGAGATGATCTTCAATGCCTGCCCCCGCCGCCTTTCCGAGGTTCATCCCAATATTGAAGCCGTCGGGACGGACGCTCTCCTTGAGGGCCTGGACCGACAAGGTTACCAGGTCGAAGATCTCCGCCCGCTCCTCCGCCGTGAGTTCTTCCAGGCTGCTGACATGGCGGCGGGGAATGACCATGAGATGGCCGCTGGTGTAAGGATAACGGTTCATCATGACAAAGGCGCGCTTCCCCTCCAGGAGGCGGAGATCGCCACCGGGACAGGTTGCCCCATCGGCACAGAAGACGCACTCTTTTATCTTCTCGCCGCGGATATAGGTAATTCTCCAAGGGGCGCCGATGGCTTTCATAACACGTGCAAAATTATCATGACCACCGCGAAAAATACAAGTGTTATTTGGATATGGTTGTTGACATTTTCCCCGGTGATCGTTTAGGATGACGGCAAATTCAACCGACCACGAGGACGGCCATGTTGGAAAAAACCCTGGAAAGGATTGCCGAAAAGGTTCTCGGCTTTGACGAGGCATCCCTGGCCTCCCTGTGGAAGAAGTACAAAGAACGGATGGAGCGTTTCGATGCCTCCCGGGACTGGGAGCGGGCCGTCATAGTCTTTTTCATCATCAATGCGGTCCGGGCGAAAAACCAGATCTTCAACGAAGAGATCCGCAAACAGCAACACGCACCCACGCCTCTCCCATCCCATAAGTCAGGAGCGGTCGGTCGGAAAAAGCCGGCCCTGAAACTGATCAAACCGGACAAAACATGATGTCGGCGAAAAACGATCCGGATATCGCCGTCGTCACCACACGCATCGAAGAACTGCGGGAGCTTATCGCCTACCACAACCGCCGCTATTACCGCCTCGACGATCCGGAAATCTCCGACGCCGCTTACGACCGCCTCCTCGACGAACTCCGGGACTGGGAAGAGCGTTATCCCGAACTTGTCACCGCCGCTTCCCCCACCCAGCGCGTGGGAGCGGCGCCGCTGGAAAAATTTACGGCCTTTCCCCACCCCTCGCCCATGCTCAGCCTGGCCAACGCCTTCACCGAGGAAGACATCCGCGATTTTAACGACCGCCTCCTGCGTCTCCTCGCCGGCGGCGACACGATCACCTACGTCCTCGAACCCAAGTTGGACGGGGTGGCGGTCAACCTCGTTTATAAAGGCGGCATCCTCGTCGCCGGGGCCACCCGGGGGGACGGCGCCGTCGGTGAGGATGTCACCCTCAATATCCGCACCATCGCCGGCGTCCCTTTGACCCTCGCCGGCGGTGCCGCCACCGAAATCCCCGCTCGCATCGAGATCCGGGGGGAGGTGGTTATCGCCACCGCGGCCTTCCGACGCATCAACCGGGAAAGGGAAGAGGCGGGCGAAGCGTCGTTCGCCAATCCCCGCAACGCCGCGGCCGGTTCCCTGCGCCAGTTGGATTCCCGCATCACCGCCCACCGCCCCCTGGATTTCTTTGCCTATGCCGTCGGGATCAAGAAGGGAGGGACGGAATTGAAGAGTCAGTGGGAGGTCCTCGCCGCCCTGAAAACCTGGGGCTTCCAGGTGCACCCCTTAGCCCGCTTAGCCGAAGGCATCGAATCCTGCCTGGAGGGATATCGCTCCCTCCTCGCGCAGCGGGAAGAACTGAGTCATGAAATCGACGGGATGGTGCTCAAGGTCAACGAACTGGCCCTCCAGGCGGAGTTGGGGGCCGTCTCCCGGAGTCCCCGCTGGGCGCTGGCCTGCAAGTTCCCCGCCCGTCAGGAAACCACGGTCATCGAAAAAATCGACGTTCAGGTGGGCCGGACCGGGGCACTAACCCCCGTGGCGATCATGCGGCCGGTCCGGATCAGCGGCGTCACCGTCAGCCGGGCCAGCCTCCACAACCAGGACGAAATCGACCGGAAAGACATCCGCATCGGCGACACCGTGATCGTCCAGCGGGCCGGCGACGTCATCCCCGAGGTCGTCAAGGTCGTTCCCGGCCGCCGCACCGGCAGGGAGATACCGTTTTCAATGCCCGCCACATGTCCGGTATGCGGAACCGATGTGGTCCGCCTCCCCGGCGAAGCAGCCCATCGCTGCATCAACATCGCCTGCCCCGCCCAGGTCAAGGAGCGGATCGTCCATTTCGCCTCCCGGGGCGGCTTGGACATCGAAGGGCTGGGGGAAAAAATGGTCTCCCGGCTGGTGGATGCGTCACTGGTCAAGGACCCGGCGGACATCTACTCCCTCACGGCCGCCGAACTGCTGGTCCTGGAGAGGACGGGAGAAAAATCGGCGGGAAATATCCTCCTGGCCATCGCCGCCTCGAAAAATCCCCCCCTGAAAAAGCTCATCTTCGCCCTGGGCATCCGCCAGGTGGGGGAAAGCATGGCCAAGACCCTGGCCCGCCACTATCCCGGATTGAAGGAGCTCGCCGGCGCCGGCGCCGAAGAATTGACGGCAATCCGCGATCTCGGCCCGGAGGCCGCAGGGAGCATCACCCGCTTCTTCCGGGAACCGGCAAACATCAGCTTTCTGGCCAAGCTGGAAGCCGCCGGCGTCGTCCCCGTCAACAGCCTCTATTCCCCTTCCTCCCCGGCGGTGGGGAAACTGGCCGGCAAGACCTTCGTGATCACCGGCGCCCTCACCGAAATGACCAGGGAAGAGGCAAAACGCCGTATTGAATCTCAGGGCGGCAAGACCACGGAATCGGTTTCGAAAAGGACCCATTACGTCGTTGCCGGCGCTTCTCCGGGATCGAAGCTGGAAAAAGCGCAAGCACTGGGAATTTCCATCCTTGACGAACCCGCCTTTTTTGCGTTATTGGAAACGCCGTGAAAACAGCCATAGATCTCAACTGCGATATGGGGGAATCCTACGGGGCCTACACCATCGGAGGTGATGCCGGGGTGGTAGCCTACATCACCTCCGCCAACATCGCCTGCGGTTTTCATGCCTCCGACCCCACGGTGATGGACCGCACCGTCCGCCTCTGCCGGGATAATAATGTCGCCCCGGGCGCCCATCCCGGTTTCCCCGACCGGGTAGGCTTCGGACGGCGATACATGGATCTGACCCCCGAAGAACTCATCAACGATGTAATCTATCAGGTGGGGGCCATCCGTGGTTTCCTCGCCCGCTACGACCTGCCGCTCCAGCATGTAAAGCTCCACGGCGCCCTGTACAACTATGTGGCGACCCGGGAGGAACTCATCCTGCGGATCGCCGGGGCGTTGCAGAAACCCTTCGACAATCCAGTCTTTTTGACCCTCGGGACCATTAGGACCACGGAACTGCTGGATAAATGCAGACAAGAAGGCATCCGCCTGGCCCTGGAGGCCTTCCCGGACCGGCGTTACACCGACGCCGGAGAGCTGCAATCCCGCCGGGAACCCGGGGCGGTTCTCAAGGACCCTCTGGAGATTGCCCGACGGGCGGTGGCCATGGCGACCCGGAAGGGCGTGGAAAGCGTCAGCGGACGCTGGCTGGAAATGGATATCCATACCCTCTGCCTCCACGGGGACAACAAGGAGAGCATGGAGTCGGCGGCGCTGATCCACCGCTCCCTCCTTGATGAGCAGATCCAACTGCGCCCCCTGGGAGCGATACTGCCATGATCATCCAACGCTACACCGAAAACGCCCTGCGGATCATCTTCGGTGCCGCTATCGATCTGGAGATCCACGAGCAGGTCCGGCGGGCCTTTTTCATCTGCCGCTCCCTAAATCGCCGGGAAATACTGGAGATCGTTCCCTCTTTCTGTGCCTGTGTGATCACCTATGACGAGGAACGAATTTCCTTCCCTAAACTCACCGCCCTGCTCCAGGAGCGCCTGGCGGATCTTTCCGGCGCGGAAATGCCGCCGCCCCGGATTCACGAAATACCCGTTCACTACGGCGGCGAGTACGGACCTGATCTCTCCTTTGTGGCCGGCCATTGCCACCTCCGCCCAAAAGAAGTCATCACCCGCCATACCGGGGAGCTCTATACGGTTTATACCGTCGGCTTCACCCCCGGCTTCCCCTATCTGGGGACCCTCGACGCGGACATCGCCGCCCCGCGTCTGGAAACGCCCCGGACAAGGATTCCAGCGGGCTCCGTGGGCATCGCGCAGCGCCAGACCGGAATCTATCCCTTTGAATCCCCCGCGGGGTGGCAGATCATCGGCCGCACCGATGCCAGGCTCTTCGATACCGGGCACCCGCCCTACAGCCTCATGCAAATCGGAGACAAGGTGCGCTTTTACGAGGTCCCCTGAGCTATGGACGCCGCCGTCACCATACGCAATCCCGGTCTCATGACCCTGATCGTCGATCTGGGACGCAGCGGTTACGGCGATATGGGGGTCCCTTCCTCTGCCGCCCTGGACGGTTACGCCTGCCAAGCCCTCGCTGCCCTTCTGGACTCCCCGGACACCCCGTTGCTGGAAGTCATGGGACCGCGGTTCGCCCTCCGGTTCGACGCCGAAGTGACGTGCGCCATCACGGGTGCCCGGGTCAAGGCCTTTCTGGACGACGTCCCCCTGCGCCCCTGGGCTTCCTTCCGCGCCGGAAGGGGAAGCATTCTTCGCGTCCGTGAGATCACGGAAGGCTTCCGTTACTATATCGGCTTTGCCGGCGGCCTCAAGATCGACCGGGTCATGGGCAGCTACACGACCAATCTGGAATGCCGATTCGGCGGCTATGAGGGACGGGCGCTGAAGGGCGGCGACATCCTGTCGCTGGCGGCGCCGGGGCAACCGGAAGTCCGGATCTTACCCAACCACTGTATCCCTCCCATGGCCTCCCCTCATCGGCTTCGGGTCACCTCCGGGCCGGAGAACGACTATTTCACCCCTGATTCACTGGCGTCTTTTTGGGATAAGGGCAACCAGGAACTCTTTACGGTATCCATGCATCTGAACCGGACGGGCATCCGCATGGAAGGAAAACCGCTGTCGTTCCGGCCCGAGGTCCCGAAAAGCATCATCTCGGAGGGTATTCTCCCGGGGACGGTGCAGATCCCGGGCGACGGCCTGCCCATCGTCATGCTGCACGAAAGGACCATCGGCGGCTACGCCCGGGCAGCCACGGTGGTCCGGGCAGACCGGGACCGCCTCGCGCACCTGCAACCCGGAGACCTGGCTTGTTTCGAACGGATAACCATCGAGGAAGCGGAGGCGCTATGGCGGGAAAAGAAGGACCGCATGGAAGCCTTCCCGCCGCCGGGGAAATGAGGCGCGTGCATGTAACCGCGGCCGGTAGGGTCCAGGGGGTCGCCTTCCGCGCCTGGACAAGAAAGACGGCCTTGTCGCTGCAACTCACTGGCTGGGTGCGCAATCTCCCCGACGGAGGCGTGGAGGCGGTCTTCGAGGGACCAGAAGAGCAAGTGGAAATAATAATCCACATGTGCGCCGCCGGTCCGACCCTGGCGGAAGTGACAACCATCTCCGCCCGGGAGGAAACGTATCTTGGGGAGTTCACCGGCTTCGTCATCCGCTACGACTGAAGCGGGTCGCCGCTCCCGCGGTACCGGATGCAGTCGCCGGCCGCAGACAAGGTGTGATTTCGAGGCCGGACAAGGCTCTTTTTTACCTTGACTTACCGTTTTCATCCTCGTATAGTTCGCAAGTTTTTCAGCCTGTAAACCGCGTCAATGACGCATAAACATTAAGAAAGGGAGGAGATCTATGAAGAAATTACTGTCAGTTTTTCTGGTATCAGCGGTTTTCATCTTTTTCATCGTCGCGCCGGCGGTAGCCAAGACGACATGGAACGCCAATTCCGTCTGGCCCCCGAAAAATAACCACAGCATCGGTCTGGAAGCATTCGCCAAAAAGGTGAAGACCGCGACCAACAGCGAGCTGGATCTGGTGGTCCATTCCGGCGGTGCCCTGGGTTACAAGGGACCTGAACTACTCAAGGTGGTCCGGGACGGCCTGGTACCCGTTTCCGACATGCTCATCAGCGGGGTGGCCGGGGATGAGAAACTCCTCCAGATCGTCACCCTGCCCTTCCTGGTCCGTAATTTCGACGAACTCCACACTTTGATCAACATTGCCCGTCCCTATTTCGACAAATCCGCCGAAAAATGGGGCCAGAAGATCCTCTATACCGCCCCGTGGCCCGGAGCCGGCCTCTGGACCAAAAAAGAAGTGAAGACCCTGGCCGACCTGAAGGGGCTCAAGACCCGCACTTATGACAAAAACGGCGCCCTGGTCATGGAAGCTGTCGGCGCCACGCCCCTGGCCCTGCCGTTCAGCGAGGTTTACACCTCCCTGCAGACCGGTGTCATCGATTCCGTCATGACCTCATCCCCTACGGCAGTGGATGCAAAGTTCTGGGAGGTCCTCAAGTACTTCGAACCGCTTAATATCACCATCGCCACGGATATGGTCACCGTAAACAAGAAGGCCTTCGACAAGCTCCCCAAGGCCCAGCAGGATGCCCTGGTGAAGGCCGGTCAGGAGATGGAGAAGAGCATGTGGGCCAACGTGAAGAAGTGGGACGGCAACATGGTCGCCATCAGCAAGAAAAACGGCATCAAGGTGGTTGCCCCCTCCAAGAAGCTCGTCGCCGATCTGGAAAAGATCACGGAGAATATTCGCGCTGAATGGTTCAAGACGGCCCCGCCGGAGGCCCAGAAGATTTACGCGGAGTTCAGAAAGAAGGTCAAACGCTAAAGACGCAACCGCGGATAAAGCGGAAAAGTCTGTTCCAGTTTTTTGCGAACATGAATCGCCACCGGTGATTTCAGATCATGTGCAGGGGCCCCGGAGTGAGGTCTTCGGGGTCCCTTTTCATTGCCGATCATGAAAAGATTGATAAAGATAATCGACGCCCTTTCGGGGGCCAGCGGCTGGCTGGCCGGGACAATGACCGTGCTGGCCATGATCCTCGTCATTGCCGAGATCGTCTGGCGGACGGGTTTTTCGAAGACCATCTATATCAGCGACGAGTATTCCGGTTATCTGATGACCATGATTACCTTCTGCGGCCTCGCCTACACCCTCCGGGAGAGGGGTCACATCCGAATGATGATGCTCCCCCATTTCATCAAGGGCCGGGCGCGCATTATCTTTGACATGATCTGCTTCATAGTAGGATTTGTCTTCTGCGTTGCCTTCACCTTGTTCACCTTCGTCTTCTTCTGGGATTCCTACGTCCACGGCTCCCGTTCCATGCATGTCTCGGCGACCTATCTGGCCGTTCCCCAGTTTTTCATGCCCTTCGGCGCTGCCCTCATGACCCTCCAGTTTTTTGCTGAGTTCCTCAAGGCAATCGCCCGGCTCAGAAACGATACGGATGGGCTGAGGATCCTCGAAGAAAGCGACGAACTGGGAAGATGAAAGAAGCGGCAAGCACAAGGGACAAACATCATCCTTCCGGATTCACTGGGCCGGAAAGACCGGGAAGGATTGGCGCGGCATGGATTTAGGACCGGTATCCGCGACCATCCTGGGCCTCCTCATCGTCTTCATGGGGGGATCTATCTGGATCGGCATCTCCCTGTTCATCGTGGGCATCGGGGGCTTTTTCTTCTTCAGCGACGTCTCCTTCGGTTCCATCCTTTCCAACATCGCCTGGAACAACACCAGCAGTTCGACCATGATGGCCCTGCCCTTTTTCATCTGGATGGGGGAGATCCTCTTCCGGAGCAAGATCTCGGAAAATCTCTTCAAGGGCCTGTCACCCTGGATGGACAGCATTCCCGGAAGGCTCATCCATGTAAATATCATGGCCTGCACCTTCTTCGCCGCCGTCAGCGGCTCCTCCGCCGCCACCACGGCCACGGTGGGAAAGATCACCGTCCCGGAACTCAAACAGCGGGGATACGATTACGCCCTCTCCATCGGCTCCCTGGCCGGCGCCGGGACCCTGGGCTTCATGATCCCACCCAGCATGGTGATGCTCGTTTACGGGATCATCGGCGACGTCAGCATCGGCAAGCTTTTCATAGCCGGTTTCATACCCGGAATCATGATTGCCCTCCTCTTCAGCTTCTACATCATCATCCGCTGTCTCATCAATCCGGCTCTCGCCCCGGCGGGGAGCGAGCATCATACCTGGCGGGACCGTCGGGAAGCGATCCCGGCCATCGCCCCGGTGATCGTCCTGATCTTTGGGGTTTTGGGAAGCATCTATCTCGGATGGGCGACACCCACCGAGGCCGGCGCCATCGGTGTCGTCGGGGCCCTCTTTTTCGCCGCCCTGACAAGGAGTCTCACCTGGTCGGTCTTCAAATTGAGCCTCATCAACTCCGTCAAGACGAGCTGCATGATCATGCTCATCGTCATGGGGGCCGCCTATCTTTCCAACGTCTTCGGCTTTTTGGGCATTACCCGGGCGCTGACCACCTTCGTCACGGAGATGGGACTTTCCCCCTACACGCTCATCATCATCCTGACGGTCCTGTATCTGATGCTCGGTTGCCTTATCGACGGCTTCTCCATGATCGTCATGACGGCACCCCTCGTCCTGCCCCTTATCGAGGCGGCTCAGTTCGACACCGTCTGGTTCGGCATCTACCTCGTCCTCATGATCGAGCTGGCCCAGATCACCCCCCCCGTGGGATTCAACCTCTTCGTCATCAGCGGTCTGAACAACGACGACCTCTTCCATATCGCCCGGGCCAGCCTGCCTTTCTTCCTGCTGATGCTTCTCGCCACGGTTCTCCTCACCGTGTTCCCCCAGCTCGCCCTCTTTTTGCCCGGCATGATGTAAAACGACATCGTAAAAGAGTCGCCATCACAAGCATTAAGCTTCGCTTTCAATCCGCCGGAAATCAATACCCTTCATGAAATACCGGCTCCCCGCCGGCGCGGCAATGACCAAAACGCGTCGCATCCGACTTTGTCACGAGGTCATCGCTTCTTTACGGGCTCTATGTTAACGGAGCTTCAGACCGCCTCGATGGTGGAAGGCGGCTTGGTGGCGATGTTGTAGGTCACGCTGACCACTTCGGGCAGTTTGGAGACAATATGAGAGGCCATCTTTTCCAGGATCTCCCAGGGGAGGTGGGTAGGCGCGGCGATCCGGGCGTCAAGGCTCTCCCAGCAGCGCACCTCGATCTGCATCCCGAAGACCCTTTTACCATCCCGCATCCCTGTAACCCGGTCTTCATGAAGGACGGCCAGGTACTGGAAACTCCCGGTCCCCGCCAGAATTTTCTCCACGATGGTCGTGGCCTTCCGGACGATGCGGACCCGCTCCGGCGTAACCTCGCCCAGGACCCGGGCCGCCAGTGCCGGTCCGGGAAAGGGGATGCGATTGAAGAGGGCCTCCGGCAGTCCCAGGGCCTGCCCCACCTTCCGGACGCCGTCCTTTCTCAGTTCCACCAGGGGTTCGATGATCTTGTAGCCGAATTCCTTCTGGGGATCGATGCCGATCTGGGCGAAGATGTTGTGCTGGCGCTTGATGCCGGCCACGGTTTCATCGATGTCCGTGAGGATCGTGCCATGGAAGAGGCATGTGGCGCCGCTGTCCAGAATCAACTTCTTGAATACCTTCCGGTAAAAAGTCTGGGTGATGGCCTCCCGCTTCAGCTCCGGATCGGTAATCCCCTTCAGGGCGTGAAAAAATTCCCTGCCCGCCGGGACGATCTCCACCTTGATCCCCAGGGCGGCAAAGAGATCGACGACCTGCTTGCCTTCGCCCTGACGCATGAGGCCGGTATCGATGTAGTAGGAACGTAGGCGGCCTCCCAGGGCTCGATGGCCCAGGGCCGTAACCACGGAGGAATCGACACCGCCGGACAGCGCGTTGATGGCGAGGCCTTTGCCGACGACCCGGCGGATCTCCTTTACCTTCTCATCAATGAAACTTTTCGGATTTAAATCCTGAACCTTGATTTCCCTGCTCATCTTTTCTCACCCTGTTTACCCTTCATTTAAATTCATTGAAATTTCTTCAGCACCCTGCCGAACCCTGCGATGGCATTCTTTATCGTGGCATCATCGACGCAATAGGCAATCCTGATGTATCCCGGACATCCAAAACCGCTGCCCGGAACCGTGAGGATCCGCTCCTCCTGAAGGGCCTTGACAAAGGCCACGTCGTCGGCGATGGGAGTCTTCTGGAAGAGATAAAAGGCGCCCTCCGGCTTGTTGACCTCATAGCCCACGGAGGACAGGCCTTCGCATAGGAGATCGCGCTTGCGTTTATATATCCCGGCCTCCACATTAACTCCCTGGAGACGGGCGATGACCCGCTGCATAAGGGCCGGGGCGTTGACGAAGCCCAGCATGCGGTTGCACAGGACCAGGCCGCCCATCAGATCGGCGACGTCCTCACATTCCGGATGGACGGCGACATAGCCGATCCGCTCCCCGGACAGGGAGAGGCTCTTGGAATAGGAAAATACCAGGATGCTGTGACCGTAAAGTTTCATGACGGCGGGGACCTGAACGCCGTCGTACAGGATGTCTCTATAGGGTTCATCGGAGATGAGATAAATAGCCCTGCCGTAATCCCGGGACTTGCGCTCCATGAGATCGGCCAGCCCCTCCATTGAGGCCGCGTCATAAACACGGCCGGTGGGGTTGTTCGGAGAATTGATCAGCACCGCCTTGGTCTTTTCATTGATGGACGCCTCGATGGCGGGCAGATCCAGGGAAAAGTCTTCCCGGGTGGGGACGGTGACGGTAACGCCGCCGCCGTTGTCCACGTAAAAACGGTATTCGACGAAAAAGGGGGCGGGAATGAGAACCTCGTCGCCGGGATCGAGGATGGTTTTCAAGACGACGTTGAGCGCCCCCCCGGCTCCGACGGTCATGACGATCTGCTCCGCCTTTATGGCCACTCCCTGCCCCCGGGAAAGATAATCCGCCACGGCCCGCCGCGTCTCGGGATAACCGGCATTGGGCATATAGGCATGCTTACCCGGGACATCCGCGGCGGTCACTTCCTGGAGGGCCTGGCGGAACGCCTCCGGCGGCTCCACATTGGGGTTTCCCAGACTGAAATCATAGACATTCCCGGCCCCGAATTCCTGCTTGAGACGTATTCCCTCTTCGAACATCCTTCTGATCCACGACGATTGCGTGATAAACCCCTCGATCTTCTTTGCGATGGCCATAGCCGGTCTCCTTTAAACGACGTGTATTTTTGTCCGTCCGGAAATGAGGCGGTGCCGTTCTTTTCCTGAGCGGAGCGGAGTATAAGAAGAGCGCCATGGGATGTCAATGAAAAAGCATGAACCGATCGATGATTTTGCATGGCGCAATAAAATATAATCGCTTTACATCTTCCGTTTTTGTATTTAGCATAAGGCGCATTTGACCACCGGAAGGGAAGTTTATGGACATAATAATTTTGACCGTCCTGGGAATAGCGGCTACGGCGTTCATCATCCTCAAAAGATGGATGGAAAGCAGGCGCTACGGCAAATTCCAGCCGAGCGGGGACATTACCGAGTCATTCGAGTCATTCCGCGTGGAGGCAAACAAAAGATATTACCTCAGCGGCCCCGATACCTACCCCCATGCCATTATCGGCATCGAGAAGGAGTGGAGACTTGAGACGGATTTATGGAAGCAAAGGGATCTATCCGGACACACCATGAAGGAACTGGTTCAGAACATGCAGTCCAGGGCACTGGAGCGGAATCTGACACTGTACGGATTCCACATCCTTGACGATGGAGATCGAAACATCGGCGTTTGGTATTCCATAATGGGGCTGAATATGACCGTCGAGATCCAGGGGGAAGACAGTGTCGTCATACACACGCCTCCCATCGACACCTACGGCGCCAATTGATGTCAGAATTGGAAAGGTCAACATCATGAAAAGATCATTAGCCGCCATCGCCATCTTTTTCCTAAGCGTATTTACCGTCCTGTTCTCAGCGTGCGCCAATTCATCCCAGGAGTCAAGCGGGGCAAAAGATGGCCAGGAGCGGGCCGTCCCCGTAACGGCGGCGACGGTGATCAGTAAAGAAATGCCCATCGAAATCAAGACATTCGGAAATGTCCAAGCCAAATCCAGCATCCAGATCAAAGCGGAAGTGGACGGCGCCCTGGCGAAGGTGCATTTCCGCAAAGGCCAGAATATCCGGCGGGGAGATCTCCTCTTCTCCATTGACCCGCGCTCCTATCAGGCGGCGCTGGCCCAGGCGCAGGCCAACCTCCTGCGGGACCGGGCGTTGCTAAAACATGCCCTGCTCACGGCGCAGCGGTCCAAGGAACTCCTCCAGAGGGGATATATTGCCCGCAGCGACTTCGACAAGGCCCAGTCGGACGCCGATGCACTATCGGCAACGATCAAGGCCAATGAGGCCGCCGTCGCCCACGCCAAATTACAGGTGGAGCGATGCACCATCCGCAGCCCGATCAATGGGAAGGCCGGCGATCTGCTCGTATCCGAGGGGGCGCTGATCAAGGCGAAAGACTTGACTATGGTGGTCATCAACCAGCTACGGCCGATTGAGGTCTTTTTCAGCATCCCCCAGGCGGACCTTCCGGACGTCCGCGGTGAGATGTCCCAACGGAAGTTGAAGGTCAAGGCCAACCTGCCGAAGGATAACCGCCCCCCGGAGGAAGGGGAGCTGTTCTTCATCGACAACGCCATCGATAAAAGCACCGGCACCGTTCAACTGGCCGGCACATTCGACAATGAACGGGATTTGCTCTGGCCCGGACAATATGTGCTGGTGACTCTCGTGCTGGCGGTCCAGAAAGACGCCCTGGTGGTACCATCCATAGCCGTCCAGACCGGTCAGGAGGGTAGATTCGTCTTTGTCGTCAAGCCGGACCGCACCGTCGAGGTCCGACCGGTTACGACCCGCATGGCCGCGGGAGGGGAGACGGTGATCGAGAAGGGCTTGCAGGCCGGGGAGCAGGTGGTCACAGACGGCCACCTCGGGCTTGTCCCCGGCGCCAGGGTAGAGATCAAGAACCCCGCGGCAGACACGGCGGACGGCACGATTCCGCGGGGACATTCATGAACCTCTCCGGGCTGTTTATCCGCCGTCCCATCATGACAATGCTCTGCATGCTGAGTATCGTCTTCTCCGGTCTGATCGGCTATCGTCTCCTGCCCGTGAGTGACCTGCCGGCAGTCGATTTCCCAACGATCAGCGTCAGCGCCTCCCTTCCCGGCGCCAGCCCTGAAACCATGGCTTCCACCGTGGCCACGCCTCTGGAAAAGGAGTTCGCGACGATCGCCGGTATCGACTCCATGAGTTCCGTAAGCAACCAGGGCTCCACCCGGATCACCCTGCAGTTCGTCCTGAGCCGGGACATCGACGCCGCCGCCCAGGACGTACAGTCCGCCATCTCCCGCGCCGGCCGACGGCTGCCGGAAAATCTGCCCACCCCGCCATCTTTCCGCAAAGTCAATCCCGCCGACCAGCCGATTCTCTATCTGACGTTGACGAGCCCGACCCTGCCCATGTCCGTCCTGGACGAGTACGGTCAAACCATGATCGCCCAGCGGATATCCATGGTGGCGGGGGTTGCGCAGGTACAGGTTTACGGATCCCAGAAGTACGCCGTCCGGATCGAATTAGACCCCAACGAGCTGGCCTCCAGGGGTATCGGCATCGATGAAGTATCCACCGCGGTAAGCAATTACAATGTGAATCTCCCTCTCGGAACCTTGAGCGGGCATCAGAGTCTATCAACGATTCAATCGGATAACCAGCTCAAGGAGGCAAAACAATACCTGCCCCTCATCGTTGCGTACCGAAATGGCCAGCCGGTGCGGCTTCAGGAACTCGGGGTCGTACGGGACAGCGTCGAAAACGACCGGGTGGCGGCGTGGCATGTCACACCGCAGTCCATCAGCCGCTCCATCATCCTGGCCATCCAGCGACAACCGGGAACGAATACCATCCAGGTCGCCGACGCCGTCAAGGCCCTGCTGCCCTCATTTCGTGAGAAACTGCCGGCCTCGGTCTCTCTGGGCATCCTCCGGGACAGCAGCATTCCCATCAAGGAATCGGCGAAGGATGTGCAGTTTACCCTCTACCTGACCCTGGCCCTCGTGGTAACGGTTATTTTTCTCTTCCTGCGCAATCTCTCGGCGACCGTCATCCCGAGCCTGACCCTACCCGTGTCGTTGATCGGCACTTTTGCCGTCATGTATCTCCTTGATTACAGCATCGACAATTTGTCACTCATGGCCCTGACGTTGTCGGTGGGTTTCGTCGTCGATGACGCCATCGTCATGCTGGAAAACATTGTCAGGCACATGGAGATGGGAAAAAGCCGCATGCGGGCCGCCCTCGACGGTGCCCGGGAAGTGGGTTTCACCATTGTGTCCATGACCCTTTCCCTATCCGCCGTTTTTATCCCCGTGCTGTTCATGGGCGGCATCGTCGGGCGGCTCTTTCGGGAGTTTTCCGTCACTATCGGCGTGGCGGTCCTGGTCAGCGGCTTCGTCTCTTTGACCTTGACCCCCATGCTATCCAGCCGGTTTATCCGCACCCCTGGGAAAGAACGGCACGGCAGGGCTTATCGGGCCATCGAGGCGGGGTTCGAATCCATGCTCAGGTTTTACAGCCGCACCCTCCTTACGGTCCTGGCTCATGGGCGCGAAACCATGATCTTTTCCGGGGTGGTCCTCGTGGCCACAGCCGTTTTGTTTTACGTCATCCCGAAGGGTTTCATCCCCTCCGAAGACCGGGCTCAGATCTCAATACAAACGGAGGCGGCCCAAAATATCTCTTTCGAGGCCATGGTTCAACACCAGCTTGCCCTGGCGGATATCGTCCGGCGTGATCCCAACGTGGCCCGGTTTATGTGCAGCGTATCATCCGGCGGCAGCAGCGGATCCAACACGGGAAACATGTTCATCGTCCTCAAGCCGCGCCGGGAAAGGGATCTCACCGCGGATCAGGTGATTGCGGAACTCCGTCCCAAGCTCGCATCCGTTCCCGGCATCCGGGCCTATCTGAACAACCCTCCACCAATCAATCTCGGGGGTCGCATCTCCCGGAGCATCTACCAGGTGACTTTTCAAGGCACGGATACGAAAGAGCTGTTCAGCTATGCCGCGAAAATGGAGCAGCGGATGCGCGCCATGGAGGAACTGCAGGACGTCAGCAGCGACTTGCAGTTGAAGAATCCGGAACTGCACGTCGAAATCGACCGCGATCAGGCGTTCATCATGAACGTCACCCCGAGGCAGATAGAAGAGGCCATCTACAGCGCCTATGGAGATCGCCAGATTTCAACCATTTATACACCGAACAACGATTACCAGGTAATCATGGAACTGCGGCCCGAGTACCAGAGTGACCCCTCCGTGCTGTCCATGCTCTATATCCGCTCCTCCCAGGGGCAACTGGTGCCCCTCCGGGCGATAACGAAGCTCAGGGAGGACGTCGGTCCCCTGTCTATAAATCATTCCGGACAGTTGCCCTCCGTGACGGTCTCCTTCAACGTCAAGACGGGCTTCTCGCTCGGTCAGGCGGTGGAAAAGGTGCGGGGCATCGCCGGCGCCTCCCTGCCCGCCGGAATGACTTACGCGTTCCAGGGCACGGCCAGGGCCTTCCAAGCTTCTCTTGAAAGCATGGGCATCTTGCTTATCCTGGCCATTGTGGTCATCTATATCGTCCTGGGCATCCTGTACGAAAGCCTCTATCATCCCATCACCATCCTCTCCGCCCTGCCCTTCGCCGGTTTCGGGGCCCTGCTGACGCTCATGGCCTTTCGTTCCGAACTGTCCATATACGCCTTCGTGGGCATCGTCATGCTGGTGGGTCTCGTAAAGAAGAATGGGATCATGATGGTGGATTTTGCCATCGAGGCCCAGCGGCAAAAGGGTAAAAAGGCGCATGACGCAATCCACGAGGCGTGCCTGATTCGTTTCCGGCCGATCATGATGACCACGATGGCCGCCCTCATGGCCGGTCTGCCCATCGCCCTCGGATACGGCGCCGGCGGCGAATCCCGCCGTCCCCTGGGACTGGCCGTGGTCGGAGGACTACTCTTTTCCCAGACACTGACTCTTTATGTCACCCCTGTTTTCTACATCTACATGGAGAAATTCCGGTCACGCATCGCCGGATGGATCAGGAAAAGGTATTCCGAAGAAAGTCTGACCTAAAAAACGATAGGATAATCTTTCCCGCGTCCCAAATTTTTTCTTCCCCCACAACGATATGTAGATTGCCTCTCAGTTCGCGCTGACGAGAATGTCCATCAGACTGATCCAGATCATCACCGTCGGGTTCACTGAGATCAATCAATGATCTTTTTCCGTCTCATATTCATCCTAACCACGATTGTGGAAAATCGTTTCCTTCCCGCAACCGTTCAATTCCCTCATTTACACACTCATTTATTCCCTCGCTTGTTCCCTCATTCCAATCCGCCATCCAATCCGCCATCCAATCCGCCACTCACCCCGCCATTCACGCCGCCACTTATTCCACCACCTAAATAGGCTTTGATATTTTCCACTAGATTTTGCAGATAATAGCTATGAAAGTAACGAAAGCAGATCCGGTCATCCACGGTTTACTGTCAGAGGGGCAGCAGCGGAGCGGGGAGATACTCCAGGTTCCGCAAGCGAAAGCCGATATGCTTCCCAAGGGCACCCTCAATGTCCGCCGAAAACAAGGCCTCGGGAAGGAGCACCTTTACCATTACCTCGTCCGGCGGGAAGGCAAAAGGGTTTTCAACCAGCATGTCGCTGAGCAGGATATGCCGGCGCTGCGAGAGCGGATCGCCGAGCGGGAGAAATGCCAGGCAGAGATCCGGATCTACAAACAGCGCCTGGCCTATCTGAAAAGGCTCCTCAAATGATCAAGACTACGCTGGAACACCTTAAAAACCATTGGCTCTTCATCCTCGCAGCCCTGCTGATCTTCTGTGCCGCAGCCGGCCACTCCGCACCCATCCGTACCGTTACCGCCACCATCGCCAGGATCAAGGACGGCGACACCGTATAGGCCGTCACCCCGGAAGGGATCAAGCTGAAAGTCCGCCTCTACGGCATCGATGCCCCCGAGACCGCCAAGGGCCAAAAGCCGGGAGAGCCATTCGGCAACCATGCCCGGGACTACCTGGCGGCGCTGATCAGTCAGAAGGCTGTCCTGGTCGAGATACGCGACATCGACCGCTACCGCCGCGCATGGTCGCCGTCCTCTGGCTTGGGGAGAGGAACGTGAACCAGTAGATGCTCAGCGCCGGCATGGCCGAAGCCTATGGGGAGTATCTGAAACAACCCTATCGCACCCCCTTCATCCAGGCCGAACAGGTAGCCAAGGCTCAAGGAAAAGGGATCTGGTGCCAGGGAAGCAACTATGAACGGCACTCTCAGTTCAGGAAAAGGATAGGGAGCTGAGCCCGGAGATGATCAGGAAATTCTTGTCGTTTCGCCTTAGATATTGTATAAGCTCCACTGATTTTGGTCATTCACAAGTTTATTCCCCTTTCATGCTCCCAGGAGACCGAGTCAGCCATGGATAATCGATTCTTCGAACGCCCCATCCTCAACTCTCCCTACGAATATCCTAAACGGCACTGGGAACTCGACACACAGGGTCAACCGACGCAACAGATCATCGAAAAACGCCGCCGGGCCGATTTCATCACGCCGATCCCGAAACCGAAGAAACGCAAAGGAACGGCAGGGGTCCAAATGGATCTGGTCCTTGACGAAGGCAAGGGGCTCTCGACCGCCGCTCAGCAGTACGAAACAACCTCCAAGATCAACGAACTTCGTCGCCATGTGGACGATTGGCGAAGCATCCCCAACCCGAACGATTGGCGCGTGACGCCAGAAACGGCCAGGCTCCTCCAGCACTGGCGGCATCACAAGTTCAACAACATGCGGCCCTTCTTCTGCCAGGTCGAGGCGATGGAGACCGTCATCTGGCTGACAGAAGTAGCGCCGACGCTCGGCAAGGCAGGCAGGCAATTCCTCGACCACCTGGCCAATGCCAATCATGACGCCAATCCGGAACTCCTACGCCTCGCCCTCAAGCTCGCCACCGGCTCCGGCAAGACGACTGTCATGGTCATGCTGATCGCCTGGCAGACGATCAACGCCGTCCGCCGACCCGGAAGCAAGAGGTTTACGCGCGGCTTTCTTGTGGTCACGCCAGGCCTCACGATCCGCGACCGCCTGCGCGTTCTCCAACCCAATGACCCGGACAGCTATTACCAAAGCCGGGAACTCATCCCGGAGGACATGCTGGGGGACCTGGAACGGGCCAAGATTGTCATCACCAATTACCATGCCTTCAAGCTGCGGGAACGGATGGACCTTTCCAAGGGCGGCCGTTCCCTGCTCCAGGGCCGCGGAGAACCTCTGAGCACCCTGGAAACGGAAGGGCAAATGCTTCAGCGCGTCATGCCCGACCTGATGGGGATGAAGAACATCCTTGCCATCAATGATGAGGCACATCATTGTTACCGGCAGAAGCAGGGTGAGGGAGAATACGATACCAACTTGAAGGGAGACGAGCGCAAAGAGGCGGAAAAGAACAGAGAAGCGGCCCGCCTCTGGATTACCGGCCTGGAAACGGTGAAGCGGAAACTCGGTCTGATCCAAGTGATCGACCTCTCTGCGACACCCTTTTTCCTCAGCGGCTCCGGCTATGCCGAGGGGACCCTGTTTCCCTGGACTATGTGCGACTTCTCCCTCATGGATGCCATCGAATGCGGCATCGTCAAGCTCCCCCGCGTGCCTGTGGCCGACAACATCCCTGGCGGCGAGATGCCCCGCTTCCGCGAACTCTGGAAGCACATCGGACCGAAGATGCCCAAGAAAGGCCGGGGAAAGGCGAAATACCTCGATCCCCTGAGCCTCCCCGCAGAGCTGCAGACCGCCATGGAGGCCCTCTATGGCCACTATAAAAAGACCTATGATCTCTGGGCTGAGATAAATATCCATATCCCTCCCTGCTTCATCGTCGTCTGCAACAACACCGCCACCTCCAAACTGGTCTATGACTTCATCTCCGGGTTTCATCGGGAGAACGACGACGGCACCAGCCAGGTCGTCAACGGCCGCTTCGATCTGTTTCGCAACTTTGACGAGTACGACAACCCCATCCCCCGGCCCCGCACCCTGCTGATCGACAGCGAGCAACTCGAATCCGGCGAGGCCCTGGATAACAACTTCCGGACCATGGCCGGCGACGAGTTGGACCGCTTCCGCCGCGAGATCGTCGAGCGGACCGGGGATCGCCGCCAGGCGTAGAATCTGACCGATCAGGACATCCTCCGGGAGGTCATGAACACGGTAGGCAAGCCGGGCACCCTGGGCGACTCCATCCGCTGCGTCGTCTCGGTCTCCATGCTTGCCGAGGGATGGGATGCCAGGACCGTCACCCATGTCCTGGGCATTCGGGCCTTCGGCACCCAGCTCCTCTGCGAGCAGGTCATCGGCCGCGCCCTGCGTCGCCAGTCCTACGACCTCAACGACGATGGGCTCTTCGATGTGGAATACGCCGATGTGCTGGGGATACCTTTCGATTTCACGGCCAAGCCGGTTGTGGCCCCGCCCCAGCCGCCCCGGCCCACGATCCGGGTCCGGGCCGTCCGCCCCGAGCGGGACGCCCTGGAGATCCGCTTCCCCCGCGTTGCGGGCTACCGCGTGGAGCTGCCGGAGGAAAGGCTGACCGCCAAATTCAATGAGGATTCGATCCTGGTGTTGACCCCGGACCTCGTGGGGCCAACGGTCACCAAAAACCAGGGCATCATCGGCAAA
>Ga0302247_1000588_pt1 | contig 33596 bp, 32 predicted proteins | sample AAG_UR_Ile_MG_FD_193529 | JGI IMG/M metagenome (GOLD analysis project Ga0302247, IMG submission 193529) | Enriched activated sludge microbial communities from anaerobic digester in WTTP, New Holstein, Wisconsin, United States - AAG_UR_Ile | ecosystem: Engineered > Bioreactor > Anaerobic >...
CCTGCCGATAAAGGAGGGTGCTCAGGATGCTTGCATCCGTCGAAGGGAACCATAGGGTTCCCTAGCGAAGGAAAAGCGTCGTGAGACTGGCTTTTCCTCTGGGGTATTCCCGTCCCGAGGTCAGGTGGAAGGTTTCGTCAAAGATATCTTCCCCACGTCGGTATTTGCGTTCCCTTTATTTACAAGGCAGTATTCTGTAGGATGCATAACCAAGCAAGAGCTTGTATAGTATAGCAGGGCACACTTTTATGTATTTTGATAACAGGCCTCTGATATGGCCTTGGTAAAAAGTTCGTGAAGCCGGCAGGACGCCGGCTTAGGTGTCTCGGGTCATGGAGAGCCTTTTGGCACCGGTAGAACTTTTCCAAAGGCATATCAGTATATGAGACATGGGGACGTTTCTCCTGTCTCACTGAAAGCGAGACACGCGAAACGTCCCCCGTGTCTCATATACTGTCTCTTGCGAAAGGTTATGCAAACTTCAGATACGTCGCACTCTTCTTCTTATGCGCTAAATGAAAAAGCCTGAAGAGTCCAATGACTTCTTCAGGCTTAAATGTTGTATGCCTACACTTCTACATTTCTGGTCTTTCTATAGGGATGAAACAAAGATGTTACCACTTCAAGATCCCTGTTGATTACAGCAGTGGCATGATGCAGGAAATCTTTTGAAATGTGGTATCTGAGGTCTATAAATTCAAATTCATAATTGCCTTCCTTCTTTTCACACTCAACGTGGAATACCGGGGTAAACTTTTCAAAAAACATACCCACAGGAGTATCCATGGCAATTTTGTATAAATCTGTGTCAATGTTTTTCTTATTGTCTATTATCCTGAACCTTCTGGGAAATATATTAACTTCCCCGATTATCTTTCTTCTTCCTGTATACAATACAAAATGCCATTTTATAAGTCCTATCATAGAAGGCATTATTCTGAAATACTCGCTTTTGTATTTATAGCCGAGATTCTGATAAGCAATATCCTGTGCCAGCTTTTTCATAATGCGGCGAAGTATTAAATAGCCGGCAAAAATAAATACTGTCATATAAGGCGGAATAATACCCCTTGTGTAAGGCAGAATATTAATCAAGCACAATATTATAAGAATAGGGTCGTATACCAACAGCAAATCAAAGGTTATATGCTTTTTGCTCAAAGGCCATAATATCTGTGCTCCATATGAATTTGTGATATCCAGGGCAATATGGGAAAAACAGCCCAGCAAGGCAAGGGGAAAAATATTCCAAAATGCTGCACCGTTGAAAGCCAGCATCAATAATCCGGTTATTATGCCTGAATAAACAAACATCATTGGTATTGAATGGGACATCCCTCTATGGTTTTTCAAATATGCATAGTCGCCCTTAAGCTGCATTATTATATCGCCGTCAGGAATTATTGCGCCCGCTACACAAGCTATCATTGCAGGATTTGAAGCTGCCAAAGGTTCTCCGGACATTAGTGCGATAGTAAGTCCTACTGCTGCGTGGGTTACTGGATCCATTAATAATTGTCCCCCTAAATACATTGATAAGTATACATAAAATATAAATCACAGGGTTCATTATATCATAATATTTATTCTTTTCAAATAAAAATTTAAAGAAAATTGTAAACCCTCCGCAGCATGCAAAGGCAAATATTTGTATTGATTTTTAAACATTTCTATGCTATCATGTTTTATGTGACAAATGCCGGAGTGGCGGAATTGGCAGACGCACATGACTCAAAATCATGCGCCCTCAAAGCATGTCGGTTCGAGTCCGACCTTCGGCACCATATTGAGAATAAGTGGACTATGTAATTTGAACATAGTCCTTTTTTGCGTTTAAGTCAGCATAATATTTAATGGTTATGATGTTCCATAACTGTATTTTTTATCCATGTTATGATAAAATTTGAATAACAGATAAAAAGAAGGGATGAAGGCAACATGGAGCAAATTGGCACACAGCCTATCCCCATATTAAAATCAAAATTGATCGTACCCGAATTGACCGATAAAGCCCTTTTTACCGAACGGCTAAAGAAGCTGGATATTGCGGCGCACCGCTGCACCATTATCACGGCTCCGGCGGGCAGCGGCAAAACCACCGCTGTACTGCTCACACTTGCCGGCATCGATGCTCAGGTATGCTGGTACCGGCTGGAGCAGGAGGACAGCCGATATGCAATATTTGCCGCTCATTTAGCTCATACGCTTTTCCAAAGGGTTCCCGATCAGAACCGCATTCAGAGCTTTAATATGCTGACAACCATGAATGACCTAAGCCTTTTCAACGCAGTGCTCTGTCAGGACGCCTGGGAGTTTCTCGATAATAATATTCCGGCCTATCTTGTACTCGACAATTATCATCACGCCCTTCGGCAGCCCGAGATCATCGAATGCGTGCGGTATATGCTCTCCAATATGCCGCCGGGCGTGCGCCTGATTATAACCTCGCGGCAGCAAACCGGCCTTGAAGCGGGGCATGCCTATACGGAAGGCATTACCTCTTACGGAGCGGCAGAACTGCGCTTTACACCCGAGGAAACTGGCATTTTTTGCCAGGAGAAGTTCGGCATTGCAGCGGATAAAAATGCATGTAAACGTTTGCATGAAGTTTCCGAAGGCTGGATTGCCGGAATTGTGATGATTCTCTCCGCATTTAAAGCCTCTGGTGTCCCGCGTCTGGGCAGCTTCCTTGAAAAGGGTATGAACAGCGAGGAGCTGTTTGACTGTTTAACCTCCCAAACCCTGCAATATGAAAGCAAAGAAACAATAGGCATACTCTTGCGCCTTGCTTTGCTTGATGACTTCCGGGTTGAAGAATTACCGGATATTTTCGGTATTGATACGGGGGAAACCCTTGATGCGGCTTTAGCCCGGAATCTTTATCTGACAAAAACCATTACCGGCAGCGGAACTGTTTTCCGCTTCCATTCCCTTTATAAAAATGCTTTGGCAGCCATGGGACGCGATATATTCGGAGCTTCAAAGCTGCACCGGCTTCAGATGGATATCGCCGGATACTACTTAGCCGCCGGCAGGTTTGACAGGGCGGTCCGGCACTATATTGCTGCGGGTGAAATGGACAAAGCTGCCGACGTAATCGTAAAGTGCGGAGACTCCATGTTAAACGAAGGATTTACTGAAACCCTGAAAACTATGGTAGAAAGCTTCCCCAAAACATATCGTGAAAATCATCCCTATCTTCTGATGTACGATGGCGTGACCAATAAACGGGTTGATTTCAACCGCGCCATACTATGCCTTGAAAGAGCCCGCGGGCTGTTTGAGGCGGAGGGGAATCATGCCATGCGCATCAAAACTTGCCTGTTCCTTATGATGGCCTGCGTATACCAGAACCGTCTGGACATCGTAAAAAAAGTAGTGCATGAACTTCAGACCATCCCGGGAGCCATGGGAGACGAACTGTGCAGGCGTTCCCTGATGCTGCTTTCGCTTTCGGAAGCCACATTAAGTGAGGATTTTCCGAAAGGAAACGCCCTGTTTTCAGCGCTGAGAAATTTTAGTTTAGACCAAGAGGAGTATTGCGGGGCTTATCTGTATGGATGCGCCCTTCGCCACAGGCAGGGGGATCTGGAAGGCGCGCTGCAGATACTGGAAAACCTGTTCACCTCGACTCTTATAAAGATGGACCTGTACTGGCGTTCTTTTGCACTGTCGCTGCGCAGCCGCGTTTTACTGCTTAAAGGAAATCTTCCTGCTGCTCAGGAAAGTGTGCGGGAACTTTTGGAATTGGGCGAACGGTATGGGCATCACTATTCCAATGCAAACGGCAGGTACTATCTGGCCATGATTAAATACCTGATGCACGATACGGATAGCGCAGTCAGCCATATCTGCAGTGCACAGCGGGATTATATATCATTTGAAAACGGTGTTCGCGCCAACCTGTGCAAACTTCATCACTACTTGTGGGTTTGCGGGACAGACAATTCCATAGCGCCGTCCCGGATTCTTGATGCCTATCACGAACTCATGTCCATGAATCCGGTGCAAGGTGACGATGATCTGGCCGCCTCTCTTGCGGGCGCGGCTTTGAGGGAATGCGGGGAATATGAGCAGGCTGAAAAGCTTCTCACGCACTCCTTAGATAAAAGCACAGAGAAAAGTGCCCCTCAATCCGCCGCCGGCACCGCTTTACATCTATCCAAACTCTATTTTGACACAGGCGAATCTAAAAAAGCCATGACATATTTAAAGAATGCCCTTCTTATCTGCGTCGAAAACGATTATTCGGTGTTTTATGACATGCATTTTCCCACTCTCGTGGCTGTGTGTGCCCGTGCCGCCCAAGGGAATATTCAGATGGCTTTTCTCCGCTCCATCATCCGGAAATATTTCGGAACTTCGGCGGAGAAGTATCTGGTTAAGAATGCTGATGCCCTTCATTCCTCAGACTCCGTACAGAAATTCATCCGTAAATTTATTCGCGTGAAGATGCAGCCTGTTCGAAAAGATATCTATATTCAGCTATTTGGCTGGTTCAAGATCACAGCCGACGGTGCATCCATTGATGAAAGTGCCTTTAAGACCCGAAAAATTTCGGGTATCATCAAATACTTGCTGCTCAACAGGGATATTTACGTATCCCGGGAAAAGCTTGCCGCTGTTTTTTGGCCGGATTCCGATAAGAAAGCCGCTTTGAACTCCCTGCGGGTGGCCCTTTGCGAACTCAGAAAAGCCCTGTCAGTCATAGGCGTTTCTTTTGAAGATACTTCCTCCCTTATTACTGAAAATGAGCAGGGATTCATGATTGGAAAAAAGTTCTGTAAAACTGATACCGACCTGTTTATTGAGCTGTTTCAAAAAACAAAAACAGCAAATCCGGAAAGAAAAAAAGACATGATGCTTAAGATGTTAGACCTGTACCAGGACGGTCTTCTGCCTCTGGATATCTATGAGGAATATACAGTCGCGGAGAGGGAATACCTTAGCGCGATATTCCTCGAAACTGCCCATAAAGTGGTGGCATTTCTGAATCAGGAGTCAAATTATAAAGCCGCAGAAGCACTGCTGCTTCGCATCATAAAACTGGATCCCTATAATGAACACGCCTATAAAACCTTGATCAAGCTCTATTGGCATACCGGGCAAACCCATCTGGCCGATTTCATATCCAGGCAGTTTGCCAGACGGTATGAAAAAGAAATGGGGCAATCGATATGAAAAGGCTTAGAATTCTTTATTCCCGCCGGAAAATTTAATGCCGATTTAATGCGTGTATCTCATACTATAAATGGGTTACTCTTCCCGAAGACGGGCACCGTCATTTTCAAGGTGCATGGGCGGCAAATGCATCGAAGCCGCCTTTATTTGTTTTATTTAAGAAAGGAAGGTGTTGTATGAAAACACGCATTCTTATTGCCCTTACGGTGATGATTGCCATGCTTTTTTCAATGACGGCAGCATATGCCGCAATAGCTCCTCCCCCAGCCAATGCCCCTGCTCCTAAAACGGTCAGCATCGGATCGACATCCTCCGTGTACGTTGACGAAAGCCTGCCCGCAGCAAACTTCAATATACTTTCTGAGCAGGTTCTGTCGGTGGGTAAGGACGAATTTGGCTTTGAACGGCAATCACTTATCCGGTTCCATCCGATCAAGGAATCGGACGGCGGACTCCTGCCCGACGACGCCGAAATTACCGCTGCGCATATCAGGCTCTACAAAGTAGGCTCGGAGGCAGGCACCGTTAATTTCTACAGGTTGGCCGGCGGCTTTGACGAAAGTACGGTGACATGGAAGACAAAGCCGGTGATCAGCAGTTCCAATGCCGTCGCCTCAGCCGATCTTCCCGCAAAAGCCGGATGGTACAATGTAAAAATCCCTTTATCTCTTTTGGAAGCATGGTTAACCTCTTCCCAACTGAACCACGGTATCACAATCTGTCCCGGTTGGACCGAAGCAGGTAAAGCGATATCCTTCCGCAGTGACGAGTCTTCTCTTCATCCGCCCGCTCTGGTGATCACTTACATCGGCTCATCCCCCGATTCCCCTGCTCCAACCCCCGATACGTCGGATACAGAGCCCTGTACCCTGACCTATACCGTAATCCCGGAAAATCCGAGGCCGGGCGAGCCCATGACGATTACCGCCAGTGCCTCGGATAACAAAGCACTTTCCCACGTGACCATCATGCGGGGTACGAAGCTGCTTGCAAGGCAGGAGGCTGTCGGCAATCAGACAACGCTGTCGGTTTCTTATGTCGAAACGGCTGAGCTACCCTCAATGACTTATACGCTCATCGCCGATGACGTAGCCGACCCGCTTCCCGTAAGGCGTGACATCTCAGTTCCGGTCACCGGCTCCGGATCGGCTCCGGACGTACGGATAACTGCAGAATGGCTGGGTGTTGAAAGGACAGTGCCGGAGCGATACAGTCTCATTGCCGGTGATGGACAGCGGGTGGTGCTGACCGCGTCTGCCGACGACCCCGACGGTATCAAAAGCCTGACCGTTACGATAAACGGTATGCCTCATGAATTCACCTACAGCGGCGAGACAAGCGTTTGTGAAACACTGACCTGGACAAACGATGACCCGGACGCGACTCGCTTTTCTTACTACGCAAGCGCTACAGATGAAGAAAACCTGTATGCGTCCACTCCGCACGAATCCTTCGACATTGCGGGGCTCGACGATATCCGGCTGTATTGGAACAGTACGCCGAGCTTTGATAATGATACAATGGGCGACTTATCCTGGGAATTGATGGTGAGTATATTCGGAGCGGATGAATGCTGGTGGGTGGAGAAATGGGGCTGGAAAAGCGCATTTGCCTTGTGTTTTTATAATGCCTTTATAAAGGACGCTGCCAATAAAGGTACCTGCTTCGGCATGAGCACCATGAGCGCTGAAATCAATAACGGAAGGATCTCCTCCGATGACTTGGAATCCTCTCTATTGACTCATCAGCTGAGCCGTGCAAATTCCTATACAAGTGAGTATATTCTTGCCCGGCAGGCAGGGCAGTATGGGAAAGATGTCTATCTTAAGCGCGTAGCCCAATACCCCGAATCAAATAACCTCAGTAATACCCGAGTAATCCTTGGCGAGGTTGAAAATGACTTAAGAAGGGAAAGGCCGGGTATTATCGGAATCAGAGAGGGTGACAGCGGCCATGCCTTGGTCCCGTGGATGGTCCGGTACATGGAAGACGGCACCATTCGGATATATGTCTATGACTGCAACAAGGTGGGCGGCATACGCAACCCTGACGGCAATATACAAAGTTCCTCTCAATACCCGTATATAGAAATCCGCACGAGTGGGTGGTGGAGTTACGCTTTTAATTCCAGTAATACATGGAACGACAGATTATTTTATAATCGATATGAGGAGGTACTGGGAAACAGTTCGCGTCTGAATAAACTGTGTGATGCCGCCGATGCGCCGTTTATCACAGATCATACCATGCCTACCATTACGGAAACCGTGTGCGCGTTTCTGTTTGGCAGTGCCGATATGTACTTCGAGGATGATCAAGGCAGGGTCACCGGGATTAAAGACGGGCAGTTGAAGGAGGAGATCCCGGGCTCACAGGCGCTCATACCGATGGGAGCCGGGAATTTTACGGACAACGAGGCTTATCTTATACCCGGTAATGTAAAGCTTAACGCCCAAGTCTCCGGTATAAACCAAGGCAGTTATACCCTCGGGCTTTTAAGCGGAGCTTCGACATACACGGTAGAGGAAAAGTCCATCAAATCGAACACGGCGGATCGTCTTATCATCGAGCCGGCATCAGGCTATTCCAAGTATAAGGTGACACTGACCTCCGGCAGCAGAGACGATAATTTTACCATCCGCATGTCAACCCAGATTCCCGGAAGGGTGAAAAAGCTTGGCACCGATTTCATCGGCCGGGAGTATATCTTCGAGCAATTGGGAATGGAGGAAGGTAAAGATATCTCCCTGTCTCTAAATGAAGACGCAGGCTGCGTTATCGTCGGTACTGAAACCGGCGGAGTCATCTTTGATGTTATTATGAGAAGCACCGAGTCGGCGGATAATGCTCAGGAGGATCAGACTTCCATACCCGGTTCCCGCAGGGCAAGAATCGCGCCTGATGCCAAAAAGTCAGTTACGCTTGAACCTGAAAACTGGGCAACCGACGAGACAGACGGTACCGTGAACGTGGAAGGAGAAGGATACGCTCCCAGCGTTCCCAGCGCTCCTAACGCCGCTAACGCCGCAAGCGCTTGGGCTGTTACTGAAATTGAGCAGGCTATAGCACACGGTTTGACTACAGACGGGATTTTGAGTGATTTCCAGAAAAACATCACTCGCAGGGAGTTCTGTGAGATCTCGGTCAAGCTCTATGAAAAACTGAGCGGCAGGATTGCTGCTCCGGTTTCTCCAAATCCTTTTACCGACACGAGTAACGCGGAAATCCTCAAAGCGTATAATCTTGGTATCGTAAAGGGCGTCTCCCCGGATCGCTTCGCACCCGATCAGTCTATCACGCGCCAGGAGATATGCGTGATGCTCATGCGTGCCCTCAAAGCCGCCATACCCTCTCTTAACACCGAAACGGCTCATTCCACCGTCTTTGCCGACGAGAATCAAATTGCGCAGTGGGCGATAGATGCCGTCAGGTATATGAACAGCAAGGGGATTATGAAAGGCGTCGGAAGCAACATGATAAATCCCCTCGGCAATACGACGAGGGAACAGGCCATTATCCTTGTAAAACGAACCTATGAGGTCTTTAAATAATTTTTAAAACTAAAAGGTTTACAAAGAAAACTTTGTAAACCTTAATTATTTTTTGTTCTTACTTCAATCTGCTTTTCCCTAACAGAGTTAATTAACCGTAGAGGCTGTTCAATACCACATTATTCCTCGTATACTATTACAGCTTCCTTGGTACTGTTTATCCAATCCACCTTGCAATTCAGATTCTCAGCCGCAAATCTTACAGGTACAAAGGTTCTGTCATTTTTTGAAACAGGTGCTATATCCATTTTTTTGCTTTCTCCGTTTATTTTTATATCAGTTTTGCCCAACCACATTTCAACAGTATTTCCTCTTGCTGTAAGGGTTATTTTCTTTGTGGCTCCATCCCACTCCACTGTACCGCCTATAGCCTCTACAACCGCACGGATTGGCACCATGGTTCTCCCCGCTATTACTACAGGAGCGGTCCCTCTTCCCGGATCAACTTCCTGGCTTACTCCGTCAACGCTCATATTTGGGTCTTCAAGTTTTAACATAATAAAATGCTTGTAGCTTCCGGGCTTATATACCTGATCCCCAGTTGTTACAACAAATGTTGCAATCACATCCCCAAGTTTTTCATCGATTCCTTCGAAAGGCTTGGCTTCTGCCAATACCGGCTTTACTGAATAATAGTAAGTGGTTTTGGGCTCCACATTTACATCCGCATAGGAGGTGCTTGTGATATAAAAATCTGTAACGGATATCCCAAGATCATTTGGGGCATCCGATCTAAAGAGCCTGTATCCTAAACCGTTAGCGGGCTGCCACATAATCCTCGCTCCCGATTCAAAGGGTTCGACGCCGCTTCCCGAAGATACCGGAGTTACAGGAGCTGTAGGGATTGCAACAGGTGCAGAGCCTTCTTTCCACTCGTAGATATAGGTATAGCCATAGCCGTTGCCCAAGGTCAGGATAACAGCTTTTTTATCCCCCGGGCGACCCTCGGGAATCACCTTCTCGCTTTCGAAGTAGCCTTGCTTATCACTATTAATATACTTTGTCCCATCTTCCAATTGAAAAGATATATAGGATGATGTAGCACCCCCGGGCTTTATGCTTGCCGCATCCAAATGAGCATTTATCTGTACTCCGCCCCAGGACTTGGAACTGATTACCTTATAATCAATGTTGAATCCGGCTTTCTGACCGGAGGCAATATAGGAGGGAGGGGTGTCCCAAACAACCTGATAAGTTACGTGGGCAATGGGGTTCCCATTATCATATCTTCGTGAATGAGTAATTGTCATATCTCCTTCTGAACCTTCAACCGCATATTTATCATATATGACATCCGAAGTCCCTATTATACCGTTTTGTATTTCTCCTTTGACTGTGTAATCCAATGTCGACAAATAATAATTCGTTTCCACAAGGTGCCATCCTCCGGTGGTATCGGCATATACCGCTTCAGGTATTAGGAAATCTACTGAAAATGAAAGGGTTAACAGCAGAGCTGCTGTTAACAAACCCGATGCAATTTTTTTTATGTTCGCTCTTTTCATGGAATTCCTCCTTTACATTCTAACTTTTTTGGAAAACTACTTCCCGTCGGCCATACAAGAAATATTGCTCATTCTCCTTTCAAATTCCATGTTAGCATTATAGGGTAAAAAAAAGACCTACCCAACCGGGTAGTTCCTGCACAAAAACCATCCTTTTTATTTGCCTATCCCAATGCCCCTCTTTTCCAAAATAATATTTACAAGTTCTCCGCGGCTTTGTATTTTGAACTTTGAATAAATATTTTTTACATAATATTTTACCGTATTTTCACTGATATAAAGCTCTACGGCAATTATCCTGTAAGTCTTTCCCTGAAGCAACCGGGATGCGACCTGGTTTTCCCGCTCCGACAGGCTCTCGAACACTGCGTCATAGTCAGGCTGTCTGATCTGTTCCTGAGCAGATATTTCCGAGAATATTCTTAAGTAGGTATGATCTCTGAGAAGGGAAGACAGATATCTATGCAAAAACGGCAGCAGTGCAAGTGCCACACAAACTACGGCCAGCGCCAGCAATACAGGGTCTGCGCTTTGTTTGCCGACAGATACTATAGCATTCCCTATCAACCCCCCCAGCAGTATCCCGAGCACATTGGCGGAGAGGCCTATTCCAAGAATTGCTGCGGGGTTTTTATTAAAATCCAGCATTTCTCCAAGAATACTCCACCAAAATAAATCACATACTCCAAAGGCTCCAAGCATCAATGTATTGACTGCAATATAACCGGCAATGTTATGGTCAAGGATCATAAAGCTTATGAATGAAATCCCGATCATAGCGATTGCAACGTAGAGTATATAAGCCCGGTTCACCTTTTGAGGCAGATAACCCATTGTAAAAACGGCAATAATATAGGGAATTGCCCAATACCAGCTTGTCAGCCATTTAAGATGGGCAAAGGCGGGATTAACCACTTGATACATCAAACCCGAGTTAATAGTAATAACTATAATAAAGAGACATAAAAAAGCAAGCAGAGGCGCTATGCTTATCCGGCTTTTATCCCGCTCAAAGGAAGCAGAAGACGAAATGCAATTATCCCCGGGGAGTTTCAGTGCAAACAGGAATGCAAGGATCAGCATTATCATTGATAAAGCCAATCCGCTGTGTGGAGATATCCAGAGTGCTGCCATATTCAGTAAGATCATAAGAATATTTGACAGTATCAGCATATCTGCAACGGTTTTTATACGCCCGATTTTGGGTGTGCTGCTTTTCAAATAATAACCCCATGCAGCCACACAGCTTCCGGACATAAATGAGCCTGCAATAATTCCCACAGTCCATAATACCGAGGGTGGAAAGAAAAAAGGCACGGACATGACAATGCAAAAGAGGTAAGAATACAGGAAAGTTCTCTTGGCTCCTCTTTTTGTTTTTATGAAAAACCCGCTTAGCAGCAGCCCCAAAAATACAGCTGCAATTCCTCCGAAAACCATAGCATGGGAATCAAAGTCAAAGATTCCCATGAGAGAGTAAAAAACTTCTCCTTCAAAAATAAAGGATAGCATCCATGACGAAAACAATGAGTGGGCAATAACGGACAGCCATCGTTCACTTAATAATATATTTGAGCTGTTATCCGGAAATCTCATATCATTCACCCCCATACGTTATATTTTTATGCTGTAACAAGGTTTCAATAATAGGTTTTACACCCTTGCTGAAACCTGTCCTCTCAACAAAAAGCCCCCTAACATTGTTATTAATCCTGATTATTAACAAAGGGGGCAAAAAGTTTATATCTAAAATATTAACCAAAAGTCCTATTGACTGTGCTGTTATTCTTCTGTTTTATCCGGTTCTATATCTCTCTTCTCAATTCTTATTTTTGATATCCTCTTGTCATCTACTTCTTCAATCCTGAAATATATATTGTCTATTGTCAACTCATACCCTACCTCCGGCATTTTGCCCGAGTGGCTGAGGAGCATTCCGCTTATTGTATCGAACTCCTCCTCCCCGGATAGTTTTGTATTCAATATATCGTTTACATCACTTACATTTAGCATTCCGCTGACAATATATGTATTGTCGTCAATTTTTTCGTAATCGAGAATTACATCATCGTACTCATCAAATATGTTGCCGACGATTTCCTCAAGCAAGTCCTCTATTGTAATAATTCCTGCCGTACCCCCATACTCATCTATGACTACGGCAATGTGGGTTTTGGATTTCTGCATTTCCTTGAAAAGCTCGTCAATCTTCTTGTACTCGGGTACAAAGTGTGCTTCTCTTATTATTTCTTTAAGGGATACCTCCCATTCGACATTATTTCTTATCATTGCAAATAAATCTTTTACATATAGAATTCCTATGATATTATCAATTGATTCTTCATATACAGGGATTCTGGAAAAGTTCTCCTGCACTATTACATCAAGTATCTCTTCACGAGTGGCTTCGGAGTTAAGAGCAACAATATCGATTCTGGGAGTCATTACTTCTTTTGCAACCGTATCATCAAACTCAAATATACTGTTGATCATTTCCGTCTCGGCTTCCCGGAATATCCCTTTCTCTTCCCCGACATTTATCATGGACCGGATTTCTTCTTCTGTTATCTGTTCCTCCGTTACCTTCGCCGGCCCCCCCATGAGCTTAACTACTAAATTAGTGGACACGGTAAGAAATTTTACAATAGGATAAGTTAACTTGGACAAAAGGTTTATTGTGCCGGCAACCCTAAATGCCGTCTTTTCCGACTGTGAAAGGGCCATTCGTTTGGGGACAAGCTCTCCCAGTATTAAAGTAAACAGCGCAATTATACTGGTTACAATAAATGTGGAAATCCCGACAGCTGAAGCAGATAGGAACGGAATATTCAAGCTCATGAGGAATCCGGTCAATCCGTTTGTTAACGTCTGAGCACCAATGGCACTGGCAAGAAATCCGGCAAGAGTAATTCCGATCTGAATTGTGGCCAGCAGCTTGCTCGGCTCTTCAAGAAATCTGTTAACTAAAATTGCAGCTTTGTTTCCTTCATCCACAAGAGGCTTGATTCTGGATTGCCTTACTGAAATTATAGCCATTTCGGAAGCAGCAAAAAACGCATTTAAACCTATAAGCAATATTATAAGCAGTATTTGCGTCCATAAGTCACCGTCCATTAAAATAATTCCCCCTAGTAAATCATTTGTTAATATTATACTATTTATTCATATGCATGTACAAATTAAATATTGACTGATATATACCTCCTCTTCCAATTTTCCAACTATATCTGCCCTATGATGAGAAAGGCTCCTGATAAAGCACTTTATCTGCCGTGGAGGCATTGTTACAACCCTTAAGGTAGTAATGCACCATATTTGCCATTGCTATTCGGGCAAATCCATCAAAAACACCAGAAGCGTAATAATCAGAAAGGTTTTGTCACACTTATTTTCAATATACAAGATAAAAGCAATGGCAAGGATTAAAAAATCTTCCGGGCTCAGCCGATTAAGAATACTTAAAATTAAATGCTCGGTACTCATTTTATTTCCCTGCCTTGCTCATAAAATTTTCAAAAAATGCAACCAGGTTCATAATTTTGATGCAATCATCTATGCCCCTTTGCCTTTTTTCTGATACAAAAGGCCTTAGCGAGTATAAAAGAGAAATCCTGCTATCATCTTTTACCCCTGCAAACATCTTATCAAAAAGCAAGCCCAAAAGTGCCCTTTCATCAAAATCCCCCAGGCTGCCTTTTAAGTCTGCCTGGCTTTCATAAACTTCCGGCTCTTTTATCTCATTTTTTTTTTGAGAGCCCAGCCCCGAAAGGAGCATGCCCATAAGCTGTTTTTTCAGACCTTCCATATCATTGTCTTTAAGCATGTTTATGAGCTGCTCACTTGAGCCGTCTGCAGACCTGTTATTGGAAAGATATTTGATGATATCCTCCTTTAATCCGTCTACATCCCCCTTGTTGATTTTATCTTTTATGGCAGGGTCTATATTACTGTTCCGGCTTATTTCATTTACCAGCATATTCTTAACCTGGTCCGGGGATACGTTGTCAATATCCATGCCTCCCAGCTTTTCGGAAACCATATTTTTCAGTTCATTCATCCTGCTGTCGGACACATTGTTATCCTTGCCGTGTGCCATGTTGTGACCTCCAATCTCTATTGATTTATTATCATAATATTCCTTTGTTCATCATTGGTTACTTTGATTAACGTCCCACTTTCATACTATGTACAAACCGGGATTTTGGTGACAGCGGGTAATGAGACATGGGGACGTCAGACGGGACAAGGGGACGTCAGACGGGACATGGGGACGTTTCCCCTGTCCCACTTCCAGTGGGACACGCGAAACGTCCCCATGTCCCTCCGCGAAACGTCCCCATGTCCCGCGAAACGTCCCCATGTCTCAAATCCTTGCGGATTTATGATATAATAAATAATAATAAACAAATAATAAGAATGATGAATTATAAGGAGGAAGCAATGGCTAAGCAGATGTGGAAACCCGGTACTATGCTTTATCCCGTGCCGGCCGTAATGGTATCCTGCAGAAGCAGAGAAGGTGTGAACAACATCATAACGGTTGCATGGACGGGTATAGTCTGTTCAGAACCGGCAATGCTTTATGTCTCTATAAGGCCTGAAAGATTCTCCCACGGCATAATTAAGGATACCGGCAGCTTCGTAGTAAATCTCCCCACCGAAAGCCTGGCATATGCCCTTGACTTCTGCGGGGTAAAATCAGGCAGGGATATTAATAAATTTGAGCATTTAGGCCTCACCCAGCAAAAATCAAATCTGGTTGATGCCCCTTCCATCGGAGAATGTCCTGTAAGCCTGGAATGCCGGGTTAATAATATAATATCCCTGGGCTCCCATGATATGTTTATCGCAGAGATATTATGCGTTGACGCAGAGGAAAAGCTTTTAGACAAGTCCGGAAAGCTGCACCTGAATAAGGCAGGCCTGATATGCTATAACCACGGCGAATACAGGGCCCTCGCGAAGTCTTTGGGCCATTTCGGTTTTTCAGTAAGAAAAAAGAAGTAACGGACATAGGGCAGGTGGGACAGGAGGAGACATGGGGACGTTTCGCGAGGGACACGGGGACGTTTCTCCTGTCCCGCTTTCAGCGGGACAGGAGAAACGTCCCCGTGTCCCTCCCTGTCTCACTGAAATTTATTTTTTATTGCTTCATTTATTATTTCTGCCTTTTCAAGCAGTGAGGCTGATGATATGCTGTAATTCTCCGCCAGCTTATGTTCCGATGCTTCAGCATTGCACAAACGGCAGTAAGTATGCTCCAATGCGGCTGCCCATATGTTTACATCATCTATTTCCGGCACCTCCGGGAATGTCGACTTTATGAATTCATACCAGATGTCTTCAACAATCTTCTTATAGGGCCTCTTATATTTATTTCGCATCATTGATATGGCTTTACGCTTCACCTTTATCCATGGCTTTTCCCATTCAGACTCGGGGAAATCCAGAGAATCTATCGTAACATTTCTCTTTTCCCCGTCAAAGTTCACAGTATACGGTTCTTTTGCACCTATGAAATTCAGGAGAAATACTGCTTCCATCTTTATATAATTCTCTACATCATCCCTCAGCATGAATCTTCTGATAAAGCTTTCCGCCTCAATCATCCTGTCATTCTTTATCTTATTGAATATTAGTTTTCTCAAAAAATATTTATCAAAATTAATTCCAAAGTAAAGCATGCCAAGCATATGCTCATTGTCTGCCAACTGTTCTCTGCACTTAGGCCCCGGCATTTCAATAAACTTGTATATAAAATCAAGCCTGTTTTTGATTTCTTCCTTTGGAAGCTGATATAAATAAGGAAAATATGTTCTTTCATCTTCAGCATCCAACTGCTTTTTGGCAGCTTCTATATAATAATCCGAGAGCATATTTTCTTTGTCAAGCTGGCCCAGCTTCTCCCATAGCCTGATGCTTTCCCTGTACTTTCTGCTGTTGAAAGCCGCAACTGCTGCAAGGTGTACATAAATAGGATTTTTAGAATCAATAATTAAAAGCTTCTTGAAGGTTTTGTATGCATCGGCGTGCTTTCCCAAGCTTCCATAGGTATCACCTATCTTATACAGGTAATCGGCACTGTCAGCCCGGATCCTGCTGATTATCCCCAACTGCTTTTTGACCAGGCTGGCCGCGCCCTTCTTATTGTAGAATATGGCAAGATTACAGTTTGCATGCACATTGGCCTCTTCATAGGTAAGCACCTCCAGGGCAAGCTCTATTGCTTTGTCGATAAATCCCAGGTAATAATATGCCAAAGAGAGATTATTCCTTGCCGGTACGGCGTTGGGAAGCATCTGTACAACTATTTCAAATTTTTCGGTGGCCTGCTTGTATTCCTTCTTCTCCAGGTGATCAATTGCCTCTTCTTCAATCTTATATATTTTTTCAAGTTCCTCATCATCCATGTTGTTATTGGCATCCTTTATCATTGTAAGCATCTCCAGCAACTCTTCCGCCTCCTCTGCGAACTCGCCGCCGGGATCCTTTTCGAGATAAATGCTGAAATACTCTGAGGACTTTTTTATCTTCTGCAGCTGCAGATAGTTGCAGCCCAAGCCAAAATAGCACTCCAGATAATTAGGGTCGATGTTTTTAACTATATTAAGCAAAACCTCTGTGGAACGGTCGATTTGCCCCTGTTCAGCCAGCAGTCCCGCATAATTGAACTGCAGGAAGCTGTCATGAGGCTTGAGGCTTACAGCTTTCTCAATATATCTCAGTGCAGTTTTCAGCCTGCCCTTTTGTATATACTTGTATGACAGGTCGAAATAAAAATCTGCCCCTCTTTCAAAGGTTACCACCTTGTTGTTCATACTTTCATCACCAACTTTAATGTAAAATATAGATTAATACTTCATAAAACCCGGAAGCACTACTTTGAAAAGATTCCTCTTCTCATTATTTATGAACCTGGCACCTCCATGCTGCTTGAAGGCTTCATGAATTTTTTTCATGCCTGCCCCTATATTAAGGAATCTCCCCTTATTGTCAAGTATCAGCAGTCTTTGATACAGCCACTGATTTCTTCTGCAGGGATTGTACTCCTCCATAAGCCCCTGTATGTCGTCATCGCTGCAATTTGCGCCGGGATTGCTTATTTCTATCTTTTTATTATCTATCGATATGACTATCTCTCTTCCCGGAGAAAAATAATCTCTATGGACGGCAGCATTGGCCACAGCTTCAACAACAGCAGCAACTGGATATTTCCCATTTATTTTCTCTGCTTTAAATCTCAGGTAGTCTTCAATTTCATCCAGCATTCTAATAATCGGCCCGGAAAAATATATTACCTTATCAGCCGCAGATTTGTCAATAAGCCTTATTCCGGCATGAGGAAGGTGCAATTGGGGATTATAACCGAAAACCAGCAGCCCTCCCACCGTAGGGTGATACCCGTTGGAGTCCTCATCTCTTCCTATTATGCCTATTCCCTCAAGAAGTGTATAATAGTTTTCGCTGCTGCTGGTAAACCCTGTTTTGGAAATATAATCACTTATTATATCCTCGTTCAGTTCCTTCAATTCCACCCTGTTCAGCACAATTCTTTCATACTGCAGTATCCCCGATTCCTGGAGCATGCTGGCTATCTCTTCGCGCCTTGCTATATCCGTAGTAGAACCTCTTCTTATGTAAAATACACCTGTCTGTCTTATCTGATGCGGTTTCTGGCTGCTTCTGTATATTGTCAGGACAGCAATCTGCTTATCATCAACTGGGATTATCTCAAGCTTCACGGATACCGGCGGGTCACACCTCTGGCTTATTATCTGCTGTATCTGCTCTTCTGTATAACGCTTTCCCTCAATTCCCAATATAGCTTTTGTCTCGTCCTGTATCCCGTAAATTATATAGCCCCTGCCGCCTTTTGAATTAGCTATTGCTGCAACATCCTTGGCCAGCTCCTTTTTCTCACTTTCAGTTTTTAATGAAAGTACGGCTTTAAAATCCAGCTTGGTACCTTCCGGCTTTTGTAAAAGAGTGTACAGCTTCTGCTTATCCAAATGATTCACTCCCCTGTTATCATTTCGCAGCCTTGTATCCGGTGATATTATATATAGTTTAGCATAACATGAAAAATTATCAAAATAATAAGTCGCGAACAAATTTAAATTTTCATTCATTCGCGACTAATATTTTTTGTATAGGCAATTGACAATGATATTCCGGATATCTTAAAATATTTTCCTTGCCATTAGATCATCTGTTGATTGTGTCCGAGGGTCTCTATATCCGAAATCATCACCTTTTAAATACTTCAGATTATATTCCAATGACTGATACAATGTATACCCGCAGTCATTAAGATCTCTGTTTTCCCTGTCCTTGCATTTTAGCCCTGTCAATAACTTAATGATCATATTCATGCTTTTACCTCCCCTGTCAAACTTCCTTACTGTAGTATTTTCAATAGAACCACACACTCTTGCTATTGTCATTTATAACCCCTCCTTTCAAAAATTAAAAAAGCCACAGGTCTCTGCCCATGACTTTTAAAGCGTCTTCATATAAATACAAAGTCACGGGTTTTACGGCCCGTGACCAAAATAACTATCGCTATTATTCAAATCCCAGGTCGTGATATATAATTTGGGGCACACTTATGCCATATGCAAAACAAACTGCTTCATTTACTGCAGTGCCAATCATCATTATTACGCTTCTGTTCATACTCACGACCTCCTTTTCTTGATAATATATCATGCCCGTACCGGCATGGTTTTTTATTACTAATAAAATATACCACTAAATTATTTATTTTACAATGCCTGCAAGTATTACAATTGTGTAACAGAATGCATTCTATTTCTTGATATTGTTTTTATATGCGTATATTGCTGCCTGTGTCCTGTCACTGACGTTTATTTTTCTGAATATATTTGAAACATGATTTTTTACTGTCTTTTCACTGATAAAAAGCCTGTCTGCGATATCCTTATTGTTCAAACCGTCTGCAATAAGCACAATTACCTCATATTCCCTCTGGGTAAGCTCATTCTCATTCTTAACCCTGGCTCCTCTTGGCTTGTTGAATTCTTTTATCAAATCAGCGGCCAGCTTCGGCTGTATATATGCCTCCCCTATATATGCATCCCTGATGGCCTTGAAGAAACTGGCCGAATCGGAATCCTTGAGTATATAGCCCGAAGCGCCGATTTGCATTGTCTCTAAAAGGTATTCCCTGTCCTCATGTATCGTGAGTATCACAACTCTTGTGTCAATACCGTCCTCCTTAAGCTTCTTAAGGGCTTTTATACCGTTCATTATAGGCATGTTTATATCCAGAAGAAGCACATCCGGTTTAAGCTCTTCGACTTTCTCTATGGTTTCAACTCCATTAGAAGCCTGTCCAACAACTTCAAAATCTTCCTCCAACTCCAGGAGCTGTTTGAGCCCTTCCCTGACGATGGAATGATCATCTGCAATTAATATCCGTATCTTGCTCACATTATCCCTCCTCTGCTATATTCAAAGATAGGCTGGCGAATACTTTAGTGCCTTTATTATGGGCTGTCTTTATGTCAAACTTCCCGTTCAACAGTTCGACCCTTTCCTTCATATTGAGCAAGCCATAACCTGCATCTTCTTCTTTTGCCTTCCACAGCTTATTCTTGTCAAAGCCCTTCCCGTCATCACTGATGAGAAGATTAACCTGCTCATTGGTGAACTCAACTCTGACTACCGCACTGTCAGCTCCGGAATGCCTTTTTATATTGGTCAATGCTTCCTGCACGATTCTGAACGCAGCAAGCTCAACAACCGGCTTTAATGTCTTCGGATCCCCCAAAACCGAAAAATTCACCGATATGTTGTTTTGCTCGATGTAGTTTGAAATATATCTTTGAAGGGTAGGAACCAGTCCCAAATCGTCCAGAGACATAGGCCGCAGATCGTATATGATCTTTCTCACGTCACTCAGGCTGGAACGAAGGAAACCTCTGAGACTGCCAAGCTCCTCCTTTGCTTTCTCCTTATCCATATCTATAAGCTTTTCACATAATTCGGTTTTGATAACCAGATTGGCCATGAGCTGCGCAGGGCCGTCATGTATCTCCCTCGCAACTCTCTTTCTTTCTTCTTCCTGTGCTTTGATTATCTTTATACCCAGATATTGCTTCTGCTTTATATCCTCCATCTGTATCGAAAGGTCCTGCAGCTCTCCGGTCAAATAACCCATCGCCACTCCAACCTTATTGACAAGAGATTCAGCTTTGTTTGCAGTGTCTCTTGCTATCTTAAGCCTTCTTTCCAGTTCGCTTCTCCGTTGAATAAGCAGCTGTTCCTCCGCTTTTTTCGTCATAAGTTGTACCTGAAGATCCTTTGCTTTATCGTAGGCTCTTTTTACATCCTCTTCCTTGTACTCCTTAATATTCTTACTCACTATCATAAGCTGATATCTGCATTCCTTGTCAAGCTTTACCAGTATGTCCACCTGATTGATAAGGTCTGTTGTAAGTATCCTGATTTTTTCCAGTTCTTCCTCCACCAATTGACATTCGGTTCGGGAACTTTCAGCTATGCTGAATAATTCACTTCTGCTCTTTTCAATAATATCTACCGTATTTTTTATGATTTCGTTTAACCTGTCCACAATAAGCACCCTCTGCTTTCTTCCAAATAATCAATACTGCAAAACATACCTCATATCAATATTATCGTTGAATAATCAGGAATAATTTATAAAAAAATTTATTTTTCCGTGAATTTTAGAAAAGTGCGGTAAAAGGCCGCACTAAAATAGTATTATATGGCTTCAAGCTGTGCCTGTTCCTGTTCATCAAACAAAAAATTCAAATCGAGCATTATAATCAGCCTATTCCCCTTTTTCCCTATACCGGATATGTATTTTCTGTCAACCCCGGCGATTATATCCGGAGTTTCCTGTATGCTGGCCTCGTCTAATGTCAGCACTTCCGATGCATCATCGACAATAAAGGCTATCTGCCTGTCCCCTAAATTGATAATAATAGTCCTTCTGTTTTCATTTGAATCCCGCTCTGGTCCGTTCAAATTCTCTTCCGGGATATTGAATCTTTTTCTGAGGCTTATTACCGGAATAACATTATCCCTCAGATTCATTATTCCTTCAACGAATTCAGGAGTATTCGGCACCCTGGCCGGTTCTGCATAATGGCCAATTTCCTGTACTTGCATTATGTTCACGCCATACTCTTCCTTGCCCAGCTTAAAAACAACAAATTGCAGTTCAGCCATAAAAATCCCTCCCATAGCTAATTATATCACTAAAGCCATTATTGCACAATTCTACTGTTTTTTACATTTACATCCGCAATGGTCATGATGTTCATGTCCGCAGTCATGCCCGTCCCCGGCAAATTTGATTGAATCAAGCTGGTGCCTTACCTGCCCTTTTATATATTCAATATACTTCCTTCTGAGTTCCTGCTGCTCCAGCTTCTCTTCTTCAGTAAGCCCGGACTCCCTGGACTTTTTTGACAGCTGATTTATCCTGTCTATCATTTCTCTGGTTATCATATTATATCTATCCTATCCTTAAATTTACAATATCAAGTATCTCACTGTGGAGCTTGCGCCCTTCGACAGAAAACCTCCTGCATTTATCATGGGCCTCTGACCTGACTGCTTCATCCGAAATTCCGGAAAGATTGATATTCACATTCAATATTGCCCCTTCCAGCCCTGAAAGTGCCAATAAAGCGCCTACTCCCACATCGGACACGGCGTTCCTGTTGCCGTACCTGGCAATATTCCCTTGATTTTCAAGCAGTCGGAAACAGCATTCTGCCGTCTTCATGGGAACTTGAAGTGCATAAAGGCTTGCCTCCTGCATTTTTTCCGCCCGCAGCTGATTTTGTTCTTCGGTATCCTTTGGAAGCTTTACCGCCTCCATGAATTTGTTGAAGGCTTTTGTATCCTCGTCAACCAAACCGGAAAGCTCCTTTTGAAGCGCCTTTACATTTTCGGCTTCCTCCATGAACTTCGCTTTTATTTTTTCATTCAGGCTTTCATAATTTTTTTTGCCCACTGAAAGATTCACTACCATCATAGTGAGGGCAGCCCCCAGCACCCCTGACAGCGCAGCCGTGCTTCCTCCTCCCGGGGCAGGTTCGCTGCTTGCCAGCACATCACTGTAATCCCTTAAAGTCATATCCATTAAAAGACTCATATATTCCTCCCCATATCTACTTCAAAATTCTTCCGTTCTCTACGACTGTTTTTCCGTCCTTGATAACGGTATCCACATGGTTTATGCCGAAATGGTATACTATATATTCAAGATTTGGAGCATCAAATACTACAATATCAGCTTTTTTGCCCACTTCGAGGCTTCCGGTTTCTCCTGCTCTGTCTAAGGCATAAGCTGCATTCAGAGTCATTCCTTTTATTATCTCCTCGGGAGTCATTTTCATTCCAAAGCATGCAAAGGTCATTATGGACTGAAGATTCTCGGTAGGGCATGTCCCCGGATTGTAATCGGTTGCCAGTGCCACCCTGACACCCCTGTCCATCATCTTTCGCGCCTGGGCATACTTGCCAAGCATTAAATAGAAGGAAGTTCCCGGAAGCAGCACCGCCGTAACTCCCGCTTCCGCCATTGCGGCTATTCCGGCCTCCGTTGCAGCCAGCAGATGCTCTGCAGAAACGGCGCCCAATTCCCCTGCAAGCTCCGCCCCCTGCAGAGGGACTATCTCATCTGCATGGATTTTAAGCTTGAAGCCTTGTTCTTTGCCCTTCTGCATTATGGCCCTGGACTCCCCGGGAGAAAAAACCCCCTCCTCACAGAATACATCCATAAATTCGGCAAGATTGTTTTCCCTGACATAAGGCATGACCTTATCGGCCATGAAATCTATATAGCCTTGAGTGTTTCCCTTGAATTCCTCCGGTACGGCATGGGCTCCCATATATGTTGACACTATGTCTACGGGATGGGAGTCATTAAGCTCGGCAGCCACCTCAAGGCACTTAATCTCGGTATCAAAATCAAGGCCGTAACCGCTCTTGGCTTCTACGGTAGTAGTACCGTGAAGCAGCATCTGGTCCAGGCTCTTTCCGGATTTTGCCATGAGTTCTTCCTTTGAAGCTTTCCGTGTGTTTCTAACCGTGCTAAGTATCCCTCCGCCCATTTTCAGGATTTCCAGATACGGCACTCCTTTAAGCTTCAGAGGAAGTTCCTTTTCCCTTGAGCCTCCGTGAACAAGATGGGTATGCGCGTCTATAAGCCCCGGAGTCACTGTCTTACCGGATGCATCAATAATCCTTGTTCCTGAGCCCTTGATATCCCCGGGGGCATTTCCCTCTCCCAGAGATATTATTTTTCCGTCTTTTACAGCCACATATCCGTTCTCAATTACTCCCGCGCCTTCTCCTTCGGTACAGCAGACTATTGTTGAAGCATTTATTATCAAGTCAGCTTTCATTCATATCACTCCAATTCTCCAACTGCGCTTTCCACTGCTCTTATCAAAGCTTCGGACTTAACCATCTCATCCAGCTTATTCATGTCGGTATACATTATCCTGTCCTCTTCAACAGGCGCAATCTCTTTTCTTATAAGCTTGTAAGCTTCCGAGGTACCTTTTCCGAGCCTTACATCCCCCCTGAAGCTTATGGCCTGGGAAGCTGCAAATGCTTCAATTCCCAGCACCTTCTGAACGTTGTCCAATATAACCCTGGCCTTTCTTGCGGCGGTAGTTCCCATACTCACATGATCTTCCTGGTTTGCGGAAGAAGGTATTGAATCCACACTGGCAGGATGGGCCAGAATCTTATTTTCCGACACAATGGAAGCAGCCGCATACTGGGTTATCATAAATCCTGAATTCAGCCCTCCCTTTCTTGTCAGAAAAGCAGGGAGATCATTAAGCTGAGGATTTACCAGCCTTTCAAGCCGTCTCTCCGAAACATTTGCCAGTTCGGATACTGCTATACCAAGGAAATCCATGGCAAGAGCTATAGGCTGTCCATGGAAGTTCCCGCCGGATATTACCTGGTCATCATCGGCAAATACAAGGGGGTTGTCCGTTGCCGCATTAAGCTCTATGGATACCTTTTCCTTTACATATTGCACAGCGTCTCTGCTGGCGCCGTGTATCTGGGGTATGCACCTTAATGTATACGCATCCTGCACCCTTATCTGTCCCTGGGTTGTTGTAAGCTCGCTTCCGGATACTATCCTCAGCATATTTCTTGCAGCTGCCATCTGACCCTTCTGGCCTCTTACTTCATGTACCTTCCTGTCAAAAGCTGTTGTTATTCCCTTAAGTGCTTCAAGAGTCATAGCCGCTATTATATCAGCGTTTTTCAAAAGGTTTTCGGCATCATATACGGCAAGGGCCCCTATGCCTGTCATTACCGGAGTGCCGTTTATAAGTGCAAGGCCTTCCTTGGAAGTAAGCTCAACCGTTTTAATTCCTGCCTTTTCCATAGCTTCCTTACCTGTCATCCTTACTCCCTTATAGTATGCCTCTCCCTCTCCCAGCATTACAAGAACCATATTGGCAAGAGGTGCAAGATCACCGCTGGCTCCCAGGGAACCTTTTTCGGGGATCACCGGATGCACTCCCTTGTTAAGCATCTCAACCAGTGTATTTACCGTCTCCAGCCTTATACCGGAAAAACCCTTTGCCAGTGCGTTAGCCCTTAAGAGCATTATTGCCCTTACAGTCTCTTCGGTAAGCGGGTCCCCCAGGGAACAGGCATGGCTTACGATAAGATTCCTCTGAAGTGCTCTGGTATCTTCCTTTGATATGAATACATCGCTGAATTTCCCAAAGCCTGTGGTAATTCCGTATACCACCGCTTCCTTATCCACCAGGCTGTCCACATAATCTCTTGATTTCCGGATTCGTTCCACTGCCTGTTCCGACAACCCGACCCTCCGGCTGTTTCTCGCAACATCTACAACATCCTTTATAGTCAAATGCTCACCGTCAATTGACAAATGCCCCATCTCAGAATACACTCCTTTATCATTATTATCTGTCAAATACATTTTATCAGAATTATATCGTCAAAGTAAAATAAAAGATAATTATTCCCATTTGTTGAAATGAATCCTATTTTCGTCATAACGATCAGAAGGCTTCTTTTTTTCCGCAGGGTGCCCTACTGCAATTACATTCAGCGGTATCATATTCTCGGGAATCTTGAAGATTTTTCTTATGCCGTTAACCCTTTCCTCCACCGGGTATACTCCCAGCCATACCGTCCCAAGGCCTTTGCTCTGCGCCGCAATCAGTATGTTCTCGGTTGCCGCGGAACAATCCTGCGCCCAATAGCCCTTATATCTTTCGTTATCCAGTTTACCGCATACGATTATGGCCAAGGGTGCTTGCAGCAGCATTGCCGAATAGGGATGAACCTTGGTAATCTCCGTAAGCAGCTGCCTGTCATTGACAATGATAAATTCCCATGGCTGCCCGTTCCCCGCAGAGGGTGCCGCCATTGCCGCCTTCAGGAGGTCTTTCAGATCGGCATCCGATACCGGCTCGCCGGTATACTTTCTTATGCTTCTTCTTTCCAATATTGCTTTCATATAATCACTCCCTTTTAACTTTTCTCAGCGTCTTTTTCGATTTTCGCTTCTTGGATTCCTTCTTTTCTCCGGATTCCGGGGAGGCTTTATAAGGCACTTCTCCCCAAAACCTATCAGATCTTCTCTGCCGGCTGATTTCAGCGCCTTATACACCAGCCCGTAGTTTTCGGGATTCCTGTATTGTATCAATGCCCTCTGCATCGCCTTTTCCTCGGGGTCCCTGGGTACATATACAGGCTTCATAGTCCTGGGATCAAGTCCGGTATAATACATGCAGGCGGACAGTGTCCCCGGAGTCGGATAGAATTCCTGTATCTGCTCCGGGTTATAACCCATATCCCTTACATACTCGGCAAGCTCCACGGCAGCGGAAAGGTCCGAACCCGGATGTCCCGACATAAGGTAAGGCACCAGGTATTGCTCCTTCTTCAGCCTTTTGTTCATATCAAAGTATTTTTTTACGAACCTGCCGTATACTTCTTTGGACGGCTTGCCCATATACCTTAAAACCTTGTCCGACACGTGCTCGGGTGCCACCTTGAGCTGCCCGCTTATATGGTTTTCACAAAGCTCCCTCAGAAATTCATCCTTCTTGTCGGCAATAATATAGTCATATCTCAGTCCGGAGCGGACGAATACCTTTTTTACCCCGGGAAGGGATCTGAGCTTTTTAAGCAGTGCGACATAATCCTTGTGATCCACCTTGAGGTTTTTGCAGGGAGTCGGATAAAGGCACTGTCTGTTCTTGCAGACTCCGGCATTAAGCTGCTTATCGCAGGCTGCGTGCCTGAAATTGGCCGTGGGCCCTCCCACATCATGGATGTAACCCTTGAATTCAGGATCTTTAAGGAGCAGCTCCGCCTCTTCGATTATTGATTCATGGCTTCTGCTTTGCACAACCCTGCCCTGATGGAAGTTCAATGCGCAGAAGGAACAGCCTCCGAAGCATCCCCGCTGGGAAGTCAGGCTGAATTTAACTTCCTTAAGGGCAGGTATACCTCCCTGATTCTTATAAACCGGATGATACTGCCTGGTAAAAGGCAGACTGTACACATCGTCAAGCTCTGTTTCCGTCAGGGGTGCGGCGGGAGGATTCTGAACCAGGAACCTTTCCCCATGAGGCTGTATAAGTACGCGGCCCGTATGATAGTCCTGTTCCCTGTATTGAAGCATAAAGGCCCGGGCATATTTCCTTTTGCTGTCCCTAACCTCATCGAAGCTTGGTATCACAGTCGCATCCGGAATATTCCCAAGCTCCGGGGCTATATATGCAGTACCGTTTATATAGGTTATATATTTTATTTCCATACCTGATTCAAGTGCTTCCGCCACTTGTATCACGGGCTTCTCACCCATTCCGTATATCAGAAGATCCGCCCTGCTGTCGAACAATATCGACCTTCTTACCCGATCATCCCAGAAGTCATAATGGGCAAATCTTCTAAGGCTGGCTTCAATACCCCCGATTATTACGGGCACATCCTTAAAGGCCTCCCTAATCCTGTTGCAATATACGGTAACTGCCCTGTCCGGCCTTTTACCCCGTACTCCCCCGGGAGAATACAAGTCTTCTCTTCTGGGTTTTTTACCGGCAGTATAGTGATTGACCATTGAGTCCATATTTCCCGAGGACACAAGAAATGCAAGCCTCGGTCTTCCCAGAGCCTTGAAGGCATCTGTATTCCGCCAATCAGGCTGCGGGATTATGCCCACCTTGTAGCCTCTGCTTTCCAGAAGCCTGGTTATTACGGCACTGCCGAAGCTGGGATGGTCCACATAAGCATCCCCGCTTACGAATATGAAATCCAACTGCTCTATTTTTTTCCTCTGCATATCTTCCTTGGAAATAGGAAGAAAATCATCCCTGCTAATCAAGAAATCACGCCCTTGTACATTTGGATACGGATAACACTGAACACACGGATGTTTCATGGAATCGCTGCGCGATTGTACGGTTAACTTTCATATATTTTTATAGCTGCATTCGTAAATATCGATACTTACAATGTTATCGAGTATTATTTATGTAACAGAATATTTATCCCGCCGTGTCTTCTGCGGATTTCCGTGAATTCCGTGTTACCTGCTCCTCATAATCTATTTTAACTGAAATGTCGAAATCGGTGTATAAATCCTCTTTCCTCCCGCTTCCTCACTTTTTATCAAGGATATCTCCCTGATTTCAACAGTTCTGAAGTTTTGAAAATTCAACTTTTCCTCCAGCTTTTCAAAAGGTATTTTGAGTACCAGATCCTGGGCTATTGTTATATGCGGGGTATAGGCTTTTATCTCCTTTTTTATGCCCAGCTTGTACATCCCCTCATCAATGTCCGAATACAATGAGGAGAGCTTATCCAGTTCTCCTGAAAAACCCAGCCAAAGAGCATGGATGCTTCCTTTTCCGTTAAAGTACCCGATTTTATCTATGTTCAGACGGATTCTCCTGTGCTTTAAGGCTATTTCCTTAAGCGTTCTCCCTATGTCCGGTGCTTTGGCCTGCTCAATTTCGCCAAGGAACTTAAGTGTCAGGTGAAAGTTGCCCACATACTTGAATCTTCCTCTTTCCGAATTTTCCCGTACTATATGCTGTACTCCCGCAATGCTGTCCTTTATATCCCTGCTGAAGTCCGCCCCTATAAATGTCCTCATAATCAAGCCCTCCTATAGTCAAAATATCATTCCATCATTCCCAAAAGCTTTTTAAGCATAATTCCGTTTATTACAGCCTGTGCTCTGAAATGATTGTTGAAGCTGACAAAACAATTCTGAGATTGTTTGTCAAGCTCCAATATCTTATCCTTCCACTGCTCAAGCTCCCTTTCCTTATACAAATAATCATACCTTTCATATGCTTCTTTATGATCCCACCATTTCGCATCGTTCCTTCCGTGAAACCGTATATATGAGATTTCGGAAGTCCTCATTGCCCTGGTATCCAAAAGCCCCGACACAGCCGGCTCATCCACGCAGATATATCCCAGCTGGTTTGCCCGCAGAAACTCCATGGTTTCGTCGTTAACCCACCTGTTATTCCTGAATTCCACCATTAAATCAAAATCAGCAAATCTTTCTCTCAGTCCTTGTATATAGTCCATATTCTCCCTGTTAAAATGAAAAGAATAAGGGAACTGCGCCACAAGGCATCCCAGCTTCCCGGCCTGCTTCAGCACATCCACTGTCCCGGCAAAGTCCTCGTAATCCTTGTCTCCCGCATCTCTTCCGTGGGTCATGGACTGATGGAGCTTAACGGTGAAAATAAAGTTGTCTCCCGTCTTCTTCTGCATATTATAGAACATAAAGGAATTGGGTATCTTGTAATAAGTGGAATTAATCTCCGTAAAATCAAAAAAGCGCGAATAAATACCCAATAAATCCCCGGCCTTGGCCCCGGCCGGATAAAATGTCCCTATCCAATCCTTGTAGCTGTATCCCGAAGTTCCCACATGTATCATAATACCCCTGCCCCCATGAATTGTTTCAGCAATGAAAAAAGTATGCAGCCAACCATGTAAATCGTATATTGGTGCATACCTTTATTGTACTATTGCTGTAATAAATAGGCTACATCGTTTTTATCTTTTTTTCAAATCCGCTGCTCTCAATACCTCGCTGTAGATTTCGTCCTCGGTTTTGCCCTCGGCATTAATTACCTTTGTAGTTGTCATCACATCTTCCATGCCCATGAAATTGGAATCCGCACCTGTTACGACAATGGCATCGAATTTGTTCAGGTTCCCGGGGGATTCCTTGGTATTGTCCTCCAGCACTTCCACAGTGCAATCCCTGCTTTCCAGATATCTCCTGACGTTGCTCAAGGGCTTTTCTATTCCTACCTTGTTCATATCAATACCTCCATATATTTCTTCATAATATATTCTCCGCTAAATATTTACTTTTTATTCGATATCTTCTAGTGCCCTGAAATACATCATTTAATGCAATAGTCCCAAAACTTTGATAATTTTGGGACTGTACATTCGGGCAAATTTAGTCTAAAATGGATTTTGAGCATATTAAAAAATAGATAATTTTGACTCCATTGCTGATTTCAACCTGTATATTTAATGATGCAGCTTGAAATTTTTGTTTCTATAAGAATTTTAAAGCATTATAATGTCAAAGGATGATTCATTTGAAAAAAGCACTGGTGAAAAACAAAATAAACTATACTACCTTCATGTTTATTCCCGAGAGTCAATCCAACGTAAAATCCTTCAGGACTCCGGCATGGTTCCCCGGATTTGTTTCCATATCCATTGCACTGCTTATTATAACGTCCGGAATAAGTTTTTATGCATTATCCGCACTCAAGCTTCAATATGATGCCAGTAGAAAAGAAATATCAAAGCTTACAACCATCAACGCTTCCCAGAAGATTGAAATTGAGAATCTGCAGAGAAGTTCCGAAGAAGTACAAAAGCAATTGGCCGAAAATTTCAGAATGCTGGATGAGGTCAAAAAAGCGGTGGGTATTAATCCCTCCCCTGAGGAAGGCATCGAGATCAAACTCGTTTCTCCGGAAATCAGTTCTCCCGTAAGCTTGTTAACAGAAAAATCAGACCAAGATATGTCCTTGAAGCTAGCAAGCATTGAGGCTGACTTTGCATCTTTAACCGATAAAATTGCAATTCAAAAAAAGACAATAGCTGATTCCATAGATCCGATAAAAAAACAGCTTGCATATTTAATGGCCAAGCCCTCCGTCAAACCTGTGACCGCCTCAATAACTGCAAGCTTTGGCTATAGGAAAAACCCCTTTACCAGCAGGGGCAGCGAATTCCACAAGGGAATTGACTTTGCGGCCTCCTACGGACAGACTGTTTCAGCAACCGGTGATGGTATAGTATCCTTCGCAGGCTGGAATGCCGGCTATGGAAGAATGGTGATAATATCCCACGGATATGGCCTCACTACCCTGTATGCCCACAATTCAAAGCTGTTGGTCAAGCAGGGAGACAAGGTCAAGAAGGGACAAGCCATTGCAAAGGTAGGCAATACAGGCAGAAGCACCGGAACCCATCTTCACTATGAAGTAAAGCTGAATGGAAAAAACGTCAATCCCGCAAACTATTTTAACTGATCAGAAGCATTGGATTATGGAGATTGGAGGTAGTAAAATGTTTGGCTCAGGCAAAAAATCAATAAACAGTGAAAGAGTAGATACAATTATAGGCCGCGGAACAATATTTGAAGGTACTGTAAACGCAGACGGTACTGTAAGGCTGGACGGCAAAGTGCTTGGAGGCCTTAATATATCCGGCAACCTGATTGTCGGAGAAGAAGGTGCTGTCAAAGGCAACGTAAAGACCGAAAATGCATTTGTTGCCGGAGTCATAGAAGGCAACGTAATTGCAACCTCTCAACTTCATATTACCCATACTGCAAAGCTTGTAGGCGATATCACAGTAAAAAACGTCATTATCGATGAAGGTGCCATATTCATAGGCAACTGCAAGATAATAACCGATAACACATAGGAACAGCGGAAGGACAGGGCGCCCCCCTGTCCTTCATTTATTCACTGCATAAGAAATTTATACAGCATTGCTTACTACCGCAACAATCCTGTCAAGAGGTATATCCGTTACAGAGCCTACCGAACGCACATTGCTAAAGCCTCCGCTGCAGCCGATTGTAGGACAGCATGGACTATGACATGCATTGCCAAGAGCACATCCCGGAGCCGGCCCTATGTGGGTTACAAGCCTGACGAAGCATTGGTTTACAGCAAGTATTACACCTGTAAAACCGCAGCCTGACTGGCCTCCGCTTGTAGTGAATATTGTTACAGTCTCTCCTATAAGGTCTGAGAGTAAGTCAAAGAAATTGCCGTTAAAATTTCCGCCATAACCAATTCCATTTGCCATTGTTACACCCCCTTTCACATAATTGGGTTTCTGACTTTCCCAATTCCATAATATGTACATGCATTTATTTGGTGACAGCCTGTATAAACAAAAAGTTCAGAGTAATAGGAAGGACAGGTTACTTACCCTGCCCTTCGATACAGCTTGCTAAATGGCATTACGTACAACTGCGGCAATCCTGTCAAGGGGAATATCCGTTACCGATCCTACCGTTCTCACATTGCCATAGCTGCCGTAACCTCCGTCGGGTACTCCGCAGCAGCTGCCCAATGCACAGCTCGGAGCCGCTCCTATATGGGTAATAAGCCTGACAAAACATGGATTTACAGCCAGTACTACTCCCGTAAAGCCGCATCCTGACAGGCCTCCGCTTGTAGTAAATATTGTAACAGTCTCTCCAATGCTATCCTGAAGAAGATCAAAGTTTCCGCCTCCAAAAGCATTGCCTGCTACTCCGTCAACCATATTTACACCTCCTTTCAAGAACAAATCTCGTTATATAGCTGTGCCATTGTTAAAACCGAAAGTTCTTCCAAAACCGCCGAAAGCGATTATTGCAAGTATTATTATGAAGAAGAAGTTTTTCTCCCTGCCCAAGGTTGTACATGATGCTAAGAGCACAAACAACAGAAGCAGCAAGAGGAATCCGTTACCCTTGCACTTATCTAAGATCGGACTTACTGACGCAGGAGCACCGCATCCGCATCCGGTTGAGCCTAATCCGTTTGCCATGATGTCACCCCCTTTCTCAATTCTATTTTATGTACATGCGTATATTTGGTGACAAGTTTCCCGCTTAAAGCATGAAAGCGGGCATTAAAGCCCCCTTCCATGCTTGAGGTGAGTTATGGCATCTGGGTCAGGACTGTATGGTTGACACCCTTTCCCAATTCCATAATATGTACATGCATTAATTTGGTGACAACAAAAAATCCGGGACACGGGGACGGGGACACGGGGACGTTTCGCGTGTCCCCGTCCCCATGTCCCCCTGTCGTTACAGTTTAATAATCATTACCACCGAATCCGAAGGTTCTTCCAAAACCGCCAAAAGCGATTATAGCAAGTACTATGATAAAGATAAAGTTTTTCTCTCTGCCCAAAGTTGTGCATGATGCTAAGAGCACAAACAACAGAAGCAGTAAGAGGAATCCATTGTTTTTGCATAAGTCCATAATCGGACTTACTGCTGTGGGAGCGCCGCATCCACATCCGGTTGAGCCTAATCCGTTTGCCATATTTTCACCTCCCCTCATTATAATTTTTGTATCTTATATGGCAAACCCGCCAAGGCGAAAGCCAGGCAAGATACCCGGGACCAGGAAGATTATCAATATAATAATCCAAATCCAGCTAAATCCTCCGAACAAGCCTCCGGCACCGGTACACCCCTTGAATCCAAGCCGTGGAAGTACAAATATCAAAAGCAATATTATCCAAATCCATGCATTGCTGAATCCAAAAAAACCTCCGACAGGCGCCGGCGATGCCCCACACCCTGCGGCTGTGACCGGATTGGCCACTCCAAATCCGCTTGCCACAGTTCAAACCCCCTCCCGGATAATTATAGGTTGTTCACCTTTCCACTTATATACTATGTACACATGAATGTTTGGTTACATTTTTTTACCGTTGGCTTTCTAAAATATATGTATTAATTCGAACATATGTTCGTATAATATTCTAAGAAATATCCTTTATTCTTATGAATTAACCAGATAAATCGGCAGAATTTACTTATACAATGCTACAGCGAAGTTTCTGAACAGGCAAAAACATGCTAATATTAAAGCACATAAAAAGAAGAATGCGACATAGCTATCAGTTTGCGGTCATACTTCCAGAGCATAACCTTGTATCCCGACTCGCACGGTATTAGCTTTGGGCAGAATCAGAGCTTGATACTTGTAAAATCCTGACGCACATAAACCCAACCTCCTGTTGGTATGTGCTGGATTTACCTCAC
>Ga0302247_1000593_pt1 | contig 33475 bp, 22 predicted proteins | sample AAG_UR_Ile_MG_FD_193529 | JGI IMG/M metagenome (GOLD analysis project Ga0302247, IMG submission 193529) | Enriched activated sludge microbial communities from anaerobic digester in WTTP, New Holstein, Wisconsin, United States - AAG_UR_Ile | ecosystem: Engineered > Bioreactor > Anaerobic >...
CAAGCTCGGTTTCCAGATAATCATAAGCGCTTTCCAGCCAGGCGAATATGTCCTCCGGCTTTTTCACCTGGGTGGAGAGCTGCTGTGTATAAAGAGACTTGGAGGCCGGATAGAGGCTGCTGAACCTGCCTCCATCAAGGTTGAAAGCGATGCCGCCCAGATGCCGCAGCAGAACCGGCAAAGCTTCCGGGCCATCCAGTTGGCAGGTTTCGCGCAAGGCCTGCATGTCATCGATGCCTTTCCAGGGATCCTGAAGCTGGCGCAACTGCCAGTCCAGCTTGTACTTGGTGCTTAGGTCCCAATCCTTTTCGAAGCAAAGCGCGTCGGGGCTGAGTTCAGCCGCCTGCAGCATTTCATGCAGAGCGTTGTATTCTGCCGGACTCAGCAGGGCTTCGGCGCCAAGCCAGGCCAGGCAGGCCAAAATCGCTGCCAGACAGAAGGTTTTTCGCATCAGGTTAATCTCCTTACTGAAAAGCCAGTAATGAAAGCCGGCCAAATGTGTCAACAACTATCAGCGCCTACAATATAGTTGATTATAAACTGACACCCAAAGTTGCAAGTTGTGACACAAGGGTAAAGTGGGGATAAGGCTTTGAATGGTGGCGAGATACGATGGACTGGCTTTGGAAATGTCCAAGCGCCTATTTGGACGTTTTTGGACTGTTTGCTGACACTATTACTGCAAATTAGCGAGGCGTTTGGACAGGCTTTGGAAAGAGCAGTTGGAAAAATGGAACTTTGAAATTAGAAAAAGCGCAATTGGAGTGCGATTGTGCCGATTAGGAAAGCTCCGTAATTCCAATCTGAGTCTAAAACAAGAACCGGATAGTCTATATTAAATGGTTGGAGGATAATCTGTTGCCTGTGGTGGTCGATCTGCACCTTCTTGATGGTGAGGCCATCGTCAGTCCTTACAACTGCATTTTTCCCATCGGCATTTTCCCAGCTCAGATCGCTCTTGATGACCACGATGTCCTGATGCTGGATCACAGGCTCCATGCTCTGTCCATTTACTTGAAAGACAGCATATTGCTTGGGGTTGCCAGGCAGGAATGAGACCGGCAACTGAATCTGCCCCACCTGACTCCACTCGTCTCTGATCTCCATCGGAGGTCCGGCAGCTATTTCACCCACGATGGGAAAGGTAATAGATCGAGTAGGATCGAAGTCCTGATTGGTGATGGGATGTAGGATTGGTGTGATTATTGTAGGGGTTGAGTTATCTGTATTGGTTTGCATAATGGGCGTCTGATTGGACTGGATGAGCTTTTGAAACTCGTCTTTGGCATACATGGAGCCGTTTCCCGTAAAGAGCCAGTGGAGGTTGATCTGATCTTTGGAGAGGGCTTCCAAGAACTCAGGATCGGGATATCGCTCATTCAATTTGTATCTTGATAGGGAGGCACGGGAGATGCCATACTTATTGGCAAACTGATAATCCTTAAGGCGCATGGCCTTAATCACCAAGCTAAGGCGTTGTCCTATTGTAGGTTTATTCATTGTTGACTCCGTATAGCAACTTTACCATTGACCGTTTCCTTGTGGCTGCAATTATGGTTCCTGATGCCAGTCTACCGGGAGGTGGATTGGAGTCAATACTAAAGTGCATACTGTGACTCTGGCGGATAATAAGTGATTGCCGGACAATCTTTAAGAAATCCCGCAAACTGAGCGGAAAGGACTTCCCAAGATTCTGCCGTTGTGGTTGTTAGCACCCCCAATACTAGATAGAGAGGTGTAGCATGACTACAGCGAAAGCAAGACCAATCGGAAGGCAGAAAATGGTAAAATGTGGGGATGTCCAAGCGGGTACCCCTGTCCAAGTGGGGGGTGAAAAACAGCCTAACTCATTGATAACTATGGTGAGAGGCCAAAATGTCCAAGCGCTTAGCCTCATTTTACGGCAGTCCCTGGGAAAATGTCCAAGCGGGTCACGGTTCTTAAAGGATATACAGATGGATTGTAGAGTCGATTACATCTGGCTGCCCTTGGACAGGGTAGCCGTTCTGCTGGGCAAGAACCTGAAGACGATCAGGCGCATGGTAGCGGCAGGGAAACTGACCGCACTCAAGCATCAGATCCCCACCAAGAACGGAGCCACGATTAAAACCTTCATCCTGGCTACGGAGGAGATCATCGCTGCCGAGTATGAAAGGTATCGGGATAAGTTACGAAGACCGGAACTCTACTTTGAAGAAGAGATCAAACTGGGCGAGTTTTGCTTCCCCAGTGTCTTCCTGGTCTATTATGATGATGCTTCTGTTGGAACAAGTGGTTCCACTGAAAAATCTACAGGAGGCAATGATGTATCCGCTTGATGAAAGACCCACTCCAGAGTTCTATGATCAGTATAAGGCAAAGCTGGCAGAGTTGAATGAGCTATTGAAGCACCAAGGTCTATCCCTGGAGATCAAGCCAGGCGGCAGATGCTTTGTGGTGGACAGAACCAGAAAGGATGCTCCGGAACCCGAGAAGAGCCATCTGATCGCCTATGCGGAGCAGTTCAATAAGGATACCACGCTGCCTGATAAAGACGAATCCGATAAAGAAGACTACTATGGCTATGACGAACAGCAGTTCTTTGAAGTGGTGATCTCTCAGATACACGAAGCCAAAGATAATGATGTGGTGATCGATCTTTATCCAGACTACATTGATCTGGCTCCGGAGGAAGAAGAGAAGCTGCTGCACAAGGAAGAGGCGCAGCTCTATGCCCAGTTCTGCTTCGAGGCGATCAAGAGGCTGGATGCGGCACAATCGCGTACCACAGCCTGGAAGCGGATCACCACAGACTATAATGCGGGCAGGATAGTCCCGGAACTGAGGGAGCTCAAAGGTCCGAGGCAGGAACGGGCACTACGGGAATGGATAAAGACATATTACGAGAGTAACTTCAATATGTTCGCCCTGATCCATAAGAGCAAGAGCACCCGCAAAGAGCGCAAGATCACCTTTCATGAGCAGCAGTATCTGCTCAACAAGCTGCTCAGTCCCAACCGGATCAAGATCGGTTCCGCCATCGTCAATATGAAGCAGATGGCCAGGCAGGGCTTTCTGGATTCACCAACCCATGAACGGACTTTGAGACGCTGGTGCGAGGAATGGGCAGAGACCCATCCGGCTGAGTGGTACCAGGCCAGAGAAGGCAGTAAATATGTATCGGAGCGAGTCATCAAGTCCATCCGCAGAGACGATAGCAGCTTAGCTGTGGGCGAAGTATGGGTGGCGGATGGACATACCCTATCCTTTGATATCATCAATCCCCAGACCGGCAGAGCCCAACGCATGACCATGATCATGGTTATGGATTGGGCAAGCCGCTATCCGGTGGGAGCATCTTTGGCCTTTACCGAGGATAGCCAGCATATCCTGACCGCCTTCCGCAATGGCTTCATCAACGCCTCGCAGATCGCCGATAATGATAGACAGACTATGGCAGTTCTGCCCCAGTACGTCTATCTTGACAATGGCAAGGCCTTCAGGTCAAAGCTCTTTCATGAACAGTGGGAGGATCATGACCTGAACAAGGAACTGGGCGGCATCTTCCCCCGGCTCGATATAGGAGTCAGGTTCGCTGAGAGCTACAATGCCAAGGCCAAGATCATCGAACGGTTCTTCAAGACCTTCCAGGAGCAGTTTGAGCGGTTCATCTCTACTTTCAGAGGTGCAAGCGTCGCCGATAAGCCAGCCCACTATGGAAGAAACGAGAAGTGGGCTAAGAAGCTTTATACCGGCAAACCACCCACCATAGAAGAGACGATGCAGATGATCAACTTCTACGTACGCAAATGCTATGGCGAGACACCGCATGGCTCATTGCAGCATCGGACTCCCTATGAGGTCTTCAGTGCTGCCAGGATAGCCGAGAATCGCCAGATCGAGATCTCCAGGCTCAACTTCATGATGATGGCAATGGAGCGCAAGAACATCCGCAACGAGGGCATCCGGCTCAACAAGCTGCTCTACTGGGACAGAAAGCTGGTCGATCATGTGGGACAGCCTTGTATCATCCGGTATGACTATAGTGATGCCAGATGGATCGTAGTATATGACAAGAACGACACCTTCATCTGCCAGGCGGCGCTGCGGCAGACCCAGCATCCCTTCATCGAGGTCTCGATGGACAAGGCAGTCTCGCACAAAGCACTCAACAAGGAATACAATGAGATCAAGAAACTGAGACGGGATAAGGAACGCAGCGCTCAGAAATGGGTGATGTCTGCCCAGGAATCGGTGGATGCGCTCCTGAGGCAACACGCGAAAAGACCGGCAGTGACAGATGAACTGGAAGACGCAGAATCGCTGTTCAATAGTCCACCCATGCTGGAAGCACCGCCACCTGATCCGGATGAGATCATCGAAGAGATGACCAGGCAAGCCATGCGCAACATGCCACTGCATCCGAGTATGCTTGATAACAGAGCAACCACTGAAAATCAGGATGATGAAACTGAGGATGAAACTCCGTATGAAGCAAAACGCAGGAAGGATGAGGAAATCAGAACCGTACTTGAGCGGATGGGCTTTGATCGTCGGGAATTCAGGGGTGAGATACCTCAGTTCTTTATCGACATGGCCAACAACCATATCCGCAAGCAACAAAAAGAGCACAACAAAGCACAGACAGACAATCAAACAAAGCCTGATAAGGCAACAAGCGAACAGAACAAACAACCAGATCATGACGATACAGATAAACGCCAACACACTCTTGATGAGATAGATATTGAACTCATGCGCTCTGAGGGCATCCCCATACCCGGTGAAGATGACTGTGACGAGGATGAAAGCACTCAAGAGCCCATAGAATACCTGGATAAAGAGACGCTCCGCAGAATCGGGATATTCAAATAGGGGGCAGCCATGAAACAGGGAAAACTGATAACTACAACTAATGTAGTCAAGGCCGACCGTGCCATCGAATATCTGCAACGCAGACCGAAACTTGAGTTGGTGGGCTTGGGCCTGGTGTATGGTAAACCCGGTCTGGGCAAGAGCACCTGGGCAAGCAGAACTGCCTTCAGCAGGGGCTACATCTATCTCCGGCTGGAATCCACCACTACCCCCAAGAACTTCGCTCAAAGACTGCTCTACTCACTGGCCAACAGATACAACTACGGCAACGTACCCACCTGTGGTGCCACCAATACCATCTTCAAACGCTGCATGGCGATCCTGGAGAATCATGAGGATGCGGTGATCATCGTGGATGAGATCGACTATGCCTTCAGCAACAAGCAGCTCTTGGGGGCGATCCGGGATATCGTTGATGAAACCCTGGCCATCGTTATCCTGGTGGGCATGCAGAATGCCAAAGAGAAGCTGCTGCAGGTCAACGAATACTACTTCGACCGCTGCAACGTATTCTGCGAGTTCAACAGCAGTGACAAGAAAGATATCTCTGAGCTCTGCCGGCAAGTGATGGATAAGACGCCAAATGAGGCCATGAAAGAGATGATCTATCGTGAATCGACCGGGAATATGAGGCGAGCGGTTAAGCTCATATATGGCGTCGAGAATGCGATTGGCGGCAATCAGGATAATACCACTCAAGTAAGCGAGATCAACTGAGGTGAACATGGAAACGGAAGATATAACAATGCAAGATCACCACGTACGTTCAAGCACAAAACAAGCAAGTAAAGCCGAGATACTGGTTCGCAACTTCGTGAGCCAGTATCGGAGGCCATTCTCTGCAGACACTATCGCATGCTATACTGGCATATCCACCAAACGTCTGAAGCCAATCATAGACATGCTTATCATAGAACAACAGATAAAGGTTGTGTCCACCGATCCTGAGCAGATCTATGTGAAGGCCAATCGCTACCTGGGGATATACGAGAAGACGCATGATCATAATCGGTGGAACTTCGATCCAGACAAGGCGATGATCCTGATAAACGAAATATCCAGAGCCAAGCATACTGGCATCAGGTCAATTGCTAAGAATATTGGTAAATCCAGGCAGTGGGTGTATGTGTATCTGGAAGCACTGGCTTCGATCGGAGCAATTGAGAAAGAGGATGGTTATTACAAGATAATCACTAAGGACTGTGTCTGGGCTATTGGAACGAATATCAAAAAGGGGATATTGAAATTCAGCATCACGGAGTAGCCTACGATCAGAATTCTCCGTTCTCTATCAGCGAAAAGGCCGTTCAGATATTCTGATTTTAGTGCCCCAAGGTACTATAACCCTTTATTAGTATGCTTTTAGGTTTTACTGGATAGGCTAGTACTTTGAGACCTGTATAACGACGTACGAGACTACCAATGTAAGGATTTACATGTCTATCATTAAGAGAGCCATTGGGCAGTTTGATCCATGTTTTGTATTCTCGCCTGTGCTTGTTTTCAATCTCCACAAAAACTTGATCAATGATGTCCTTGGGGTAGTGGCCGTTTGCCTTTTCAATATCCGCGACAATATCCTCTACTACACTCTTGATTTCAACTAAGTAGCTCTTCGGTATGGCTGGCATTATTCCTCCCGTTATCTTACTCCGCGTGAAGCTGTATTGGAACCAGTTTATTGAATCCTGATTTCTTGTATAACAAAAACATCTGTGAAATCTACCTTCATTTTTTGACCAGATCTCTTGTTGCAATACTTCTCATCTTTTCAATCCGGTCAAGTATCTTTTGTTATCACGATTGCGATTATTCATTTAGTGAGTTATTTGGGACTCCACATTATGACTAATAAACTATTATATACATGAGGTTGTGGAAGGTGAAGCATCGGTTAAGGCATGAAATTTTGCCATCCATATCTGCTTGTTATGCAATATAGATAGACATTGCAGGGTAGATTGTTAATGAGAGTTGAAGTAAAATTCTCATTGACAGGTATAACATAATATTATTACGTGACCTCCAAGAGGTAATAAGATGATAAATGATCAAAAACTTGATAAGTTGAGCGTGATCGGAAGAGCCGCGGAGGCATATGCTATTGGGGATTTATCCGAGGTAAAACAAAGAGCTGAGCGCTTATATCTGGGTAAACGTTTTCCCTTCGTGATCAGCAGAGAATATCCTTATCCCCTGCATTTGTTCAGTCCGCGCCTTTCTGCGATGCTTGAGGGTGTTGCCAGCTATCCGGATGCTCAGGAAATATGGGAACTAATCACCGCCAGGGAGAACATCATCAAGATGATCTCGGTTACTGAGATAAAAAGAACTGCGGCAGAGATCCTGGGCCCCCTGTTTCAGAATAAATACTCTGATAATAAGGATAGAGTAATGCCCCGTAAACAGATGATCGGCTATATGATCAAGATTGTAATGGAGTGTTTCGGTTTCACAACATCTCGTGGCAGGATGCAAATCGACACTACCAGAGGACCTGATGACTCTGCTCGCAGAGCTAATTACTTTAAATCAGCAACCCGCTACGCAAAAATGACAATAGACGAGCGAGATGTTTTACTTGAACAAATAGGGAATGCGGACGTGAAGAGGCATTTTCTGGCTATCACTGATCTGATATTAGCCGGACGGACCGAGTATCAGAAAATATACAACATTCATGGCTTAACAAACTGGGATTCATTATAGGGGGTAGGTGAATGAAGATCGAGGGTATAGAACCAGTAGAAATCCTGCACAAGCTGATTGAATTGAAAGCACCGGAGCAAGTCTTTGACCAAGATGATCAGATAGATTCAACTCAAGCTCAAGACATGGCTCCCATAGCAAAGCCCAAGGCGAAGCTACTAAACAAACATATACACCAGTTGATAAAGCATCCCCTGTTTGAGAGCTACAGCCTCACGAAGCAAGATGTGATGGTGATAGCCGATCTTTGGCAGTTTCATCTCGAACTGCCTGGCAGGGGCAGTAGCTGGGCAAGTATCTGCGCCAGTGCCAAGATTAGGCGTTATCAGGTGACTGAATGCCTGAAATACGTTACCGGGCTCTTAGAACGCAATATCATCTGCTTTGATGAGCGGATTGAGGGGAACTACTATCTTAACCCTATGATCCTGCAATCTGCCGAATACACTCTCAGCAAAGACCTTGTCCTTAGGATAATGGGGCGAGATATAAGAGAAGACCTGGAGCTGGTCATCAAAGAAAACTGGCAGGATGATAAGGACTTCATGAACGATCTGAGACTGGTTTTTAATCTCTGCTACAATAGCTTTGGCGAATTGGGCAGCAGGCCTCAGGTGCTGGAGTATCCGATTCTATCGGCTTGCTTGAACTTGCTCAAAGAGAGAATACTAGCTGCTCCAGACAAATTGGGAATTAAAGCCCTTGTGCACCAGCATGGACTTAGCGAAGACCAGTTGTACATCATACTTTTGGTTATGTATCACCAACTATGTTGTGATGACAGAATAACGGAGGCTGATCTGGCTCTCTCCCTGGCCCCAGATCCCAGATTCAGGTGGCTACAGCAACAACTCCTTAGCGATGATTCCGTCTTGATATCTTCTGGGCTTATCAGCAGAGAACAACGCTTCCACCGAGCCCAGGTAAACACTATAGGTATTCCGCATGAAACACTTAAAACGCTGGGCTATAGGTCAAAAACCTCTGAAGATGTGGCGATAAAGCTTAGCCCATACTTTCAAAAGTGTCAACCCAAGCAGACCCTTGATGATGTGATTATTCCCGCATCGGATAAGCAGCTGATATCCCAGATTATCACAAAGTGCAAGTCTTATAAACGCAGAGACCTGGAAAAATGGGGATTCAAGGTTGAAAGCAGTAAACAAGGTGTGGTGCTTTTGCTCTATGGTGCTCCCGGAACCGGCAAGACTTATACGGCAGGTGCAATAGCCAAAGAGCTTCGCAAAGACTTGATCACGCTCAATGTGCCAGAACTGCGAAACAAGTATTATGGTGAAACCGAGAAGTTGATTAAGAAAGCCTTTGGCGAGATGCGTGAAATGGCTACCCAGGAAGGGAATGCCCCTGTGTTCCTCTTGAATGAAGCAGATCAATTGATCCATGAAAGGATAGCCATCACTTCAACCTGCAGCACTATCGAGAACTCCATCCAGAGCATCATTCTGGAGGAACTGGAGACTTTCCCGGGCATCCTGATCCTAACCACGAACCTTGAGTCTAACCTCGATGAGGCCTTCTTTCGCCGCTTTGATCTCAAGTTCAGATTCAGACTACCGGACATTGAAAGCAGGCGAAAACTGTGGAGTATGTATCTGAGGAAAGAGATTCCAGGATCAGAGGATATCGATGTTGAGCAATTGGCGCAGAAATATCAGTTCAGCGGTGCACAGATCGCACTAGTGGTGCAAAACGCCTGTGTTGAAGCGATTGGTCGGACAGGTAAATCCAAGCGTCTCCGCCAGCATGATCTTCTGAAATACGCAGATCTGGAACAGCCTTGGGCAAATCAAGTGAACAAAAGCATAGGATTCTAAAAGGAGGAATCATGATTAAAACTTGTAACAAGACTGTTGTTGAAGTCAATGACATGGGATGGAAAGGTAGCAAACTGAGATGTCTACTGTTGACAAGCATGAGTAAGGAAGAACTACAAGAATCGCTGATTCATATCATTGGTCAGGAAACAATCGAAAAGTTGAAGATCAAGTTTACCGATGACTTCGACTACTTCCCTAAGGGACTTGCAAATCCGCGAGAAATCGAGCTAGACAAGGAAAAAATCCCAATATACAGATCAATCGACTATTGCACAACATTGAATAAGTGGTGGTTAAAAAAAAGCGCAAGAACCCCGGTCTGGGATTTAGTTTGTAAAGCAGAGATTGATGGATTACCGGGTGTAATCTTGGTTGAAGCTAAAGCACATAACAACGAACTGTATAAAAAGAATGACAAAACCGGATCCGAAAAAGGCTCAGCAAATTATAATAGAATAAAAGAAGCTTTGAAACTAGTTAATACAAGATATAAATACAATCTTTCGCCAGACACACATTACCAACTCTCCAATCGGATAGCCTGGAGTATCAAGTTAGCATCCTTGGGTATACCTGTTGTTTTGATATATCTGGGCTGCATTAATACTGAGGAAATGGAATCTAGTATTAATAAAAACGACTCTTTGATTAAGGGAAAAAAGGATTGGAAAGAACTTGTAGAAAAGTACTCGGGAGAAGTTGGATTTAAGGAGTGGGAAGAGAAAATCCCTGGGAACGGATTACAGGAGGAAGATAGCACGATTACTCCAAGTTTTGTTTATCCGATTATTCGAGCAGAAAACATCCGGCTCGAAAAAGGAGAAATTAATATTACTTGCACCATCGAGTAGCAATATTGTCAATAGAATGATTTTTTAACAAATAAGGGATAACAATGTCTTTCATTCACTTACACGTTCACAGCGAGTATAGTTGGCTGGATGGGGTCTGCATCATCGATGATTTGGTGCAGAGAGCGGTGCAGCTTAAGATCCCGGCTGTGGCTATCACAGATCGCAATAGTGTTGCGGGGGCTTCCCGCTTATGGCATCAGTGCGTCAAAGCAGGCATCAAGCCGATCATAGGTCTAGAGATAGCGGTGCAAAATGATCCCGGAGACAGCAGAGTCTTTTCTGTGATCCTGCTAGCCAAGAATGGCTCCGGCTATGAGAATCTCTGCCGTCTGATTACTCAGGCTCATGAACATGATCCGCAAGCTCCCAAGATCACGAAAAGGCAGTTAAGGGAGCATTCCCAGAATCTGATCTGCCTTTCCTTCAGTGTGGTAGGAGAGCTCTGTACCCTGCTATTGGAAGATAAAGACGAACAGGCAAGACAGGTTTCGGATTGGTATTATGAGGTTTATGGTGAGGATTACTACTACGAGATCCAGAACCACGGGCTACCATCTGAAGCGGTGGCCATGAACAAACTGCTGAATCTGGCTTATCAAACCAAGATACCTGTGGTTCTTACCAATGACTGTCACTATATGGATCGTAGTGACTCCCTCGCCATCGATTCCCTGAATTGCATCAGAAAGGGCTTGGATTTCGCTCATCCTGAAGCCAAACGCTTTGCTTGCAATGAGTACTACTTCAAGTCCCCCAAAGAGATGAAAGCGCTAAAAGGATTCCCACCTGATCTTACAAAGAACACCCTGGAAATTGCCGATAAAATCGATGTAACGGATGGCTATATACCTGTTGCTGAGATCGATTTATCAGCTCCCAGGGTGGTTGGTTTGCTAAGCAGTTACTCTCCCACATTGAGGATCAAATTCAAGCCCCGTAGCAGGCACATAACGGTCTCTTTGATGGATCATAAGTCTGCAGATGTGTTGGAGCATCTTCGCCAGCAACTTCTCGATTATGATCTTGTTCACTTTACTGAGTATGATCCCTGGACACCAAGAAGTATCTATTCCGAAGTTCTGAAAACAATGAAAGTTCCGGAAGAGAAGATCAGGGAACTTTGTGGATTGATCCCGGCTGGGGCAAAGACCCTCCGTGAAGCCGTCTTGTTGAGCATAGATTTCTCCTGCCTCTCCAGCGAGGACTACTTATGTTCACTAGCTGCAGAAACAGGCGACACCTTGATCAATACCTTCAAAGAAGAAATAACATCAAGACACAATTACGCTTTGATCCCGAAGGGCATACCGGTTCCGGTTGTTCAGGATATTGACGGGCAGCCACGATGCCAGTATGATATCAGGCGTATGGAAGAGGCAGGATTTGTTACCATTGAAATGCAACCATAACCATAATAGATACCAAGGAGATTGACATGTCCGAAAATTCTAAGAGGATGAAGGGCAGCAGGTATAGATGCTTACTTGCTACTGAGTTGGAGTCGGGAAAAGCACGTAAACTTTTGGAGGATATTTGTCGGCCGTTGCAAGTAGAGATTACAGCCGAAGATGAGTACTTCCCGAAGGGATTCTCATGTCCAAAAGAACTTATTCTTACAAGCCAGGTAGCGAAGCCTTTCTTTGATAAACACTTTCCAGATCTCGGCTTTGAACATGTAAAAACCATTGTCAAAGATGAGTGGTGGTTGAAACCAAAGCTAGGCGGAAATACCCCTAATTGGGATATAGTTAGTTCTTGTACACTAAACAATCAAGCAAAAGCTCTTATCATTGTAGAAGCTAAAGCTCACATAAGCGAGTTGGATAGTGCCGGCAAAACGTTAAAAAAAGGAGCAAATGATAATAGTACTGCAAATCATCAAAGCATTGAGAAAGCAATAATCGATGCTAATGATGGTCTTAACGCTGCTTATACCTCCAAAGGCTTTGCTATTAGCATCAACCAATGCTATCAGTTGTCTAATCGTTTTGCCTTTGCCTGGAAACTCGCTTCTCTAGGAATACCCGTGATATTGATGTATCTTGGCTTCATCAATGCCAAGGAAATGGGAGACTATTTTCAAGATGATGAAGTCTGGATGATCAATCTGCTAGCGCATTCAAGGGGAATCATCCCAGAAGCAGCTTGGAACGGATCTCCAATTATGGTTGGCAGTACTCCAATTTACCCAATTTACAGAGCTGCTGACATCCAAGCAACACCAACTATCGTTAAGATTTATCCGCCAAAGGATGCGGAATGATGAGAACTATCGTCCCGCAATATCTATTCTGCGATTGAATCTGTCATCAAGGTTAGTAATAATGAGGAGACTATGATACCAATCACATTCTTGTCCCACGCTTGCGATATTCTCGCAGACACAAATGCAGGTTTGACCGGTTCAAATATTGCAGAATACTGCGCAGCATACGCTGTAGACTACAACGTTGATATACCTTATGGTACCTATCCTTTTTTCGATAGTCCAAACAAGCGAACGGCACTCCTAAAAAATCTCCAGGCTTTCAAGCCAGAGCAACAATACGTAATTATCAAAGAGTTGTGTGAACTAGATAAGTGGTCTGATGATCCGAAGATCAAAGACTTGAAGATCAAACTAATATCAAGATATGGCGGTTTGTTTCAGGGTTCTGAGTGCATCAACGAGATACTGATTGAAGAAACCAAGCACTGGCTGGAACCTTATGCAAAGTCAAAGCAAAACTACTTGTATGCCTTGGACAAATTCAATAATGGCGTGTTTCTTAGGAATTCTCTTGATGACCTAAGGCTGTCTCTTGAATTGCTACTGCAAGAAATCTTTGGAAATTCTAAGTCATTGGAGAACCAAATCAATGAAGTTGGGTCAATGGTTATCTCGAAGGGAGGATCGAAAGAATTCGCCAATATGTTTCAGAAACTCGTGGAGTACTATACCAAGTATCAAAACACCTATATCAAGCATGACGACAGGGTCATGGAGCTTGAGATTGAGTTTATTTTTGAGCTCACATCGTCTTTCATGAAGCATTTTGTTAGGCTATCTGATCGCTAAAAAAACATAGTTTGGTAATGTATTCATCATCGGAGAATCGCTGGTCTTGATCAGAAACCAATATCTAACACAATTCAAAGTTCAATGAGAATCAAACACGGATGATCCTTTCTGCTAGGATGGGAAAGGATTTTCTCATTGACAGAAGAAGCTAATATGATTGTTTGACCTTTGGCGTGGAATGGCCGAAATTAATGATGCGACTGAACGCTTAGAAGAGGCAACTGATCAGACCTTGGGAGTGTTAGGCGGATCATCTAGTTCTTTTTGAGGAATCAGGATGATGAGATTAGAAGACATTAAGGCAGGAGCCCTGATTCAGGGCATTGAACCGGGGGAAGTAGTGCGCATTGTTACCAGTGAACCTATTGGTGGAGATGCATACACCGTTTATTATAAGAAAAGCGATAGTTCTCTTCGAGAGCGCTTGATATATCGTTCTGATGAAGAAAACCTATCTATTGCAGTGGCTGGTAGGCCCTGGACATTCGATGCTCCTGGCGCTGAGTTCAAGCTCGCAGTAGAAGCCAACCGGATCAACCTGGCATATCTGTTTGATCCTATGATGGCTGTTCACACATCCAATGTTGAGCCCCTCCCGCATCAGATCACAGCAGTTTACGAATCACTGCTTCCCAGGCAACCCCTGCGCTATATCCTTGCTGATGATCCGGGAGCAGGGAAAACTATAATGGCAGGACTGTATATGAGGGAACTCATCATGCGGGCTGATGCCAGGCGAATACTGGTTATTGCTCCGGGTTCCTTGGTAGAACAGTGGCAGGATGAAATGTACGAGAAGTTCGGCCTTGATTTCTGTATTTTCTCACGTGATTTACAACAGCAATCCAGGGGCGGTAATCCCTTTGAAGACTATGACTATATGATAGCCAGGATCGACATGATCTCCCGTGACGAGGATCTAGTTGAGAAGATCAAACAAAGCTACTGGGACCTGGTGGTCATTGACGAAGCTCACAAATGCTCAGCCTCCTGGTTCGGCAATGAGCTCAAGAAAACCAAACGCTACAGGCTGGCTGAAGAAGTAGGCGCTACCACCCGGCACCTCTTGCTGATGACAGCTACTCCCCACAAGGGCAAGGATGAGGACTTCCAAACCTTTCTTGCTTTGCTCGATTCTGATCGTTTCTACGGTAAAACCAGAGACAGCGCTCATTCGATTGATATCTCGGATCTACTGCGCCGTATGGTGAAGGAAGATCTCCTCAAATTCGATGGCACCCGCCTATTCCCAGAGAGAAAGGCTTATTCTGTGACCTATAAGCTGTCTGATCCTGAAGCAGAGCTATATCTTGCTGTCACAGAGTATGTGCGGGAAGAAATGAACAAAGCTGATCGCCTGAACGGTAAACAGAAAAACACCGTCGGCTTTGCCCTCACCATCTTGCAAAGGCGTCTGGCTTCGAGTCCAGAGGCGATCTATCAATCCCTGAAAAGAAGATTGGACAAGCTCAATCGCAGGCTGGAGGAAGAAAAGCTCATTCAGAGAGGCGAACTGATCAGACAGCAAAAAGAAAAAAGAATTGAGCTGCCGGATGATTTTGATGATGAGGACTGGGATACTGAAGAACGGGAAGAAAATGAAGAAGAGCTGGTGGACAGCGCTACCACAGCTCAGACCATCCAGGAACTGGAATCAGAGACCAATACCCTCAAGCGTCTCAATGAACAGGCCAAAGCACTACGTGACTCAGGCTTTGACCGTAAATGGGAAGAGCTTTCCAGTCTATTTGAGAATAACCCGCATTTTAGGGATGCCAATGGCAGTTTTCGCAAGTTGATCATTTTTACTGAGCATCGTGACACCTTGAATTACCTGTATGAGCGGCTCAGTGGCTTACTTGGCAGCCAGGAGGCGATCATCACCATCCATGGCGGCATTAAAAGAGAGGAAAGGCGTAAAGCCCAGGAGCAATTTAAAAACCATCCCCGAGTCAGGATACTCCTAGCCACGGATGCCGCGGGTGAAGGCGTAAACCTTCAGAATGCCAACCTGATGGTCAATTATGACCTGCCTTGGAATCCCAACCGGATCGAGCAACGCTTTGGACGTATTCACCGCATTGGCCAAACCGAGGTTTGCCACCTTTGGAATATGGTTGCAGATGAGACCCGGGAAGGTGACGTGTTTCAAACCCTCTTCACCAAGCTGGAAGCCCAAAGAGCCGCTTTGGGCGGCAGAGTTTTTGATATCCTGGGAGACGTATTTGAGGAAACAAGCCTCAAAGACCTGCTGATCGAAGCGATCCGCTATGGGGATGACCCTGAGGTCAGGTCCAGGCTGTTTCAAGTGGTGGAAGGCGTTCTCGATACCGAGCACATCAGAGAGATTATCAGCCGCAATGCTCTGTGTGAAGAGGTGATCGATGAAAACCGTCTCTTTGCCGTGAAAGCCGAGATGGAGAAAGCTGAAGCACGAAAACTCCAGCCCTATTTCATTAAATCCTTTTTCTTGCAGGCTTTCAGCCAGTTAAAAGGCAACATTCGCCAGGTCCGTAGCGAGGGTGAGCGTTGGGAAATCTCCTATGTTCCGGCCCAGATTCGGGAACGGGATCGCCAGATTTCTGGCCGTAACCGCAGAAACATCAATCCGGTCACTCAGAAATACGAACGCATCTGTTTCGATAAACCCTTTGTGAGATTGCCCAACCGGGAAGCACCCATGGCCAGCTTCATCCATCCCGGGCACCCGCTGATGATGTCGATCACAGATATCATGCTGGAGGATCACCGCAACAAGCTGAGACAGGGAGCAATTCTTGTAGCCCCTCATGATGATAGCATCGATCCCCAAGCCATGCTGATCATCGAGCATTCCGTGAAAGAGGGGATCAACCGGGATAGGTGCATCTCCCGTCGTTTGCAGTTTGTCCAAATCGATGAACAGGGAGCGATCAGCAACGCGGGCTGGGCACCCCATCTCGATCTGGAGCCCATCTCAGATAGTGACTTCATCCTGATAAAACATCTGCTGGCTGCCCAGTGGGTGTCATCCGAACTGGAAAGCCAGGCTCTGGCGTATGCCACCACCTACCTTGCCCCGGAGCATTTTTCGGAAGTGATGAAACGGAGGGAAAGACAGGTCACCAAGACCCTTGAAGCTGTTCATCAGAGGCTGGTGACCCAGATCAACTACTGGTCAGACCGCAAGATCAAGCTTCAGGATGACCAGGCTGCGGGTAAAAAGACCCGGATCAACATCGATAATGTCAGCCGTATCATCGACGAATTGGACAACCGTCTCAAATCCCGCACCAAAGAGCTAAACGAAATGCGCCATGTGGTTTCGGAAACTCCTGTAGTGATCGGAGGCGCGTTGATAATACCCGCTGGCTTACTGGCTCAATTGAAAGGGGAAGATACCTGGACAGCAGATGCGGAAGCCAGAAAACAGATCGAACAGAAAGCTATGCAGGTTGTTATGGACTGCGAGAGATCAACTGGCTGTGAAGTAATCGATGTCTCTGCCCTGAATTGTGGTTGGGATATCACCAGTATCCCAGCTCCCATAGATGGTAAAATGCCGGAAACCAGGCACATAGAGGTCAAGGGTAGAGCCAAGGGCCAAAGCACAATTACAGTGACCAGAAATGAGATCCTGTATGGGCTAAACCAGGCTGACAAATTCATCTTAGCACTGGTGATTGTTGATGGAGATAGTTATGAGGGGCCATACTACATTCGTAAACCCTTCACTCAAGAACCTGACTGGGCGGTTACCAGCATCAATCTAGATATCGCCAGTTTACTGAAGAAAGCATCAATAAAGGAGGGATTATGAAGAAGGAACTTATTACGGCGGAACCAAGATTCCTGATCTACACCAATAAGGATGGTAGCATACAGATTGAAACCAAGCTATTGGATGAAACCATCTGGCTGAGTCAAAAGCAACTGGCAGAGTTATATCAGACCACGGTTGCTAACATCAATATCCATATCCGCAACATCCTCACAGAGGGTGAGCTAGAGCCAGACGCAGTTATTAAGGATTTTTTAATAACTGCCTCCGATGGTAAAAGCTACCATACCATGCACTACAATCTAGATATGGTTATCAGTGTGGGATATAGGATCAAATCCCAGATCGCCACCCGATTCCGCATCTGGGCCACTGAGCGGCTCAAGGAATACCTGATCAAGGGTTTCACCATGAATGATGAACTGCTCAAAGAGGCCGGAGGCGGTTCCTATTTTGATGAACTTCTGGCCCGGATCAGGGATATCCGCTCCTCAGAAAAAGTCTTCTGGCGCAAAGTGCTGGATATCTATGCCACTAGCATAGACTATGATCCCAGGTCAGATCTATCGCGTGAGTTTTTCAAGGTCATCCAAAACAAGATGCACTGGGCAAGTCATGGCCATACTGCCGCCGAGATCATCTATCAGCGGGCTGATGCCGGCAAAGCCAATATGGGGCTCACCAACTGGCCGGGAACCCTGCCGCGCAAAGCAGATACCGAAATAGCCAAGAATTACCTGAACCAGGAAGAACTGGATATCCTCAATAGAATCGTGAGCATGTATCTGGACTTTGCCGAGCTCCAAGCCCTGAACAGAACTCCGATGTACATGAAAGATTGGATCTCCAAGTTGGATGAATTCCTGAAGCTAAGCGGCAGGGATATTCTCGTGCATGCCGGCTCCATCGCCCACGAAGACGCGATCCAGAAAGCCCGGCTGGAATATGAAAAATGGCATCATGAGCAGCTTTCAGAGCCGACCGCAGCAGAAAAGCACTTTGTGGAAGCCCTGCAGGAAGTAAAACAGATTACTAAACAGTCCAAGCCCAAGAGAAAGAAATGAGTGAATACAAGGTAAAAGCCCCCAAAAAGCTGATCGAAGTAGCTCTGCCCCTCAAAGAGATCAATGAGGCCTGCGTACGGGAAAAATCTATCCGGCACGGCCATCCCTCCACTTTGCATTTGTATTGGGCAAGGCGACCTCTGGCGGCTGCCAGAGCGGTGCTCTTTGCTCAATTGGTCAATGACCCCGGCTGGGATGAAGAACTGCAGATAGGCTACAAGCGCAAAGCGGATGCCAACCGCAAGCGGGAAGAGCTCTTTGAGATCATCCGGGAGCTGGTGAAGTGGGTAAACACCAACAACGAGATCGTGCTGGAGAAAGCCCGGGCTGAGATCCGTAAAAGCTGGAAAGTAACCTGCGAACTCAATAAAGACCATCCCCAGGCATCCGAGATATTCAATCCAGACAAACTGCCCGCCTTCCATGATCCCTTTGCCGGTGGCGGCTCCATCCCGCTGGAAGCCCAGCGCTTGGGATTGGAAGCCTGGGCAAGCGACCTCAATCCTGTGGCAGTGCTGATAAACAAGGCCATGATCGAGATTCCACCCAAGTTTGTGGGACACCGTCCCATTGGTCCTATTCCTCAGTGCGATCAACAGAAAGAGATCTCTGTTAGCTGGCCCGGAGTTACAGGTCTGGCAGAAGATGTGCGTAGATATGGACATTGGGTACGGCAGGAAGCTTTTAAGCGTATAGGGCACCTCTATCCCCCCATCAAAATCACCGAAGAGATGATAACAGAACGGCCTGATCTCGCACAATATAAAGGGAAAGAACTGACAGTAATAGCTTATATCTGGGCAAGAACAGTAAAGAGCCCAAACCCATTATACTCTCACGTGGATGTTCCATTGACTTCAACTTTCCTTCTATCTGATAAAAAGGGGAAAGAAGCCTGGATTGAGCCGATTATTGACGGCGATAAATATCAGTTTAAAGTCCGTGTTGGCATGCCGGATAGTCTTGATACGATAAAAAAGGGAACGAAAGCAGCTGGAAGAACATCTAACTTTACATGCCTCCTCTCAAATACTCCCATTGATGGTAAGTACATTAAGGCTGAGGGACAAGCTGGCAGGATGGGTTCTAAGCTGATGGCTATTGTTGCCGAAGGAAAGAGCTGTAGAGTATATCTTTCACCAGACGAGCATCAGGAAACTATAGCAAAATCCGCAGTTCCTACTTGGAGACCAGAACAAACATTAGTAGGGAAAAGCGCTGATCAAGTTCCCCTCTATGGAATGCGCACTTATGGCGATTTGTTCAGCAATAGACAGATGTATGCATTAGAGTCATTCACCACAATAATTGATGATGTTTTTAAGGCAGCTATTGAAGCAAATGATATAAAAGAAGATAAAGTCATATATCAAGAAGCTATACGAATTTATTTGCATTTCTGTGTAGGTAAACTGTCCATCCAGAGTTCAGTTCTCTCAACCTGGGATTGCACTAGAGACGGAGTAAGGAGTGCTTTTGGAAGGCAAGCTTTAGCTATGGTATGGGATTATGCTGAAGTGAATATCCTAAGTGATTCCACTGGGAACTGGTTATCTATGCTAGATTGGGTGTGTAAGGCGATACAAAAACTGCCAACGCATAAGAATTGTAAAGCAGTAGTCTCCGACGCTACATCTCAGAGTATTTCAGCTAAAAAGATTGTTTCTACTGATCCTCCATATTACGACAATATCATGTACGCTGATTTATCAGATTTCTTCTACGTGTTTCAAAAGAGAGCGTTGAAACCAATTTTCCCAGAGTTATTCCAGACTATTGCAACCCCAAAAGACGATGAACTGGTAGCATCCCAGTATCGCCATAAATCCAAGAAGGATGCAGAATTGTTCTTCTTGAATGGCATGATGAAGGCAATGAGCCGGATATCCCAACAATCAAACGCAGCCTTCCCGGTTACAATTTACTACGCATTTAAACAATCAGAGACTTCAGAGGTCGGAAGCATATCTACGGGATGGGTAACATTCCTGGAAGCGGTGATCAAATCTGAGTTTGCCATTGTAGGTACCTGGCCAATGCGAACAGAGCTTGCCAACAAGGTTAGTGGAATAGGTAGTAATATGCTATCTTCCAGCATTATACTTGTATGCCGTAAACGAGTATTAGATGCAGACCTTATAAGCCGTAAAGACTTTATACAGGAATTGAATAAGGCTATTCCCATTGCTCTGGACACCATGATTAATGGCAGTGAAACATCCAGCCCCATAGCCCCGGTCGATCTAGCCCAAGCTGCCATCGGACCAGGCATGGCTGTATTTTCCAAGTATAAGTCCGTGGTAGAGGCAGATGGCTCTCCTATGAGCGTTCGCACTGCCCTTGTGCTGATCAATAGAGCTATTGACGACTATTTTAAGGAGTTGGAAGGTGATTGGGACAGCGATACCCGTTTTTGCTTGCAGTGGTTTAGTGAATATGGCTGGCGGGAAGGCGTGTATGGTGAAGCAGATGTTCTTGCCAGAGCTAAAGGTGTTTCAGTCGAAGGAGTTAGGGATAGCGGTGTTTTAGCTGCAGGAGCTGGGAAAGTACAGCTGTTAAAACCAAGTGAATATCCTGATAACTGGAGTCCTGCTAAAGACAGTCGCATGCCCGTCTGGGAAGTCTTGCATCATCTCATCCGTTTGCATCAAACCAGGGGAGAATCCGCAGCAGCCGAGATCGTTAAAGCTATCCCCCATATTTCCGAAACAGCCCGCCAACTGGCTTTCCTGCTCTATACCACTTGCGAACGCAAAGGCTGGGCTGAAGATGCGCGTCCTTACAACGATCTGGTTACAGCCTGGCTCTCCATCGAAAAGCAAGCACGTGCAGATGAGGGTGGTCAAATTGAGGCTGAGTTCTAGGACTGAGGAGTTATCATGCTGAGAATAGTAAATCTGCTTTCCAGGGAAGAGGGCACAACTAAGCTGCCTGGATTGAACTCGGAACAAATCAACTTCCGAGAGCTTCCGAGTTGTTTGCCAAGCATGGTAGACCCATTGATATGAATAATATTGCGATTATGCGAACGCTGAAAAAGCATCAGGAGATATTATGACAAAAGCATGGAGAGACATTGCAATACCGCATCAGGACGTACTGAAAGGCACTTTCAAACAATCAGAATTTGCCGCAGACCTGTCCCAGGTTCACCTGGGTAAAGCCAGTGAAGAGTATCAAAACCCGGCTCTGTTCTATCAAAGAACATACATAACTGAAGGTATGAGGCTGCTGCTGACCTCTGTGATCCAGAGGCTAAGCGGCAAGGGCGGTGAACCGGTGATCCAATTGCAGACTGCCTTTGGAGGCGGCAAGACCCATACCATGCTGGCTGTGTATCATCTGGCCAAAGGTGAGCTAGCTGCTTCAGAGTTGCAGGGGGTCTCTCCCATTATTGATGCTGCGGGTGTAACTGAGCTACCTAAGGCGAAAATCGTGGTGATCGATGGCAACCAGCTATCTCCAGGAGATGTGAAAAAACGCGGCAATATAAGTGTAAACACATTGTGGGGCGAACTCGCCTGGCAGCTTGGCGGCGCTGAAGCTTATGAAATGGTCAAACAATCTGATCTCAATGGTACTTCCCCCGGCAAGGAGATTCTAATACCCCTGATCAGCAAGTATGCCCCCTGCGTGATCCTAGTCGATGAGCTGGTGGCCTATGTTAGGCAATTTGAACCGGGCAAAAGCCTTCCCGGGGGCACTTATGATTCAAACCTCTCTTTTATCCAGGCTCTAATGGAATCATTGAAAGTGGTGCCAAATGCGATCATGTTGGCTTCCCTGCCGGAATCGGATAAAGAAGCTGGCAGTCAGCTGGGGATCAATGCCCTGGCAGCCCTGAAAAGTTACTTTGGCAGATTGCAGGCTATTTGGACACCAGTGGCAACTGAAGAAGCCTTTGAAATAGTAAAGCGCAGACTCTTCAAGGACATTTCGGATAGAAAGGCTATGGAAGACACCTGCCGCGAATTCACAGATTTCTACATCGAACAAAAAGACAGCTTTCCCGACGAGACCCAGGAAACCCGGTATTATCAAAGAATGCTGCAAGCCTATCCCATCCATCCCGAGGTCTTTGATCGGCTATATGATGATTGGTCAAGCTTGGAAAGCTTCCAGAGAACGAGGGGTGTATTGAAACTGATGGCCAAGGTAATCCATAAGCTCTGGACGGACAACAACAAAGACCCTCTGATTATGCCGGGTAACCTGCCCCTTTATGATGCCGATGTCCGTAATGAGGTGGTTTATTATCTTCCTCAAGGATGGGACCCTGTGCTGGAAAAGGATGTGGACGGTTCAAGGTCGGAACCTCATTTGATCGAGAATGCGGAAGCCAGGTTTGGCCAGGTTCAGGCCTGCAGGAAACTGACCCGCACCATCTTCCTGGGCAGCGCGCCTCATGCGGTCTCCCTGCATGCTGCAAAAACCTCAAGAGGTATAGAGTATAAGCGTATCCTGTTGGGTTCTGTGATGCCGGACCAAGTAATTGGTTTATTTAGCGATGCCATGAACAGGCTGGTTGATAAGCTGCACTATTTGAGCAATGCGGATAAGAAGCTATTCTGGTTCGATACCCGGCCTAACCTCAGACGAGAGATGGAGGATCGCAAACGTCGTTTTAATGATAAGGATGATGTGATCCCGGTAATTAAGGACCAATTGCAGAAAGTACTGAATAGTGGTGTATTCGAAGCGGTGCATGTTTTCACGCGCAGCGAAGACATCCCTGATGACTATTCTCTCAGGCTGGTGTTGCTGCCTCCTGATGTCTATTATCTGCGTTCCGGGGGAAGTTTCGCTATGGAGGGCATCTCAGATTATGAAGGTGCGAAACACATTCTCACTCATCGGGGTGAACAACCGAGGCTTAAACAGAATCGCTTAATCTTCCTGGCTGCTGATGGTGAATCCCAAGGAAAACTTAAAGACCAGATCCTGACCCTATTGGCTTGGGATTCGATTCTTAAGGATATCCAGATGTTCAAGCTCAACCTCGATCAGTACCAGACAAGGCAGGCAAAAGCGGGAAAAGATGATGCCGAAAAGGCAGTTAAGCATCTGATTCGTGATACCTATCGGTGGCTTCTGATCCCTGATCAGGGTAACGCACCCGGAGATAGATTTGAGGCACTTTCCATCAATGCTGCAGCTCAGAACCTGACTGCTGAGATTGAGAAAGTCCTCAAGGAAAACGAACACCTGATTACTGGGTGGGCTCCCATCCATCTCAGCAATTTGCTCAAGAAATGGTTCTGGAAGGATGGTACCCATCATATGAAAGCCCAGGATGTCTGGCATAGCATGTGCTGCTATCTGTATATGCCCCGTTTGAGCAGCAATAGTGTATTCCAGGCTGCTATAAGCGCAGGCGCATCAAGCCAGGAGTTCTTTGGCTTTGCCTATGGATATGATAACGATCAGTATGTAGGATTCATGTTTGGTAACTCAACCGCTCCTATCTATGATAGCTCACTGCTCCTGATCGATCCTGGGATTGCCGCAGAGCATAAGCAAAAAACAGCAGAAGGTGACACACTAGTTGGAAAAGGAGATGGCTCTACACCCGGAGCTGAGACTGGAGGCCAGGGTACTCCTGGTAGTCAGGGTGGACCCGGTACTGGAGGCACTACACCACCACCTACCCAACCTAAGACCAGATTACACTATTATGGACGTAAAGAACTCGATGCAACCAGGGCCAAGACAGACTTTGCCACTATCATAGATGAGATCGTGATGCATCTGATCAAGAAACCAGCAGTATCTGCATCAATCCAGATAGAAATCAAAGCAGATAACCTGGAAGGCTTCGATGAAGCCACTCAGCGCACCATCAAAGAGAATAGCAACACACTCAAGTTTGACCTGAGTGAGTTTGAATAGGTGTGGCTGTTATTATCGTATCCAAATAGAGACAAGGTATGAACAGACCACCTCACATTGATTGGTTTGAAAAATCGAGTGAATCTCTAAAAACCGTAGATGGGAAAGACATTGAGATATGGGATTTCTTTTATCAACAAGATGACGAGATGTTATCACAATGGGCAAAACACTTTAGAAATCACTATTGTCTTGATTCCGAGATAAATAAACGGCGAGGTAAGCTCACCAGTACCGATTTTTTGGAGAATTATAAGTTTCCCAGTGCAAGCACGAAATTGGGACATGGAATCCGTGCTGGCGACTTTGCCGAAATACTTGTCGCTGATTTTATCGAATGGCTTATGAATTACTGGGTTCCAAGGATTCGATGGATGTCAAAATCGGTGCGCGATGAGTCCCCTAAAGGATGCGACATTATTGGTTTTAAGTATTTGAATCATGACTTTAAGCCATCCAATAAGGATCAACTAGTTGTATACGAATCGAAAGCAAAATTCTCAAAGTCAAAAATAAACAGGATGCAGGACGCTGTAAATGGGTCTGCTAAGGATCAGATCAGACTCGATGAATCATTAAACTACATAAAACAAAAGCTATTAGACAGTCACGAAGATCAGCAGGCCATGAAAGTCGAAAGGTTCCAAAACCCTGTAGATATTCAATATCAACAAATCTATGGAGCAGTTGTCGTTATATCTGAAGAGTTTTACAAAGCAGAAGAAATGACATCCACAGATTGTAGAAGAACTCCAGACCCGCACAGAAAGAATGAGTTCATCAAACATCCAAATAGAGATAAACTACATCTTGTTGTTATCAAGGGCAAAAGCTTTATGAATCTCGTTAATGAACTCTATAAAAGAGCTGCAGATGAGGCCTGAGAGAAATTCTAGGACATTGCTCAGTATTACTAGATCTAAAGCTAAGATGTATGAATATCATTTACAAAACAAGTATCATATAGAGTTGAAACAAGACCCCGCTAGACTCTTTACTCTTACGATAGGCATGTTGGGCGACCTTGCAGCAGCGATTAATCGTGGAGCGGTTGATAGCGATGTGATCAAACAATTGAAAGAAAACTTGCTTTTCTCTGCTCATTTTTTTGATTCCTATATACAATCAAAGTTAAATAAAGCTCTTGATCCATATCTTGTGCTATTGGGTTCGGCTTCTTACTATCTTTGTGACCTTCCCGGAAGTGCTTCAGTTCTTGCAAAGAGCATTGATCGTGATTTCCCAGACCTAGAAGGGGAAGGTTTGGAAGACTTGCTACTTTGGCTATTACAATCTGATTTGAGCTGCTACTTTGAAGGATCTGAAGGGCAATTTGGCAAGTTTGTGGATGATCTTTCGCAATTAATCTTACAATTTTACACAGATGGTTCAACCGAAGATGGTATTATCTCTTTGTCAATGAGCTTAAGGGATACTGTTTACGAAGTTGGCACGCCTCGTCAGCTTCTTTTTGGTGATGTATTATGTGCAGTTCTTAGAAAGAAACTGGAGAATTCTGCATGGAAATCGCTTCCGAAGTATTCTGGGTTATCTCTACAGACTTGGCGTCCAACCATTCAAAATGAGTCATTCATCAAAGAACTTTGGCCAGCTCAACACATCTTGGGCAAAGCAGATGTTTTTAAGGGTAAGTCAACTATCATACAAATGCCAACCAGTGCTGGCAAAACAAAAGCAGTTGAGCTGATTATTCGGAGTGCATTCCTTGCAGAGAGAACTAAGATGGCTGTAATAATTGCCCCATTCAGAGCTCTTTGTCACGAAATCAAGAATGGCTTAAAAGAAGCATTCCGTGATGAATCCATTGGTATTGATGAACTTTCTGATGTGTTTCAAACTGACTACAACATACAGGATCTACTTCATTCCTATCAGATTCTAGTACTAACACCAGAGAAACTTCTTTATGTACTACGACACGCACCTGAGCTGGCATCATATATCGGATTATTGGTGTTTGACGAAGGTCACCAGTTTGATAATGGCTCTCGAGGTATCACATATGAATTACTTTTAACATCATTGCAATCCATGATTACAAAAGAAGTTCAAAAAGTATTGATCTCGGCAGTTATCAGCAATGCAGAAACAGTTGGTGAATGGCTAAATGGAGAACCCAATGTAGTCGAAGGGACATCCCTCATTCCCACTTTAAGATCAGTTGGTTTCGCAAGCTGGCTTGATCGTTTGGGGAGAATTGAGTATGTAGATAGCCAGGACCCAGAGCAAGGTGAATTCTTCGTACCCAGAGTTATTGAGAGTTACAATCTTGGCAGGAAAAAGAGAGAAAGAAAAGATCGGTTTTTTCCTGATAAATCAGATGGGCATTCAATTGCTTTATATCTCGGATTAAAGCTCATTGCCAACGGTAGCATAGCAATTTTTTGTGGTCGAAAAGACACTGCAGCTTCAATTTGTGATAAGATAGTGGATTATATTGAGAGAGGGATTCCATATAATTCTCCTGATAAGTATTCCGATAAACGCGAGGTTGAACGGCTAGCACATCTTTATAATCTGAATCTTGGAGAGGATGCCTCTGCTACTCAAAGCGCAAGATTCGGAGTATTATCTCATCACGGCAACATCCCGCATGGTATTCGTTTAGCGGTTGAAAATGCCATGCGAGATGATCTTATTCGGTTTGTAGTTTGCACATCCACCTTAGCTCAGGGGGTCAATCTCCCAATTCGATACCTAATTGTCACGAGTGTTTACCAAGGTCAGGACCCAATAAAGGTTCGTGATTTCCATAACCTGATTGGACGAGCTGGAAGATCTGGTATGCACACCGAAGGAAGTATCCTGTTTGCTGATACAAAGATATACGATGAAAGGAAAGTGCTTGCAGAGAAATGGCGCTGGGAACAAATGAAAATGTTTCTTGATCCAGGAAATTCAGAGCCTTGTATAAGCACTCTACTATCTATCTTCGAACCTATTAAAAGCGACGATGATAAATATTCTATTCAAATGGATTCATTGGACTTTGTAAAGTTCTTTCTTGAAGACCCTGAGGAAATATCCAATTGGACAGCAAAAATCGCTGACAAACATAAAGATCATAGATTTACAAAAGATAGCGTCAACAAGCAAGTTGCAGAAAAGATCTACCTAATCTCCTCAATAGAGAGCTTTCTGTTGTCTCAATGGGATGAGATGGAAAATGGGATATCAGTTAGTGAAGTAACCCATCTTGCTGAAAAGACTCTTGCCTTTTACCTAGCTGATGAGACAAAAAAGAATAGTATTAGGGAACTGTTCAAGCTCCTTGCTGAGAACATCTCTACTAATGTCACTGATCCCATGCGCCGAAAAATATACGGAAGAACTCTTTACGGAGTTCGGGAAGCTCAAACTATTGAAAGTTGGGTTCATTCAAACTCTGATAATTTGCTAATGACTGAAGATGATTCGCAACTTCTTGACCTTATCTGGCCTTTACTTTCCCATCATACTCAAACTGGTTTATTCAAGAAAATTGATCAACCAGAAGCGCTAATTGAGATTGGAAGACGTTGGATAGATGGCAAGCCATTCTGTGATTTATTGCAGATTATACAGAGTCATGGTGCTAAAATGATAAGTGGATGGGAGATAAACATCTATCATATAGTAGATTTCTGCGAAGGAACACTCGCCTACGAGGGTTCGCTATTGGTGAGTGCTCTGATCGAATTTACTGATTTCTTATTTCAAGATGGAAAAGAAGAACTGGTTAGAAGGCTTAAGTGTTTTCAAAAACGTCTCAAATATGGGCTACCGACTGAGTCTTCAATTATTCTATACGAAATGGGGTTTTCTGACAGGGTCATAGCTCAGGATATGCAATCGTCACTCAATGTTCATTCTACGAATCGTGGAAAGATAATCAGAACTATAAAGCATAAAAAAGAGCTCTTAGATGAAATAATGGATAAATACCCGAGTTACTACCAGAATAGAGCGTTAGACATAATTAAGAAAAATAATCATTAGTTGGTAAAGATGAAAGACGATAGAGGGATAAAGAATGCAAGCATACAACCGGCCTTTGTATAAGTGGTTTAGCCTAATCGAATTAGGGCAGTTAACCTTACCCAGATTCCAAAGATTTGAAGCATGGACCCACAACGAAGTATCAAACTTACTGCGATCCATGTTAAGAGGCCTACCTACAGGGGCAGCTCTCATTTTAAGAGTTGATGGACCTGAGCAGTTCAGGAGTAAATACTTAGCCGGGACTCCACAAGACGGAAGAAACGTTACAGAGCAGTTGTTGGATGGGCAACAGCGCTTAACAGCGATGTGGAAGAGCCTTTACAATCTGTATGATAACCGGACATTTCTCGTTTCCATAGATAAATCGACCATTGATTTCAATATCAATCCATCTGATTATCTTGAGTCCAATGAGATTGAAGTGGTAGCACAAGCAATCTACGAGAGAAAAGGCAGTAGATATCCAATGTGGGTCAATGAAGCCAAAGAATGTTGGGGAAGGGGATTAATCCCAGTACATTTACTGCGCCCCGAAGATATCTCAAAGGAGAAGAAAGCGTGGCTAAAAGCAGCAGCATCAGATGATATTGAGATGCGGGAGTTTCTTGATGATCTGATCGATGCGCTACGTGAGAGAATCAAGCATTTCAATCTGCCATATTTAGAACTACCATCCACAACCAAGAAGCACGTTGCCCTAGATGTGTTTATCAAACTAAATACAAGTTCTGTGAAACTTACTGCTTATGACATTGTGGTTGCATTAGTCGAGGATGCGGCTGAAACGTCACTGCATGAATTAGTAGATTCACTGGTTATGAAAGTCCCCAAGGCAAAAGACTATACCGATCTACCAGATCTGGTTTTAGACACAGTGGCTTTGTTGCAAGATATCATTCCAAGTCAGGCTGGCTATGTAAACATCAATTATAGGCAGTTAGTATTTGAATGGGATGATTTAGTGAGTTGCTTTACAAGGATGGTTGATCTACTGGAGGAAGAGCATATTTATGATGAAAAGAGACTCCCATCATACACAGCTTTGCCAGTACTTGCAGCACTTACTAAGTACCTCCCGACGAATGCAGATCAACTTGGTAATGCAAGGCATATACTCAAAAAATACCTGTGGAGAGCATTTCTCACAGATAGATATGAGAGGGCAACACCCTCAAAATCATTGGCAGACTTCCGCAAGATAAGAGATTACCTTCTCGGCAAAGGTGAATATGAAGATATCCCCATTTTCAACGAACAGGAATATCCTTCTCCGGTGAAAGAGATCATTAGCGATGCTGCTTGGGCAAAAAATAGAACGATTTTAGGCAGAGGCATCCTGGCTCTTCAGATAAAATGCGGAGCTGATGATATCGCAGATAATACTCCTGCCACAAAACAAAGCATCCTTAGCAGAGAATACCATCACTTGTTCCCCGCAGCATTACTGGCCAAGGCAGATGTGCCAAACGGTATGATATACAGTTCTGTCAATTGTGCATTGATCTCTTGGAGAACGAATCGTAAAATCTCCGATAAAAATCCTATGCAGTATTTGTTGGAAAGAGCTGAGAATTGCGATCTTGGAGAACCTGAAAGAGATAGAAGGTTGCGAAGTCATTTGATCCCGATTCAAGAGCTTAATGTGGACTATTCTGACTTTGACAGCCCTGAAACCAGAGCTAAAATTGAGCGTGATTTCGTTCAGTTTGTTGAAGCCAGATCGATATTACTGGAACAAGCGGCAAAACTTGTGTTTGATGGAGAGCAGCTAACGACTGATAGAGTCTATGCTAAATATGCTGAATTGCAATAGCAGTAATCGTAGGTTCAGCGAAAGTATGATAAAGAAGGATATACCACAAGAAGTACTAGTAAGTAATCCAGTAGACTTGAAGTATCATCACAAAAGAGTGTTTAGTTACGATAGCATCCAAACAAGCAGTAACCTCATTGAATGGCAGTGCTTATTAAATACCTTGAAGAAGAACTTGTTTATGAATAGCATACCAGAATTCTCAAGCTATCCATATACCTTGGTGAAACGCGAAGAGCCAGATTTTGAGATAGTATTAAGCAGTGGGGCGGTAATGCTGGTCGAGGTCACCCGTGCTACCACAATGAAGAATGAAGCTCTCAGGCATCAGCTATCTAAGGCTGAAGATGATGTTGAAATGGCGGAAGTATCCAATGATATGTTTACTCCCGAAAAGCCCACAAAAGGGGAAATGCGGAAAAACCTCGTAAAGCAAGGAGCTTCTTTGCAAGGTACAGGGATGTATGGGTGGTATGCAGAAAAACAATGGGTATCTATCATTTTGTCTGCCATAGAATCAAAGCGAAGTAAAGTCTATTCAGATAGTGTTGATTTGTTGCTGATAGAGGACAGATCCCTGCCTTATTCATATAGGAAAGCAATAACTAAGAGGTTCGAGTTTCTAAAGAGCACGGTAGAAAGCAATCCGGATATACTTGGGATAAGTGCATTCCCAAATATTATCACAGATACTTCCGGAGCTATCGGCATGATTAGGCAAGATAATCAGTGGCTTTATAGGCCTCTTTTCCTGCCAGATGGCTGGATGTCAGAGTAGGGACACATTTCCAACCATAATAGCTCTTACTTGCTGCTGATAGCATAACCCATACCCTCATACCCCTTCATTCGCTTTCTGTACATGTTAGCAAGCATCGGTTCGTTCATATCGACATAATCGTAGATCACAACCTCTGTTTTGTTATCATGAGCCCTATGCAGCCTGCCAGCATATTGTTGCAGCACTCCTTTCCAGGATACTGGCATAGTAAGGAACAAGGTATCCAGTCTGCTGTCATCAAAGCCCTCTCCGATGTATTTTCCGGTTGCGATAATCACTCTCTCATCGTCATCGGGTATGGAGTGAAGCTTATCCATTACCGCTTTCAGCTGTTTTCTGCCCATGCCACCCTTAAGTGCGATCACATGCTTTGAAAAGCCCGCAAGTTTCTGAGCAAAGAACTCCACGTGAGCAGTTCTCTCTGTTAGGACAAGTGGACTTCTCCCAGCCACGATAGCCGCAATAATGTCATCCAGAATCATGTCATTTCGCCTGGTATCCTCCACCAAAGCCTGATAGATTTCTGTGATCTTGATCTCGGCATCTTCGCTATGTTTTATCATTGAGAAGATTGTTTGGCGAGTTATTACCTTGTGAGTGAATGACCTTTGCAGAACTTGAGATTTGGCATCTACTTTATGGCGGATAGGGCCGCATTGCATATACACAATGGGGTGATGACCGTCTTGGCGAATTGGGGTGGCTGTAAGCCCATAGACATACTTTGCCCTTGCAGACTTGAGAACTTGTTCAAAGCTAAAGGCAGAGATGTGGTGACACTCATCCACAATCACCATGCCATAATCCTTAACAAGCTCTTTTACTGCGTGTTTGTGGGTAAGACTCTGAATAATGGCAACATCGATCTTGCCGGTTCGCTTATCAATACCTCCTCCGATTTGCCCTATCTCCGGCTCTTTCAGGAAACACATCAACCGCTCTACCCATTGGTTCATTAACTGCCTGCGATGAACGATGACCAGAGTATTAGTTTGCTTTTGAGCAATCATCCAGGTTGCCACAACAGTCTTGCCAAAAGCCGTTGTAGCTGAGAGAATACCATTATCGTGCTTGAGCATCGCAGTCCCGGCAAGGAGTTGTTCACTGCTTAGTTTACCAATGAAACTCGCATTGATGGGTGCTCCTGTGAATCTCAAGTCCTTCTGGATCAGTAAAATGCCCAGAGTTGACACAAGCTTTGAGAGATCATCCAAACACCCTCTTGGGATAACGAGGTATTCATCTGTTTCTGAGGATAGATTGATGACCCTGGGTAGATTGTAGATTGGCATTCTCATGGCTTGGGCGCGGTAGAATTCTGGATTCTGGAAGGCAGCCAGCCTGATGATATTGGACATTAGCTTCTGAGGAAGTCCGGCTTTCTCAATGAAGATCATATTGCTCAAGACAATTTGAATCTGAGAAGGTAAGTCTTTATACTCCTCAGCTTGGGCTTGTTTCGCTTCCCAAGGCATGGCTTCATCTACTTCAGATGTAGTTATCTGAGACAAACCCATTGAACCATGACCAGCGGGTAGTTCTGAGAGAATTGCGTTGATCCTGTGATTACTGAGTCTATCTATGTGTGATAGGAAGTGCCATTGATCATCAATTCTATTCAACTGCTGATCTACAAACTCACTATACCCACTCTCCCGTGCATTCTTCTGTAGGGGCAAGGCAATCAGATTTCCAAATCCACCTTTGGGCATAGTATCTTGGTTAGGGAACATGCGGTCAAATGAATCAAAGCCGATTGGGTGATGATTCTCCATAGCATTTGTTAGCAGTGCCGTCCCTAATCTACGGGCTTGAGCTGCAGATATCTTTTCATCAAAGAAAAACCACACATGGGCACCTTTCCCAGATCTGGATATCTCAACATAGCCGGGAACATTATACTTCTGGCAGATCTCAATCAGTGCTTTCACATCACCCCGCCATTCCTTCTTATCAAAATCTATAGCCAGAAACTTGCATGTATCATCTGCCAGCAGGGGGTAGATACCAATTATGATCTCACCACTCAGGTGCCTGTAGATTTGTTTATCATCAAGTGGGATAAGCTTTCTGTTCTCACAGCTCGCACAAGGGATTTTCTTGTACTTTCCGCACACTTCTTGTTTCCAATCATTATAGCAGGCTGGTGAGTAGCCTGACCTGTTGTCTTTGCCAACCCATCTGATTGCAAACACGTCTTCTCTTCCCTGAAACAAGCTACGAAAGAGCTGTACCTTGTTTTCTGGACTGGATTGATTGTTGATTGGGGTATCAATAGAACTTGCACCTACTGAATGTGAATTCTCGGTGCTATGCTTTTGCACGTTTTCTACTGCAATTGAGGACTCAATATTCAAGTCTGATGGATGAGTAACACTTGAGACTAAATCTCTCAGTCTGGAATTCTCTGCCTCCAGTTCACTGATCCGCCTTAGCGCATCTTCGAGTCTCTTCTTTAGTTTTTCATTCTCCGTGTTCATCTCATCCTCAACTGACCAAGGTTGGCTCAGGCTTCCTGCTGTCAATCCCAAAATCACGAGAAACCTATGTGAGCACTATCATCAAACCAAGCTATGCATCATTCGATATGCAGATTTCCTGTCAGAATTTGAAATTTTCGGTGATCTTAATTGCAGAAATCCTGTCAGAAACTACCTAAAAGGGTCTTGGTAAAAATGAGTAAGGATGTCCTACGATGCGACAGTTTGCAGTTTTCGCTGCACAATTTGCAGATTTCGTTGTCACTTTGCATTGATAAAGGGGCTGAAACAGCCTTGCCGCCTCAATTTGGGGAAAAGGCTTGACACCTCAGCCTGAGTATTTTTTGCAGGTTCAAACCCAGAGCGGTGT
>Ga0302247_1000606_pt1 | contig 32962 bp, 30 predicted proteins | sample AAG_UR_Ile_MG_FD_193529 | JGI IMG/M metagenome (GOLD analysis project Ga0302247, IMG submission 193529) | Enriched activated sludge microbial communities from anaerobic digester in WTTP, New Holstein, Wisconsin, United States - AAG_UR_Ile | ecosystem: Engineered > Bioreactor > Anaerobic >...
GGTCCAGATTTTTCAAGATGGCTCGTTTAATCCCATATTCGGCTCAAAGTGCCGCGCTATTTTCGGAATGATATTGTGATGTTAGAAGTTACTTTGCACTTCAGAGCAGCTTCGCTTCCACTGGGCCGCATGGTGCGGAGGGGCGAGCCGTCGCGGTCCTGATCGGTGTCGGAGGTGTAGGGGGTGTCCCAACCCTCGAACACCGCGCCGTCGAACTCGTTGACGGGGCCGTTGGTGTAGGACTGCCACTTCATCTGAAGGAGGTAGAGCTTGTGCTTCCCCTTCGGCTGAAAGACCACATCGCCGTTCTCCCGGATCTCCTTGACCGTGATGCGCTGGCAGGAGGTCATGGCGAGCATCTCGCCGATGCGGTAGATTGTGTACTTGAGATTGAGCTTGAACATGGTGTTGCTCCCTGTTGTTGGGGGTTGATCGGGGATCGCCCTCGCGGGCGGGCCCCGTACTCCTTGTGCTACATGGCACACGAGCTGTGAAATTGAAGCCGGTTACGCCTCCGGCGCCGGCGTTTCGTCCCGGCCGTTCTGACTGCACGCGCGCTCTGGATTATCGTGCTTTTGCGTCCGCACGGGAGGGGAAGGCCGCTACGCGGCGGCCTTCTGCTCCTTGCGCTTGTCGAGGAAGTGGACCGTCTGGGCCACGATCTCGACATCCTTGCGGGTGTCGCCCTCGCGGGTCTCCCACGAGCGGACGCGCAGCGCTCCCTCGACGATGACCGCCGAACCCTTGGTGAGGTGCTTGTCGCACGCGGCCACCTGCTGTTCGCCCAGAAGAACGACGCGGAACCAGTCGGTCTTCTTCTCGCCCTTCTCGGTGCGATCGCACGCGAGCGAGAACGAAGCGGACTTCACGGGGCCTTCGGTCCCGTTCTTCTGGTGGAGGTTGACGGCGGCGCCCAGGCGGCCGGAAATGGTGATGGTGTTGAGGTCTTTTCTCATGATACTCTCCTTGAGATGTGCCGTAGCCTATTTGTATGAGGCGTAGGCGGTTGTTGTGTCCCCGTAGGCAACCCTGCCGCAGGGGTGTTCTGATGAGGTTTTGATCGGATACCGTCGTTGTCGCGTACTCGCCTTCATCGACATAGGTCTACTATGCCTTCGTCGGCTGTGCCGCTTCGCCTTGGTCTCCTTCCAATTCCTCATCAGTGTTTTTCTTGATTGTACGAAGGGAGAAACGGGAACGACCGGTCGGTCGTTCTCTTCCCGAGGGACCGAGGCATCATAACAGTGTCCGGTATTCCTCGACCTCTTCGTCTGAGGTGAAGCCGTTGTCGGCGAGCCAGTCAGCGTGATTGATTATTTCGCCGTCGGCGTTGGTGTGATACTGTTCCATGAATGCCTCCATAAGCCCCTCGGGGCGGTAAAGATGTTGTTGTTCTTGATACTGAATACTTGAAAAGTGTTCTGCCCGACTCTCCTGTGCCGTCCTCTCTTCCCTGATGCTTTTTGCCGGATACTTCCCTCTGGGGGGCCGGCGGAGGCGGGTTTCGTCCCTCTCTCGGGGACGGTAGCAACAAACCCTTTCGGCGGAGCGTCTACTCGCTTGTGAAGGACCCGATGCCTTGCGGCATCACAGGCCCGTCAAAGCCGTGTCGGGGGCAGGTGTCACACTGGCGATCGCAGAGGAAGCCCTTGCCTTTGTGGGAAAATGTTGGGGGCGACCTTCAGGGGGAACCGACAATTTCACCCGTAGGGCCGGCGGCAGAAAGGAGTTGACGCCGAAAGACACCGATACGGATAGTGCCTGTGTACGATGCCGGGGGGTTGAGGGGATACAAGCAGAGTAGGGAAGTAATGACGACAGGAGTTTGTTCCGTCACCCGTTAGGAGGGAGATACGAAACGCCACCCCAGAGGAGCGTCCAGGCAAATACAGGGGAGTGAGGACAGGATAGTCGGGGAAAAGACCGGAGCACCGGGTTCCTCCACCCCCCCCGCCCGGAAGGCGCAAAGCGGTTCGAGGCCGGCTAAGGAGACCGGCGAAAGCGGTTCAAGGAAAAGCAAGGGAGCCGGAAAGGGCGCAGGTCACTACCCGCCCGATCCGAACGAGTACGCGCAACGATGAAACGGGAACGCGGGGCCTACGGCCTCAACGGGAGCGGGAGTGGACCCTGGAGGCGGGCCGAGATGGTGGAGGAAAATTACCTAGATTGGCACCTAGATTGATAAAGAGGAATAAGTAAAATTCTCAAAATGAGCCACCAAGTCGAAATGGCGGCATCGTTGTAACAAGCATCGTCATTTGCAAAACCATGTGCGATTTTGTTTCGGAAATCGTATCCTGTTTTTTCTATTAGATGGCCTTTTAATTCAAAGCATAATCCTTCACCAAATATAGATGTCATTTGAGGTATATCAAAAATCGCTCCCAACATTTTTGAAGGCTGAGTACCATCGTCCATTATATTTGTGGTATCGATATCATGGGACTCTAAGACATATCTTATAGAGTTTTCAATTTGAGGAACAAGAAACATGGCAGCTGTCATTAAATCTCCGTGAATACCGGCGTGGATGCCTCGCAAAAAGATTGTTTCATGGCCAGGAGGAACGAAAGGATTGTTGAATATTATGTAGACAAGGTCGTGAAAGGTAGGATGATGCTCGTTCAGTATTTGTATGCGAGCAGGGTTAATGTAGGCTTGGGCACGTACCTTCCAGTTAAAACTTGATGCTTGAGAAAAAAGTTTCTCTTCCATTCCCTTTTCAGAAGGATTCCCTTTTTCGTCCCAAATGCCACTTTCATTTGCTACTACTCTTCCTTTGGCATCGGTGTGATGTGCGCTTAGCAAAAAACGTAGCGGGCTTTTTTTAATTTGATCCCCAACCTGTTTCCTTAAATCGGTCACATCTATGATCGGGTGACCTAATGCGAAACGCAATAATGCATCCTCAAAAGAAAACCCTTCAACATGCTTTCTTGCCTGTTCTGCAAATTCAGAAATGTCCGTGGAAGCGCTGATGGGGGAGAATTCTGAAAGAGACTTTTCTTGATATTGTGCTAAAACCTTTTTCAATTCTTCTATTTTTTCTTTGGGCGCACCAATGCGTCTGAATGCTTCTATTCCTTGAATAAGAATGGATGCTGCTGATAGATATGCCCCGGGCTGATATCTTGTACGCGCCGCTGCTTCTTCGACATATGCTTCGGCAGCCAGAAATAGCATTTCCTTGGCTTTTTCTTCGTTCTTCGCCCTTTTAAAAAGGCGGGCAGCTATTTCATAATATTCTCTTTGTCTTTGACCATTGTCAGATATTTTTTGAGCGGTATCTTGGGCAAGTGTAGCAAACTCCAGTGCATGATCATCATCATATTTTGACACTAGATCTAGGTAGTCTATACACCTTGAGCGTATGGGATCGATTGCAGATTTACGAGTAGCAACCAAAAGACTTTCAAGAGTTTTCTTAAATGTAGGCTTGTCCATTCCTTGTTTAGTCGCCAAATAAATTCCTCGATGATAATTGTCTCGGGCATAAACCCAAGCGTTTTCTTGTATCTGTTGTTCTGCGGCAAGAATGAACTCCGAGGTTGCAATGACCATATATTTATATTCTTTTGTGCGTAGCCAAAGGACATCTGAAATTCTTGCTCGGAAGCTGTGATCTTTAAGATTATCCAAAGTAACTATCAAAACATCAATATCGTTGTGGCCCAAATCATCTGGGATGTAGCCTCTTGAATTTCGAGTTGGATCCGTGAAGAAAGGAATATAAGGATTATAAGGAATATCATAGTTGGGATGAAAACTGGCGATGGCCATAAGTAATTTGTAATAATCTTTCTTCCAGGCCACCCCTTCATCTTCTGCATTTTTCATCTCTGCCGCAAATAATGACTGATATGCCACACAGGAATGTTTAGTTGCTTTTGATAACAAAAGATCGAGGTCAACGGTGCTGACTTCTTTACCTTGAGATTGGAAGATATTTTGTTCGGTCGGTAGCTGTTCGGCTGGTTTGTCTTTTTCTTCTGGATGGTTTGTCATTTGCAGGTCATGTTTGCTATTCTTCTTTGGTCTCTTTCGGTTTTTCCTTTCTCAGCATCCATCCCTTGCATCCCTTATCAACGATGTGCCGGGGGATGTCTTTCTTCCCGGTGGGGTTGTTCTTCGCCGGCTTCGTGCAGAAGCCAAAAAAGGTTTCGCCGCCGCCGATGGCTTGAAAATCACAGGTCCAGCAGGAACGATCTTCGGTCATGGTTGGGCCTCCCATCTCCCCGTCAGCGCGTCGAAGCTGGCATTCGACTGCACCGCGTCATGCGGTATCAGAACATAGTGCCACGGTTTTTCACCGTGCTTGGCATTGTACTCTGTGGCGTTCTTGCAGTATTCGATAGCCGCCTTCGCCTTTTCCTTCACCTCTCGGGTCTCCATGTCCTTCTCGGCCTTGATCTCGACCAGGTAGATCGCATCCTTGGTCTCGGCAATGAAGTCCGGTTCATAGTTCTTCTTGTCATGGTCCCAGTAGATGCTGAACTGCATGGGGGCGGGGCGGAGCCACTTGATAACGCCGCCTTCACTTTCAAGGATCGCGGCGAAGTCCTTTTCGCTCTTTGAGTCGAACTTGAGCGCCGGATGACAGCTCTTCTGGAAGCCGATGAAGAGTTTCGATGGTATGGTCTTGGCTGGTTCTACCGTCTCGGAGTAGTGATGCGGAGATTCGTTCTCTACGCGCGAAAGATTGTGCGGCTTGATGGTGGTCCATGACTTGGTAACGGTCGGGATGAATGCTCTCGCCTCCACAAAGAAATGGGCCTTCATCTGAGCATAGATGTACCGAGCGATGTCGCGTTTGTGGTACATCACGACATTCTCCACTTCTTCCTCCTTCAAATAACTGCCGAAAAAGGCGGTTGCCTGTCCTGCGAGTTTATAGAGGAGGTTGGCGTGCTCGTCGTAGTCGATCTCTTCAAAGTCTATCAGGTGGGCTACAATACGGTCTTCCAGCCGCTCGGCACTACGCGCTCCGCGTAGTTTATGGATAATGATATTGTCTTCCTTCCGGTTCAGTATCCTTTCGTAGATCTCCTCGGAAACCGGCTGGAGTTTCAAAGTGCCGCCGGAAACATCGAGGTCGAAGTCATTGAAGACGGCACGCACCTCGCCGTCGGGAACAATGCTGATGGATGGTATCTTGATCTCGATCTTTATCTTCTCCTCGATTGCGGCTTTACAGGCCTTGATGATCTTCTCCCTGCGCTCTTCCTTGAAGAAGGTTTCTTGCGGTCCCTTATCCATACGGGCGGCCACCAGTTCCGAGAGCGTAGCGTAGCTGTTCCTCAATTCCTGTACATTGTCGGCATTCTTGAGATTCACGATCTCAAGGTACGCGACCTTCTTTATCTCTATCTCCGCCAACGCCTCTTCCTTTTTTTCCTCGGAAAGTGTCGAGGCCATAACCTGCTGTTTCTGCTCATCATATTTCTGCGTGATGACCGGCGACGACACAATGACCACCTTACGCTCGTCCACCCCCTCGTCTTCAATATAGATGATCCGCTCTTTCTTTATGAGCGAGTCGGGCTTGTTCGCCTCCTCGACTATCTTCTGAAAATGGTCGTGCGCCACGATGGTGAGTTTATCGACATTGATGTTGCCGGTCCGCTTGCCATAGGGAAGCCGAAGGCCGCGCCCGATGGTCTGCTCGGTCAGTATCACCGATGCTGCAGTACGAAGCGGCACGATGGTATAAAGGTTCGTGACATCCCATCCTTCCTTGAGCATGTTGACATGGATCACTATTTCGATGGGGTTGCGCGGCTCCTCGACCGTCAGGAGTTTTTCGATATTCTCCTCTTTCTCGGCGCCGCGCTGGTTCGAGTGGATTTCCATCACCTTGTCGGCATACTGTCCCTTAAAGAATTCTGGCGATTGAACATATTGTTTTATCGCCGCCGAATGGGTCGTGTCTCGGGCCACGATAAGAACGAATGGCTTCACATAAGGAACGCCGTTGTCGCGGCTATATATCTCCAATTCGAGTTTGGTCTTTTCATGAATGCGGATACCGTCGTCTATCTTGATGCGATCCAGATCCTCATCGGAATAGTTCGACGGAACAAAGTCGCGCCGGGTCGCTACAGCCGGTTCTTTGACAAAGCCGTCGTTCATGGCCCGTCCGAGCGGATAATCGTAGAGGACATTCTTGAACTTCTGTCCGCTCGGGTCTATCGGCGTCGCGGTGAGTTCAAGCCCGAGGATGGGATTCAGTTCGTTGAGAACCGACATGCCCCGGTCAGCACGATAGTGGTGGCTCTCGTCCATGATGAGGACAAGGTCGGACAATCCGGCGAGGTAGTTGAAGTAGCTCTCGCCGATGTACTCAGAAAGCCGTTTTATCTTCGGTTCCGCTCCGCTGCGAGCCTCGGCATTGATCTTGGAAATATTGAAGATGTTGATGTATATCTGATGCTCTCTTTCCAGTCCCAAGCGGGCCTGATAATCATCCGGCCTCTCGGGGCGAGCCGCGTGATGATGATGATAGGTGTCTCCGGTAACTATCTGCGGTGTTGTAGCGGCATACTCGCCGATCCCCCGGAACACATACTTTGGGCTGTTGGTATTCGAGAGGTCGTCTATGAGTTTGTTGTAGATGGTCAGGTTCGGCGCAAGAACGAAGAAGTTCCGTATCCCTTTGGCGAGATTCAGGTATGCAATAAAGGCACCCATGAGTCGCGTCTTGCCGACGCCAGTCGCCAGCGCGAAGCAGACCGAGGGGAAGTTTCGCTCAAAGTCGGAAAAGGTATCTGGGTGTAGTGCGCGTATCGCCTCCAATGCCGGTTGTAACGGTGCCCCTTTCTCCAGCGCTATGGTATCGGCGAGTTTCTCCAGTATCTCAAGGCTGTCGGTCTGCGGTTGGCGAAGGCTCAGGCGGTTCTTGATGTTCAGCGATATTCTATTCATCGTTGCCTCCATCGAAAAGGGGCATCAGCCGGTCATCAGTCTTTTTCTTGCGACCTTGTTTCTTGGGCTTTTCCTCTCCCTTGTCCGGTTCGGAGGCCGCATCGACTTCCGACACATCCTCGGTCATCGGCATATTCACGATGTTGAGGCTGTAGTCCTCCTTGCCGAACTCGCACCGGCCGAGGAGCATGTTGGGGATCTTCTTGATGGTGATATTCGGGTGTCTGGTCGATGATGCGTTGAAAGACTTACAGCAGATGAGGAGCGACTCGTCGTCAGCCATTTCGCTGTCTATCTTATCGACATGTTCCTGCGTGACGAACTCGGTGGTGGTGAAGATGAAGTCCTTCTCGGTCGAGCGACCCTGCTTCCAGTAGTGCTCGGTATCGGGGCTAAAGGTGAATCCTTCATGTTTCGCTACTGCGGCGGCCAGCATGGCGGGGTTGTACTTCTTGTTGATGACCCAGTTGCCGTAAGAGTCCTGATTGAGGATGGAGGGGGCGAGATAGTAGTATTTGAACCCGCCGCCGCCCTGCCAGTTGACCGCTTCGGTGATGCCGCCTTTGTCTTCGCCGTCAACGACTTTCTTGAGGCGAGGTAAGCAGTGGGTGTCGCAATGGTCGCCGAGTTCTATGCCTATCCAGCGGCGCCCCATCTTGTGGGCAACTGCGGCCGTTGTACCGGAACCAAGGAAGGAGTCGAGGACAAGGTCGCCAGATTTTGTTGATAAATGGATTGCTCTACGCAGTAGCCTTTCCGGTTTAGGTGTCTCAAAGGCATTCTCAGAACCAAAAAGAGCGTTTATTTCTTTTTTTGCTTCTTGGTTATGTCCAACTTCTGCATTTGGCCACCATGACCAAGTAGCCATCCCTTCCACTTCAGACAAATAGGTTTTCTTTCTGGGGACAGAACTTCCTTCTCTCCCAAACCAAATCCGCCCTTCCTCAACAAGTTGTTTATACACCGGCTCTATATTTCTCCAACAAGACCCGGCTCTTGGAGTATATTTTTTCCCGGAGGGCGTTGTTATTTCGTACATTTGGTTCGGCCTATAACCTTTAGCCATAAAATCAGCCGACATCCAAGGCCCCTTGGAATCATTGTCGGGGTTTTTATATCTGCTCAACTGTTCCTCTGTTTGCTCCAATAAGTTAAGAGTGTTTTTGAAATCAGGCAGTGACTTCGCAAACACTAAGATATGGTCGTGACCGGCACCAATGGTTGCTCTCATATCCGGTTGAATGCGTTTCTGCCAAACCACATTGGCAACAAAATTGGGACGCCCAAAAATCTCATCACACAACACCTTGAGGTAATGGCATTCGTTGTCATCTATCGTTATCCAAAGCGACCCATCATCAGAAAGAAGGTTCTTGAGTATCACGAGCCGGTCGCGCATGAGCGACAGCCAAATCGAATGTTCCAACCCATCATCGTAGTGGGTAAATGCCGACCCCGTGTTGTATGGCGGGTCAATGAAGATGCACTTGACCTTGCCCGCGAAATCTTGCTCCAGCGCCTTCAGCGCCAGCAGGTTGTCGCCATGGATGAGCATGTTGTCGGAGGACTTGTCGCCATACGACTTCGCCGGGTCCTCGATGAGGATGCGCGGCTCCAGCCGGGGCTGATTATTCTTGCCGATCCATGTCAGTTCGAGTTTGGTCTTGGGTGTCATTGCGAACCTCTTATTGCTTCTTTGATTTCTTTCCACGAGATCTCTTCAATCCACTTTCTGATAAAGACGATCTGGTTTCTTTCCTTTACCCTATCCCAATTTGACCATCCTGTCTCATCGGCAAAAAGACTCATTCCGAAGAAGGATATCTTATCTGGCTCACCGTGAACAAGAACCATCTTGCGCGCCTTGTCTCCCCTCAGCCAGTTCATTATCCGGCTGTTCACGAGTCCATCACCAAAGCCATATCCTGAAACGACAAGGGTGTTGGTCAGGTAAAGTTTCTGCCGAAACATCCATTGGAGATCTATCCAACCATCGGAGGCATAATCTATCATCTTATTGACCGTACCGAGGAGCATCAGCGGACGATGATAGTCAAAAGCATCTTCTATATAGCGATTGGGGTCTTCATAAAGTTTTTTCGTTGGCATTGCTCGTGAACCATCTTTGGGATACCAATCAACCGACCCGTGCAGTTTGATGTAGTTGAATTTCTGCTCCGTCGCGTCCATGCTCCATCGCCTGATGTCGCCCGAGGGATCCTCCTCAAAATAGTCATTGAAAGGGAGGTTCTTCTCTTTCATGAAGAGTTCCCAAGAACGATCGTGGTTCAATGTGAAGATGTCGACTTTATCTATCTCGCTATCTCGGTTGATATCGGAGAAAAATGACAGATGTTCTATGCTTCGTGGTGGTCTTTTCAAAAGAGAGCATGTGATGTCAGCGATGTAGTTGGCAGCCTCCCGAGAAAACCCAGCCAAAGAATATTCGTACTCGTGATCCTTCATTTTCATCAGGTGCCGAGAGGAATCTCTGATTTTATCGATAAAAGATTGTATGGCGGGGTTGATTCCCTCGAAGTTATAGAAGTGATCAAACTGCGAGAGTACAAAGTAAAGGTCCTCATAGTTGACCGGACGGTTTTCTTTTCGCAAATTATAAAAACGCTCGATCTCCGGCCTAATTAGAGCGAGAAAGGATGTTATCTTTTCGACATGGTCTCGGTCACCGATATCTTCCGGCGCATCCGGGGGTCTATGATAGTAGTGACTGTCAGTGTGCCGAATGAACAATCGGCCATCAAGGGCGTTCTTCCCCTGTAGAAGGGACTCGGTTATATCTCCCGTTGAAGGCATTCCGGCCGGGATGCTACTACCTGCACCTAAAAGGAAGGCGATTCTCATTCATTTGTCCATGTCATTCTGGACTTATGCTTACGATACTTCACCTCAACGCCCCGTAGCATGTTTTTGTAGCGCTATACAATATTCCTCAAAATGTCGTTTGAATGTTTGACCATCATAATTGGGCTCATACTCAACACCTTTTGTGGCCATAAACATATTAATGACCGTAACAATAAAGGCATAAAGCAAGTGGTCCTCCTCGAAAGGTAAAGAAGAAATACAATTATAAAGCCTCAAAAATGATTGTGGGTGAGTTTGGGAATTAAAGGATCCCTCCTCAAAATCTATGCTCAGTAACGACAGCAAAGCCGCCGTTAGTCCTAGCCCTCTAAAAGTAAGAATTTTGTCCTTTTGAGGACACTTGCCGAATATCCATTCGGTGGCTGCCATATCTGCCGCTTTTTCTTCTGACATTGACTGAGTTGTTAGGTTGGGGTGATTGAGACGCGAATGCGCTATTTCATGATGTAATATCCACGCCATTGCTGAATAGAACATTTGATTGTTAATAAATTCTTCAGACTGTTGATTTGAACTTTTTGCTGGTATGGGGAATCTCTTCGGCCAAAAAGAAAAGTTTTTTTCTCTTATTTTCTTCTGAGCCCAATTATACAATGTTACCGCTTGCGCAGATCTCGGATAATTGCGAGAATCAAAATCCGATTCTTTCTTGCGTTGAGCAGTGCAGAAATCATTATATAATGTCCTAAACATGTATGATGCTATCCATAGCAACTCAAGAGAAGAGATATCTATAGATATTATTCTGCTATCAGTATTGATAGTCACTTTGAATTCACTCTCGTAGACAAACTTAAATGAAATTGGTTCCTCAGCATACAATTTCTTGAGGTCTTGCTTTCTTTCAGGGGCAATATTTTCGACAGCACCTTGTAGATTGTCTAAAAGGATAGTTGCCGGAGAAACCACTTTTAACGCCTCCAGCAAGCCTGTGTTTGTTTTTTCTTCCGCAAGTATTATTTTCATAAAGAGACTGCTTTCCACCGTATTCTAAAAAGGTCTTTCTCCACAATCCGTTGCTTCAACCTCTTCTCGGTCCTCCCGATGAGGTCTTCTTTCTTCTGGTCTATCTCGTCCTGCGATTCGTAGAGTTTCTGCCGCATCTCGTTCCGCTTGGCCTCCAGCCTCTTAATCTCGCGTTGTGCCTCGACCTTCACCTGAAGTTCCTGCATCTTCCGCGCCTCGGCTTTGCGGGTTTTTATTTCGACATCGAGTTCCTTCAGCGCTATCTCTAGCGATGCCTTCATGTCGTCAGCCCACTTTTCCAACTTCTCCATCTCTTCGTCGAAGAAATGGGAATTGCGTTCCTCTATCGATTTCAAGATGGCCTGCCTGCGTTTCTCGTATAACGGCCTCATTGAATCTGGGGGAGCCACCTCAACCCTCGCCCCCTCGCTCCCATCCAACAGAAACAGCTTCCGGCTCTCTTCTTCATCGAGGACTTTGCCGTCATCGGTGACGGCGGCGATGATGATGTGATCCTCGGCCTCGAACGATTCAACGGTGAGCAGGTGGGCCGTGAGGTAGCCCGCTTTACCGATGTACTTCTCAAGAATCGATATCTTCGGTTTCCCGGTGTAGGTAAAGGTCACCGTGCCGTGGGGTAGCGAGGCTTCTTGCAGTTTCTCAATGATCTTCTGGGCAAGCGGATGGCGCAGGCCGTACACATGGGCATTCTCGACATCATGGGCTATCTGATAGAGGCCGGTCGGGATACCGGTATCGGGGAACGGGTTGTCCCCCAGATTGAAAGAATAGGACTTCTCATCGAAGAACGCATTGTCTTTCAACTCGTGCTTGGTAATCTCAAAGAGCATCTTCTGGTAGCGATCGAGGGCCGCATTGCTGTTCTTCTTGCAGTCCTTGAGTTTCTGATGGACCTCTTCGTCGAAGTTCTCCAGAAGTTTTTCCCGCGTCTCGTGCATCTTCTCGTCTATCTCGCCTTCCATCTCCTCTTGGAGACGGTTGAAGGCGGCTTCGATATCTTCGGTCGTGCGGCAGTTCCGGTAGATGTCGAGGATCCGTTTCTCGAAGTCTATGCCGCTTCCGATGGTGCCGAGCACTTCGTCGCTGGCCCCGAAGATACCGCTGAAAAGTTTGAATTTCTCTGAAAGCAACTGGTATATCCGCGCTTCGGCTTTGTTCTTGGTGTTGAGGAAGTTCACGACGACCACATCGCATTTCTGACCGTACCGGTGACACCGACCGATGCGTTGTTCTATGCGCTGGGGATTCCACGGCAGGTCGTAGTTGATGACGAGCGAACAGAATTGGAGGTTGATCCCCTCGGCGGCCGCCTCGGTCGCGATCATGATCTTGGCTTTGTCCCGGAAATGTTCGACGAGGGCGGCGCGGGTATCGGCGGTTTTGGCTCCAGAGATCTTGTCGGTCCCCTTGTGCTTTGCTTTCCAGACCTCGTATATCTTGGTGGCCTCAGGAGAACTGTTCGACCCGTTGAATTGGACGATGTGGCCGGCATAGCCGTTCGCCTCCAGCGTCCGCTGGACATAGTCCTGCGTCCGGCGCGATTCGGTGAAAATGACCGCCTTTTCCTTGCCGCCGTTGGCGCGGGTCATGGTGAACCCGATCTCCAATGCCTTGAGTAGGGATTTTCCTTTTTCGTTTTCGAGTATCCTCTCGGCCCGTTCATAGAGTTCCTTCAGTTCGGCCGCCTCTCGCGCCACTTCCCGGATATCGGCTTTGGTGATGGTCTCGCCCTCGTCAGTCTCGAATTCTTCGGAGAGGTCGTCGAAGTGGTCGAGGTCGTCACGAAGCGAGTCTTCGATGATATCGACACCGAGTTCGACCGGTGTTCCCGTAGCGGCGCGGTATTCCTTGATCTTCTTTTCCAGTTTGCCGCAGAGGGAACGGAGCGCCCCGGCGATCGCGTAGGAGGAGGAGCCGAGCAGTTTGTACATGATGAGCGTGATGAGTTGCCGCTGGCTGTTGGGGAGGGCGCGCAGGGAGTCGCGTTGCAAGTATTCGGAGATGTCCTCGTAGAGTGTCTGCTCTTCCGGGGAAGGGGTAAAGTTCTGGGTGTGGGCCTGCCGGTTGGTGTAGTTGACATATTCGACGACCTGTCGCCGAAGGGTCCGCTTGCAGATCGGTTTCAGGCGTTCGCGGAGGTCGGCGAACTGCGCTTCATCGGGACGGGTGAACTGTTTGACGAAACTCTTCTTGTCGCCGAAGGCGTAGTCGTCGATGAAACTGGTGAGCCCGTACAGTTCCAAGAGCGAATTCTGGAGGGGGGTCGCGGTTAGGAGAAGTTTCCGGCTTCCCTCGATCGCGTTCTTTATCGCGGTCGCGATCTTTCCTTCCTTATGGACATTGCGGAGGCGATGCGCCTCATCGATGACCACCAGATCCCATGAGACGGCTTGAATATATTTTGCCTGCTTCGCGGCGAACTGATAGGAGACGATGATTATCTCGTCCCGGAGGAACGGGTTGGCCTTTTTGTCCTTGCGCTCCCGGTCGAATGATCCCTTTTCGAGGATGAAGGCCGGGAGGAAGAATTTCTCCTGTAACTCCTGATGCCACTGCTTCCGAAGACTCGATGGGAGAATGAGAAGTATCTTGCGGCGCCGTTCGGCCCAGAATTGCGAGAGGACAATGCCCGCCTCGATGGTCTTGCCGAGACCCACCTCGTCGGCGAGAAGCGCTCCTTTGGAAAGCGGTGACTTGAACGCGAAAAGGGCGGCCTCGACCTGATGCGGGTTGAGATCGACCTGCGCCGACACGAGGGTCGCGGCCAGTTTCTCTACATTGTCCGAGGAGATGCGACGGGTCAATTCGTGGGCGAAGTATTTGGCGTGGTAGGAGGTGATGGTCATTCCCGTTCGTTTCCCAGAGCGTTCGCCAGAATATACGACTTCCCTATAAGAAAATCAAAATTATTATGGTAGGAGAGGGGAGGGACCTATTTTGTCCCTGTGACCGGGATGAACGATCTCAACCGCATCCGGGTGAAGTCAGTTCTGAGAATTTTCTTTGTCCGAGGATCTAAAAAATATTCCTTCTCTTTTTCGCGGAGAAAGACAACCCAATGCCAAGTCTCTCGATCCTCATTGTAATTGATAGCGACAATCGCTTTATCCGATAGGGAGGAGATTTTCCGAACTGATCGTCCTTTTTCTGTCTTGATCTTCAGAACAGAAAGCAATGTCCTCAAGTCGTTGCTGTCTGTCCGAAAGTTGCTCTCTGTTTTTTGCCAATTAAAAGCATGTCGAGCGAACGAGAAGGTCTCTTTGTATGAGATCCCCGCTATCATTGCTACACAAGCAAGTCCGCAGCCAGTTCTGTGTTTCTGACGAACAAGTTTCATGTTCTGCTTTTTTTATTCAGTTCCAGAATGGACGGGGCTTTCCCTTCCCAAAAGTTACGGATGTCGTCTTTGCGTTTCTTCAAGATCGTAGATAGATTCTTGTAATAAGAATGATTACGGGAAGGATGGGGGATAGCAATAAAAGGTCTTTTTAACATTGCACCAAGAAAATTGCGGGCCTCGTTGCCGAGGGCCACTATGCGGTAGTTCTTCTTCTCCGTGAGGAGCGTGATCTCCCCATCGAGATACTTGCGACAGGTCCGGAAAGCCCGCAATATGTCCATATCGGTATGCCTTGTTCCGTCCTGACATTTTACCAGATCGGTCCAAACGCGGTTGTGGCCGAATCGACGGTTGGGAGGAAGGAGAGCGTCAAGTCCATCGGCAACGGCCTTGGTTCTTTCATAGAAATTCGTGTCAAGCGACCCACAGTAATCCAGAACCGCCTCGTAGGTGAGACCTTTTTCGATGTAGAGTTTCTTCTCTAGCGGACTTGCCGGCCCCGGGTTGCTACCGATGAAGAGGATCCCGTTGGGGCGCTCGTCAATGGCTTTGTCGAAAAAGAAACCGCGCGGGGCGATACCCTGTGATTGGGCTTTTTTGCATGACCCGACAAAGCCGGGGCAGGTTTCCGAACAGGCAACGATCTCTTCGCCGATGGCGAAAAGTTGGTCTTTCAGGGAATTGGTGGGCATGGAGTTTTTCCTGTTTATCTCGATTTTCTGAATTTCTTTCCCTCAAATATACCTTTGGCTATCTCATACACTTGATCCGCGTGTTCTGGATCCCATCTCTTTTCCGCTATTAGATAATTCTTCACTTCTAGCGGGTTATATAATGTCCCTTTTGTCTTCATTTCTTCGAACATGTTAATAGCATAATCTCTATCAGATGGATGAGCAAGTCCTGTGGATACATTAACCGTGTCATGGAGGTTATCAAGTCGTGTTTTAACAACCGCAGACAAAACTGTACCTTGGCTCTTAATTCCATTTTCTATATCAGTTGCACCCCAACGTGGCCGCCACTCAGATATATCGTCTTCTACCCAAGGTACCACAAGGACATCTGTTACATTTAATATACTATCTATTTTATCCAATAGCTTTTGAGTCGCATAAATAGCAATTACAGCTCCTTCGAAAACATTATAATGGTCCTTCTTCTCCGTCATCAATGAAAACTCATGGCCATTCGCACCACACCTATTATTCCGGCATATTTCTTTAACAAAGGCTTCTCCAAATACATTTTTTATAGCTCCATCCAAATTATCTTTTTGTGGAACGGCTAAAAGTATTTTCTTTGTAGTGATTTTGCCTAAAAACAGGCACAGTGCCGTTTTCAGCTTATTCTCATCTGGACCTGTAGAATTAATGTAATAACAGTTCTTCATGAGCCTTCCTCCTTCCCTTTCCGTTTTGATGTTGATCGAACTTCCTCTTCTTCCTTCTTTTTCTCTCTGTAATATTTATCAACATATTTTTCATATTCTTTGCTAAATACTATTCGCACATTACCTCTACTTACAAGCTTCTGCAACATTCCTATTGATTTAAGAACTTTAATACTAGCAGCTAATTCCTCCCGTTCTTCCTTCGTATGCATATTGCACAGTGCCAAGATAACATAGGGCTCATTTGAACAATGTTTGATCAAATATGTCGCTGCTTTCTTGGTGGCAATCTTTTCCGATTCATCGGTTAGATGTTTTTCAATATACGAATCTGCCGCCATTATGCGATATGGCATGGATATGTAATGATGGAACTTTCTATCTATATCCTCTTTACTAAAGCCCATTTCTGCAAGAAGGCATATATCAATTAGAATTTTCATTTTGTTCGTTTTTTCAACCATTTCGTTAAGACTCATTCTTTCTTGATCTGCTTTTTCTTCGTAATGGGTGAGATAATGACGCCCGTTTTTCGCTCTCTCACAGAATTCTTCAACAGCATAATCTGAAAACAGTTCTATGTTGTACCTGTATTTCCCAACTATTTCTAGTAGTCTTTCTTTCAACTTCATTGAATTCTGACGACTTGTTTTTCTATGATATACCTCTAAACAACGAACATATTCTAGGAATTTACGTTCAACAAATCCGGAGGGAATGTATTTTTCAGCAATGTAGTTGTTGGTAAAGGGAGAAAGGTCTCCCAGCGAAAGATCAATCCATTTCTCGATAAATTGCGGAGCATGTTCGTGAACATCCGTGAATTCGAAAAGAAAGTGAGAAACTTCTTTTTCTTTTGTTAAGGAACCCCTGATGTGCTGTCTTGAATAAATGCCTATCGGCATTTCTCCTGTGGCAAGCGTATAGCCGGTCATCTCGTTCGAGTATACAGGACTGTCTGCGGCAAAAGCCAGCATGTTCATTAATGCGTGTGCCTGGCTCTCTATGTCGATAAAAACAACATCTTCTTCATAGTCCAGCCGAAGAGATACTTCTTGTTTGAGCTCCTGTTTATGAGAGGAACGACCTGATGAAATCTGGACAACTTTGAAGATCAAATAACAGGTACAACAGTCCCATTTCCCGAGTTTCACATCTTCGGGTTTTTTATAGAAGATGGCTGATTCTCCCGGTCTCAGCGTTATGTCTTCACGATGGGTGAAACCATCGATATTGACCCATTGACTGAGTGTTTCTGACTGAAAGTCTATCCGAGAAAAATGAGGGATATCTTCAAAATGTACTCCCCAAAACAAATTTCTGCTTTCAAATTCATATTCTCTCAATCCAATCAATCCAAATCGTTGCAAATAGCAGTCGTATAGAGTGATTTTATCGTTGTTGTCGGTCAAGCCGAGTATAATATCTGTTTTTTTTATCAAAGGGAGATTTGACGGCTCCAAGAACAACCGCGAGCCTTTTTCTTCTGAAAAACGTAGTTCCCCCCGGACTTTTTCTTGTTCTTTTCCGGGGAACCACCAATCTCCTTTAACGACGAGGTCTTTCATGTGGCATCTTTTCTCTGCTTGTTCTGTTCAAAAGAGACTTGACTCTTCTTCGATTGACTCTTGGCGAACAGCGTACAACTGTTGTGGCTAGTCACCTGCCGCCTCTCTGCTTTTCGCCTGCGTCCTGATTCTTTCAAGGAGATCAAGTGTCATTTTCGTCCATAGTGAAGAAGACCCACCGGGGTATTTTGCGTGTTTCCTTGCACTGTAAAAAATAGAAGCCCAGTGAGCTATTTCGTATGCCTTCTCCATCGCGTAATGATCGCAACCGCTTAGTTGGCCCGCGAGAAAGTGTATTCGACGGGGTATAGATTGATTGGGCGTTGGTGTCGGACACTCATTCAAGACGGCCTCTATCTCGGCCGCTACCTTGATTATTTTCTCTGATCTTTTCATATCCATGACGCTTCTGCTCCGTTGTTATGTCAATCAACCGAAGGATCTACTTCGTCCCATACGGTGATTGATTCGTTGGTTTAAGAGAAAGGCCCATCTCTCCGGCTTTGGTCCGCACGGCGGCTTCCGTTCTCCCCAATTTCAGGCCAATGACCCTTGTTGGGGTGTTCTGTGCAGCCAGCATCCGAAGTTGAAGCTTTTCCCCTTCCGTCCACTGTTTCCCGGTGTTTCGTGTCGATTTGCTCATCTTACTACCTCATTATCCTATGCTTTTGCATGCCCGTTTCCTCTCGGTGAAACGGGGGGCCGACAAAAGCCAAAATCCTGTTCCTGATATCCAATGGTAGCAAGCATATTTTTCAAGTCAACCCTTTTTACATTTTTATTTTTCTATATGTTGTATTGAATTCGCTCATTCTTGCTCCGAACATACCATATATCGGGGGTCAAAGAACTCGTTCTCTTCTCTCCTTCGTCTCATAAGATACCGGTTCCCCCGAAAAGGATTCTTTTTTCTTTTGATGGGGATCACGCAAAGGAAGGGGAAAATCTCTCGTCTCCCCGGAAACATGTACAGGGCAGGGTTGATTTCCCCGAAAAGGTGTTTATTCACGAGGCATTATAGGCGGTCAAGGTGACTGTCTGAAGGTGAAGGAGAGGAAAATGAGCGACGATCCGAAGAAGAAGAAAGAGGATTCCCCTCGTGTGAGCCAACAGAAGCATGAGGTGGACTATCTGAAGAAAAAGTTCTCGTATGTGACCAAGGAGGAAGTACGGGAGTACATCAAGGAACTCGGTCCAACGAGAGAGGAAGTCGAAAAAGCACTGCACCGCTTGGACACAAGAAGACGGAACGCGAGGTAAGGAGGGGAAGATGGCCATAAGACGAAACCAGTCAGATCATGACAGAATGGTCAAGACCATCGCGCTGAATCTTGGAGTGGCCCGCTACACTGACATTCGGGCTGATCTTGAGGGATATGAAACTCCTGAAAAGGTGACATGGAAAGAAACACAGAAAGGTCATGTGCCCGATGTCACGGGAAAAGACCTGAACGGTGTTCTTCATCTTTACGAAGTAGAAACCGAGGACTCAATCAACGAGGAACATACTACTGATCAATGGAACCTTTTTTCTGCGTTTGCGGCGCAACATGGGGCCGTATTTCATGTTGCCGTTCCACAGACCTCGGTTTTAGACGCAAAGATCCGTGCCTTATCCTTGGACCTTTCTAATGTCGATGTATTTGGACTCTGAGCCCCGGAGCCCCCGCCTACAACCGAGGAGCATCAAGAGGCCATCTGTGGCTATTCAAACGCGAGCACCTGTTTGAGCGGAGTTTATCGGAGCGAGTTGCGCAGCGTCCTCTTGATGATCCGATCCGGCCCTGCCGGCGGTTGTCTCGGCGGGCATTAGAAAAAGGCGTTTCTTCCCCCCTTCTTGACGCCCATCAAGAAGGGGGTCGCCGTAGCACGCGCAGCGACGGCGAAATCATCGGCTCCCCCCGAAGGGCTACCCACCCCCCGGCATACGCAGGACGCCCCCCCCTCCGGGGCGGTTCGGCCTCCAGCCAACGGCAGCGCCCAGCGTACTCCGTAGTACGCCGTCAGGGGGCACTATCCTCTCTACTATCTCTCTCCTCGGATATCTCCGATTCCCCCTTCCTTCCCCCCTCCGTACGCCGTCAGGGGGCCAAAACCCGTCTATCCCTTCTTCCTGAAAAACTCATCCAACCACTTCCTCCCCGCCTCATACTCCCCCCTCCCAACCGCCTTCTTGACTTTGTCGGGCGCGTTGCGGTCGATGACCGCGAGTTGCTTTTCGGAAAGCGGTCTCTGCCCTGACAGTGACCCGCCTTCGCCGACGCTATGGCATGGCAAGGGGGCCCCTGCCACCGGTTTCCCCATCGGCGCCGCCGGCGCCTCTGACCTCTTCTCCTCAAAGAGGAAATCGAGTTTCCACGATTCGCGGTTCAGTTTGAGACGCGCCTCGAACGCCCGGCCGTCTCTGGTCTCCATCTTGAGCGGCTTCTTCGTCTCGCCAGTCTTGAGGATGTTCTTGACCTCGGTCTTGGTCAGTTTCGCGGTCGCATAGGTCTTCCACAGGACAAATCCGCATCCGTTCCTATCGGAGCAGGCATAGCACTTCTCCCGTTCCAGCACATGACCCTTCCCGCATTTGGGGCAGGGGCCGAGTGAGTCGGCGGCATCGAGTTGATTGAGCCGCGCATCGCTTCCCTGTATCTTCCCGAAGACGCGCCGCAGGAACTCGAGCGATTCAGCCATGAACTGGTCGAAGGTGATGCTCCCTTTCCCTTTCACCATGTTCCAGAGGTGATGTTCCAGTCGTGCACTGTAGTCGGGTACCTTGAGTTCGTCGGGAAGGAGCGGTTCGAGTTCGAGCCCGAGCGGTGTCGGTACATAGACCTGCTTCTCCTTCTTTATGTATTCGCGCGCAATGAGTGTCGGAATGAAACCAGCGCGGGTCGCCGCGGTGCCGATACCTGATGCCTCCTTGAGCGCCTCACGGAGCGCCTTATCGGTCACCAAGAGGTGCGCCTTCTCCATGAGTGAAAGGATCGCCGCATCGGTGTAGAGCGCTGGCGGCTTGGTCTCGTCCTTCTTCTCGCCCAGTTTCCCGGTGACCGTCTGACCCGGCGCATAGGAAACCTGAAGCGGCTTCTCCTCTTCCTCTTCGGCTCCCTCGTCGGCGACCAGTTCCTTCCCGAGTGACGCCTTGAAACCGAGATCGGTGTAGTTCTTGAAGCGGGCGAGGAACGGGAAGCCGTCTATGGTCCCCAACATCTCGGTCGCGTCGCCTTTCGCAGGGGGCAGGAGCGCCGCCATGAACCGCTTCACGATGAGGTCGAACACCTTCCGTTCGTCATCGGAAAGCGTCGGCAGACCGGGACGATCGTAGGAGAGGACCGGGATGATGGCGTAGTGGCCTTGCAATTCGCCGATGTATTTCTTGGCAAGCGCAAGGTCGGGATTCGCGGCGCGGACCGTCGCGGTGAGTTGCCGGTAGTCGGAGAACCGTTCGACGAGCGCGACCGCTTTCCCCAGTTCCTTCGCCTCTTCGGGCGACAGGACATTGCAGTCGGTACGGGGGTAGGAGATGAGTTCGTGCGTCTCATAGAGCGCCTGCGCGATCTTGAGCGTATCGTCCGGGGTGAACTTATACTTGTTCGCGGCATCCTTCTGGAGTTGCTTGAGGTCGTAAAGGGCGGGGGCGTGTTCGGTGAACGGCTTCTTTTCGACCGCCGTTATGGCGAGCGGCTTACCGGCGACCGTTGCAAGTTTCTTCTGCTCTTCCGCATCGGCAGCGAAAAAGCGCCGTATCTTCTTCTCTTCATCCACGAGGTTGAACAGGACGCCGTCGGCCGTCTTGAAGATGTAGGTCCAGAAGGTCTGCGGCTTATGCTCCTTATTCTCGCGCCACCGCTTTACAATCTCGGCGAGGAGCCACGACTGGACGCGCCCCACCGATATGAGGTGTCCCGGCCTCCCGTACTTTACCGAATAGAGTCGCGTCAATTGGAGCCCGACCGTCCAATCGACCGCCTCGCGGGTACGTGCCGCCTGATAGTATCCTTCATAGGCGGTATGGGGCTTTCGTTGTTCAAACGCCTTCTTTATCTCGGAGGCGGTCTCACTATGGAGCCAGACACGCGTAAGCGTACGCGCCTTCAGGAGACCCCGGTCAGCCGCGATCTCAATGATATTCCGGTGGATGAGTTCTCCTTCACGGTCAGGGTCGCAGGCGAGCACTACTTCGTCGGCCTGCGCGAGATGCTTTGCGATCTCGGCGAACGCCTCTTCCTCCCGGATCACATGCACGAACTTCGACGGCACAAAGGGAAGATGGGGTATCGACCCGCGCCACGTGTTGTTGTCACCGAGTCGGTCGGCGAGATAGTGATTGATGTCGGCGAGCGCCTCGATGTGACCGAAGGAATTGGCGACCCGCAGGTCGGGGACCCCCTTCAGCGCTTCACGATACTTCTTCGCCATTGAGGGTTTTTCGGTGATGATGAGTTTCATGGGGCGTTCTCCCGTCAGAGGTTGCGGGCGATAGTTACATGGAAAGGGGAGGGGAGTCAAGGGGAATGATCAGGCGTCCCTGGCGGATGACCGTGAAGAAGATCACTCTTCAGTGCTTTCCATATACGCAAGATACTCGTCAATGGTCATTATGGTAGATTGACCATCGGAAAGATAGTAAAAAAACAAAGCGTCAGAGAATGTCGGAGAAGGATGAAGAAGAGGATAACAATTAAACGCTTTCTCAATAAAAGAGGCTTGTACTGTGGCAGGATTCGGGAAGGAAAAAGAAGACACATCTCTTTTTTCTTCGTTGCTCATCTGCTTCACCATAATCTCGGTCATTCCGGAAACGGTCTCTGCGTGGGGATAAACCATGTGATGTATCTTTATCTTACTGGCTGTCAACGCATTGTGTTTTTCAAGAACATTTCTGTTGAAAATACGGTCAAGAATCAAGTGTACTTGGGGTTTACAATTGTCGCCGAGTGATTCTTTCATTCCTCCTGATAAGTGTTTGATTGCCGAATCAAAAAATTCTTTTTCCCCCTTAATTACCATAGGCAACAGATAGTTAATATCAAAAGCAGAAAAACGAATAACGACGAACCTATGACGATTATCCTCCAAATGTTCTCTTTTAATGGTGATTGTCTTTTCTTCCATGACTTCCTCCGTCTATCTATCGTTCGTTTTTTCTTTGCCTTTCCTAAAATCCATCATCGGCAGATTAAGCGGCGGGAATCCCGCCTGAACGGTCAGTTGTGTCACGATCGGCCGGATGTAGGAAAACAGGACCGCCGGCGCATTCACCTGAAGGTAGGTCCCCAGTTCTTCTTCGGTGACCTTCTCATCCCATTTGAAAAGCCCCTGATACACGATCTTCGCGGTGAACGGAGATGCCTCCGGTTTTTCCGGCTCGAAAAGCGTAAGGGTGAAGGTCACTTCGGCAAGACGATCTTTGTTATATCGCTTCACTTTGATATCGTTCTTGAACACCAACAGCGTCTTACCGTCCTTGGGCGGCTGATACTTGTCGTTGATATCGAAACTCAGGCTCGCCAAACGGTGCGCGCCAATCTGAAAGGGACTGGGCTTCATGTCATACTCCTATGATAGTGAAATCTTACTCGGGCACGAAATTTCTTCTTCCGAGAAGAAAGATATCTCTCCCGGGTCATACTTTCGAGGAAAGGATAGTAAGGGAGTGTTCTGCCACACAACCTTGACCGTTATTTCCCGTTGAAGGCATTCCTTGTCTTGAATGTTCAACTTCTGGTCTAATGCCCCCGCGATGCGCAGGAGAGTATCGAGGCGCGGATTGCCGTAGCCGTTCTCGATACGGGCGATCTCGGCCTGTGTGGTTTCGGCCTTGACGGCGAGTTGCTGTTGCGTGAGTTTTTTCTCGATGCGCGCTTTCAGAAGTTGTTTGATGAGGTTCCTCCTTGGCGCGCTGTCATCCCACCGCTTCTTGAAGCGGGGATTCTCTTTGAGGTGACGATCGAGAAACGCCCTGAAGGTGTTATTCATGTTTCTTCCTCCAATCAGCGAAGCGTCGCTTCGCAAGGTCAATATCCTCCCTCGAGGTACGGGGAGTCTTCTTGGTAAAACCATGCAGGAACAAAAACCTCTGTCCCTTTATGGCCACATAAAGTATCCGACTTCGATTCTTCTTTACCTGTACCCGGATTTCATAGAGCTTGTCCTCGATCGGCCGCACCAGCGGCAATCCGAGAGCTAAGCCGTGTTCCTCCAAGTGATCCATAGCCTCAAACACCTTTTCTCTCTCTTCGTCGGAAAGACCTTCTAAATACGATTCAACCGGCCTTCTGCCGGCCTCCGTCTCGTAAAATTCAATGACCCACGGCATCCGCGTTCAGTTCCCGATACAGGTTCATATTCCATCTCCCTACGCATAGCAAGGCTGATTATATGTTATATGATATAGTTGTCAAGTTATTTGCTATAAGATATAACTTCTTTAATATCGAGAGGTTCACTCAAAAATACCGCTTGCGCCCCAGCGCTAAGCGCAGTATACTACTGAAGCGAAGAGGTTGCTTGTCAACAGAAAGGTCAACGGGAGGTGCGCATGAAGTGGCATTACGGTTGTCCACTGTGTGGAGCATGGATCTCCGTCAAATGGGCGGAGAAAGATTCCCGTTTTCAATGTCCCATCTGCCACAGACCGCATTATCCTCCTTCTCCTTCCGTTCAGCGCGATGCCTATATCAACGACCGGACACCGCCGGAAGAGATGGCGGAAGATGTTTACCGGCTCAAGGGCCATGCGTGCACGGTACCCCGTTGTCAAAACGATGGCGACACCCTCGATCATCGTATCCCGTGGGAACACTACAAGAAAGGCACCTGCGTGGATAACCTGTTCCCCATGTGTTCCGAACATAACGCATCAAAAGGGGAAAAGGACTACTACGACTGGCTGAAGGAAGAGGGGATAGGTTGAGAAGGGGCGGGGGGAATAGTTACTTCCCGCCGTACTCGCACCCTTTGACCGGACAGCGCAGGGTACTTCCTTCCGGCGGTAGGGGATGTTTCGGGTCTATCAGTGTTTCCCGGAATTCATGGTACTCCTGACATTCCCGCGTATAGGCTTCCCACGGGCCAGCGGCATACTCGAAGAAAAAAACGAGGCGGGTCTGGTCCGCGGTATGTTTCAGGAGTTCTACCCGTAGATCGGTATCCGCGCGACCGACTCGACGAACGATTAATTGCTGTTGTTCATCTTTCTCGCAAAGCCGATAGTTCCCGGCGGCAGGCCGATTGACCACGAGATCAACGATACTCCGAAAGAAAAAGAAAGGGCCTTGCATGAGAGGTACTCCTTAAGAATATCCGTATATCGGCCGACAAGAGAAACACCATACTCTATTAACAATGAAAATATACTCACATGAAAAAGAAAGCAAGAAAACGGGAAAGGATCAGCGCCCTTTCTTCACCAGCCCCTTGAGTTTCGGATGCTTCTTGAGGAGCGCAAGTAACGGCTGGTAGGGGAGACCGAGTTTCTCGGCGATCCTTTGGACCGGGAACTGGCTCTTGAGATATTTGCGGATGGTGAGCGCCTTATCGTTGAACTGCTGTTGGATGGAACTTACCCGTTTCTTACGCGCCGGTTTGCGGCCTCGTTTTTTCAACTTGGTCTTCGGACGACCGATCTTCTTCTGGGGTGGACGCCCTACCTTTTTCTTCTTGGGCGGTCTGCCCGGTTTCTTCTTCGCGGGACGGCCTCTCTTTTTCTTCGCGGGACGGCCGCGTTTCTTCTTCGCCGGTCTGCCCGGTTTCCGGCCGGGTTTCCCCTTGGCCGGTACGGTAAGGGCGGTCATGAGGGTGAAGAGGGCGATCATATCTCCCGAGTAACCCGAAGCGGCGATGACGAGGTCGAGGTCAACAATGTGGAGGTCGGCTTTCTTCTTCAGGAGTTCGGCGATGAAGGAAAGGATGTCGCCGGAGTCGAGGCCGAGGAGCGATAGGGTGGGGGTCACTAGGGTGTCACCGGGTTTCAGCCCTTCGAGGAGTTTCACGAGTTCGGTGCGGGCTTTCCATTTCTTCTTATGGGAATAGCGCCCCTCAACGAGCTCAAGGATCAAGGTTTTTTCCGCCGCATAGGCGGTAAGGGCTTCTTTCTGTTTCATGTCGGTTCTTCCGACGCGGTTTAAGGTACAGAAGCCGATAATGCGATGGTTGGTCATGTGTTTTCTCTCTATTTGTTGTTCACACGCTCGGTGAGGTCGCGCCCTGCTTTGAAGTGGGGGAGCCGTTTGGCGCCGATCTTTATCGAGGAACCGTCCCGCGGATTTCTGCCTTTATAGGCGCCGTAATGCCGTGTCGTGAAACTGCCGAAGCCTCGTATTTCTATCCGTTCCTCCCGTAGAAGCGCGGAGGTCAGTGAGTCGAACAGGAGGTTCACGAACTTGTCGGCATCACGGGAACTGAGTTGCGCTTTTTCTTCCATGCGTCTGATAAGGTCCGATTTGAGCATACGGGGTCTCCCTAGGTTAGAAGGATATTTTATTGATTATGGGGAGGAGTCAAGAAATCATGGGGGGAAGGGGGATGCCTTTTCTCTTGGAGCCCCCCTATATCCCCCGCCTACAACCGAGGAGCACCAAGAGGCCATCTGTGGCTATTCAAACGCGAGCACCTGTCTGACCCGCCATAGCGTACTCGCGGGGGCGGGGAGTTGCACAGCGTCCTCTTGATGGTCCGGTACGGCTCTGCCGGCGGTTGTTCCGGCGGGCATAAGAAAAAGGCGTTTCTTCCCCCCTTCTTGACGCCCATCAAGAAGGGGGTCGCCGTAGCACGCGCAGCGACGGCGAAATCATCGCCCTCCCCCTCGGGCTCATCGCCGCCCCGGCCTCCGCTTGAGGCTTCGGCCCGCAGGCGTTGCCAAGCCGTCCATGATGGTGGGGCAGGGGGCGGCGCTCTAGTTTTTTTGACTTGAATAGGGTGGGGGAATAGAGTGTGCTGTCTGGGTTGGTCGAGATGCTCTTTGAAGAGATGAAGGGAGGGCCACGGAAGACTTGGGATACTTCTATTTTGACGAGAGCATCCATGAGCGCGCCGGATTCATACTCGGGGCTTATGTTTACTCGCCTGATGATTTGTCTCCATCGGTGTATGCCCAAATAAAAGCTGTTGGTCTTCGTCCGGGCATTGACGAATTCAAGAGTAGCACAAAGATGGACAAGGATCCCCAGCGGCAGTTGTTAAGAGACAAGATCAAAGAGTTGTTGTGGAGCGCATGGGCCAAAGTGGGGCTTGTGGTTATTCCTTTGCAAGAGCGTTCGCATCTTGGCGAAGAGGCCTTGCGAGGATTGGAGAAAATCATTCGTGTGAATGATCTTAGAGGAGGCAAGGCGCATCAGGTGTTTTTCGATGAAGGCATTTCCTTCAAAGATGGATCGCTTTTTGTCAAAGAATTGAAGTTAAACGATTGTTGTGAATTCCATTTTAAACAGAATTCGCGCCTTCTGGGCGGCCTGCAAATTGCGGATATGGTGGCACACACGATGTCCGTGATGCTGTTGGAAACTCTGGGGATCGTCAATAAGGAAGTGCGTATCGGCCGCGATGAGGGATATAGAAATGACTTTGATGTGAATTTGAGTTTTGTACTGTGGGCCTCGATCAGGCATCATCTTTTCACGATGGACCGGATTGCTGTAGTCGATGATCAGATCCCCGGTTTTATGGTTGACACTGGCTCTTATGCTGTTTATATCGCCGAATCCTGCTCATCTTCTTTGCGCGATGCAGTTGAAAAGCGATTCGGTGAATGTTACTTGGGTTGTATTCACTGATCTCCACAAATGCCCCAGGCGGGGCGAACGGGGACCGATCAAGGGGTAGGCCTTCGGAAGAAGTCCAATAATATCAAATAGTTACCTTCGCATAATGTTCATTATGTCAACTTGATCGGACGCTCGACCGTTCGAGTTATTTCTTCGGCAGAATTTCGAGCAGTCCCGCTATCTGCGATGCGGCCTGCGGGGGCATCGGGCGTTTCTGCATCTCGCGCAGGCTGTTGCCGATGATATCTTCGTTCCCCGCGAGGTTCTTTCTGAACAGCGCCGCCAAATAGAAATATTGGTCGGGGTTTAACGAACCGCTTTTGATGTTCTCGTGGATCTTTTCGAAGTGCTCTTTCTTGAGGCTATAAATGCTGAGGGTGTTGACGGCGTTCATCTTCACGAGGTTCGATTTGTCGTCGAGCATATCGAGAAGTAGTTGCTCCGATTCGGGTGTTTGTGTGAACCGGACCGCATTCGCCACCGAGGCACGCACCCGGTCGTTGAGTGAATCTTTGTATTCGGCCGCTACGGCGATGTTCGACGAGCTGGCGACATTGCCGATGGCATCAAGCATCCTTTCCGCCGATTCGGGGGTCGTCGACTTCCGCAGTTCCTCGACCAGTTTGTTGTTGAGGCTTGTTCCCCTCATGCCGTTGCCTTTCGCGATCTCTTTGGCCGCGACGGCACCGAGGATAAGCGACGCGGTCGAACGGAGTTTATTGGTGGCGATCGCGTTGTTGTAGAGTTGTTCGGCGAACGAAACGGTCGCCGGATCGGGCGTGTCGAGGTAACTGATATTCTGGAGCAGTAGCGGGTACAATCGGTCCTGTTTCGACGGCTCACCCGCCAGCAACTGCCGCATCACTGTCTGTGCTTCGGGATGCCCCACCGAGGCGAGCGCCCCCATGATGAACATTCGGCCGTCGCTTGAGAAGGCGGGGTCGTTGAACAGCGGGACCATGTCAGCCGCCCGTTCGGGATACCGTTTCAGGTACCCGGTCATCCGCCACATGAAGAGTTTTTTATCCCCTATCTCGCCGGTCGTGCCGTAGGCGCGGAGGGTGTCGAGCATCTCGGTCGAGGTTAGATTGCGCGCCTGCTGTTCATACATCTTTTTCTTGATCTCGTCATTCAACTCCACCGTTCCAAGACGACTGGAACGGAATTCATTGAGGCGGGCCAACGCCCCGTCGAGGTCGAAGCCTCGGCGACGCACATCGATCAAGGTCATCTTGATGTCAACTTTCAGCGAAAAGATATCTTTCCCTTCCCGGGCGCAGGTTTGATCCTGTGTTCCTTTTATCTCCGCTATCAACGCATCCTTCACCTGATATCGGAACGAACCGGAGCCTCGTTGGTCAAGCGCCTTGGTCTGCTTGGGGAAGGCCAAGAGTTCTTCGTAGCGCTCTATATTCTTGGTAACGGTCGTATCCCCTACCCCGATGCCGTCGAATGAATACTTAACCCTGTAGCGACCGTTCTGGTCCCATTCTTCGGCAGGCGGTTTTCTTTTGCCCGGGAGGGCGGTCTGGAAATAGGCCATGATGAGTTTCATCGTGCCGACGAAGATGGGGTCTTCGTTCTTGCGGAAACGGACATCACCCACTGCGCCAAAACCATCGTGGACGATACCGGCATAACGGTTCATGAATATCTGTTCTCGCGCTTCGGGGTTTTCGAGGATATCCTGTCCGTTAAAATAGAAGGAACAGGCACCGATCTTCACGATGGCCAGTTCGGAGAAGAAAGCACCATCAGGGAGTTTCTTGACTGGGGTCAATGAGAAGCGCAGGGTACAATCGAATTTGCCTGAGAGGTCTTTACTGCCCCCTTCCGGGTTGAGATGGGAATTCACGGTCTCGCCCGCATAGATGAACTCATATTCGTAGGTGGCGCCGATCTTCCAGCGGAGCGGGTTCCGATCACCGAAGAAATGGTCGTATGCAAAGTAAGCGGCTCCGGTGAGGAGCACGAGAACAACTAGGGAAATAAGTATCTTCTTTCCAGTCGATCGAGGCCGAGGAGAGGGTTTTGTTTTTTTAGGTTTCATGAAGTAGCACGGTCTGAGTTATTGACATTTTTCGGGTGACTGGTATTGGATTTCTTCTTCAAGGGTAGTCGCAGACTCGGGATATTTGGTATTCCACCAATCGACATATCTCTGGACTTCGCTTTCGGGCAAACAATTTCCGCCGATACCAATTGCTTTTATTTTGGGCAGTGTCGTTATAAACTCTATATCTGTAAGGTAATTACTGCCTGCTGCGATATCCGTCAACTCCGGCAGGCCGCTGAGTTCGTTCAGGCTGGTCAGGCCGCAGTTGGAGACATTGAGGGTCTGTAACTTCGGTGCGGTGAATTGCGCGCCGAGGGTCGTCAGGGTGGGAGTATTAATTACTCGAGCAATTTCTAGGTTAGGCAATGAAGAAAGTGCCGCCAAATCTGTCAACTTGTTCTCTCTTAAGTCAACATTTTTTATGCTCAAGATTTCTGATAATGCAGAGATATCTTCTAGTTGAGATTGTTGATATTCTATGTAGAGCAGATTCCCCAATCCTTTTATATCGTCAAGGGTCTTAACCCCCCCCCCCCGAAAATACAGATATTTCAAAGTATAAAGTGTCGACAATGATTTTAATGAATTGATACTGTTATTGTAGAAAGTAATGGTTTTTATTTTCGAGAAAAAATCCATCCCCGTCAAATCGCCTACATCATCACAATACACTTCTTCTATATCAACTACATCCTTAGCGTAGATGGGATCGCCGGGATTTTTTCCATAGATGAGTTTTTCGACGCAGGCTCGCAGGACGGAGTCAGGGAAGTTTATCTGTTGGTCGGGATCGATGTCGGTGACGGGGGTGTCGTTGTCGGTGGATTCATCTGTGTCGGTGGATTCATCTGTGTCGGATGGTTCTTCGGGCGGGGTGCAGGCAATAAAGAATAGGGTAAACAGCAAGGCTAATAACCTCACCCCGGGTCCTTCGCCGGAGGCTACGGCCCGCAGGCAAACCCTCTCCTTGACAAGGAGAGGGAGGACCGGAACGGTGGTGGGTGAGGTCTGTACTTGAATCCCGTTCATCGTTCACTCCGCATCATCGTTTTCATGATCCTTCCATCGCTGGTGATTTTAGCGGCCCTCTTCCCGTTGTCAAGGAAGATGGCCGCCGCTATCTCACATTTCTTTACCGAGTAGTTTCACCCCTTCTCCGATGCTGAACAGGTCTATCTTGAGCGGCTTGAGCGGGATGAGATTCCCGAACTTCATGTCGATGAGCGGATCCCATTCGAAGATGGTCCGCGTCACATTGAATTTGAGGGCGATCGGCTCGATGCCGATGCTACCTTTCGCTCTCACATAGATATAGCCAGCGAGCAGTTTCAGTTCGGGGATCAGACTGGTGCTCAAGTAGAATTTGACGCCGACTCCGCTGAGGTCGAGTTCCGGCTTCAACATCCCCTGCACCTTCAGCGGCGCATAGAAGTCGAAGATGTCGATGTGACCGCCGATGCCGATCTGGAAACTGATAAAGGTATAATCGAAGCCGGCCCCCACTTCGAGGAAGGCTCCGGCAACGATGTAGGGCCCGGCGCTCGCGCCGACGGTGAGCCCGCGGAACCAGCCGTAGTTGTAATCGATGCCGTACCGGATGCCCGCGTCGAAGGTAAAGCCGTAGGTGAGGTAGGCCGGCACGGGGCCTATCTGGAAGTTGATGGTGTCGCTTTCTTCCAGTTCGGCGAATTTGAAATCTTCCAGTTTCGGATCTTTGGCGATCTTGCTTTCGAACTTGTCTGCATCCTTGACATCGGTCGATATCGCTTCGAGTTGTTTGTCCACCTCTTCCTGCGCCATGTTGACCGTCGTTTTGATCGCCGCGTCGGCCGCCTCCTTGAGGGCTTTTTTTCCTGCTTCGACCGCCGTTTCGGCGAGATCGTCGAAACTGGTCATGGCGGCGAAGAAGTAATACTTGGTGTAGGGTTTGAATTTCTCCACCTTCTTGTCGTAACGGCGGATGAATTTGTCGCGCGCTTTCGGGTGGACCGATTCGAGGTCGATGATGCGGCCGTATTTGTCTCTGTCGAGGCGGGTAGTGACATAGAATGTCGCTTCGAAGAGGTCGGCGTCGAAACCGAAGAGATGCAGACCGGCGCTCGTGTGCATCGCCACTTCGGCGAAGGGAAGTTTGAAGAGTTCTTTCATGAAGACCTCTTCGGCACGCATGATCACGGCATCGGCGAGGACAGATATGAAGAAACTTGAATCAGGATTTTCCGGGAAAAGTTGTTTTAAAGAACTCACTTTTAACGAGGGCAACCCTTCTGAAACAAGTTTGGGCATTGGCATGTCTTCAGCATCAGATCCTCCAATCGTTGCCATCAACCAACTCTTCGGATCGCTTGCGGCTCCGTTGAACACCTCCTTGAATGCGGCGATGATGGCCGTTTCGTTCGCTATCCGCTTGATGACCCGCTGATAGAAAGCGGGATCTATCAGTATCTGTGGTATCGCATAGGCGACCTTCTGTACCGTTTCCCTTGGGAGCACTACTTCGTTCAAGGGGCCTTCCGTCCCGGTTGCTACCTGGAATTTTTGATTGAAGCTTTGCGCTATACCATCGTCACCGTACTTGATCTCCGTTATGGCCGATCCGTCCGTCGCGGTTTTCAGCGCATCGATCTTTACCTTGAGTTCGTTGAGCGCCGAGAGATGGTCGTCATCAAATCCCGGTATGACCATCTTGTCGAGCAATTCCGTCCAGTAGTCGGGATCGGTGAGTTCCGCGAGTTCGTTGGCATCCGCCTGATAAGCATCGACTTTGGCGAGCGCCGGCGCCAAGAGTTGCTGGAGACTACCTTCGACCGCTCCCTTGAGATGGCCGAAATTGAACGACGGGAAACTTACCACCGCACGGAAATCGGCATCCCCAGAGATAGACACTAAATTAATCCCTAGTTGGGTGGGATCAAGTAGGTCTGTGTCGAAACTTGAATTATAAGAAGGAGGGAGGACCACATAATCGAAATCGCCGATATTCCCCCATGCCTTGTTCAGATCGGCCTGACTGTTTGCAAGCGAAGAGATACCAGCCCTGCCGAGGGCCGTAAGAAGAATATTGAGGGTGTCGGTAAAGGGAAGATCTGTCAACTCCTCTCTCAAGTCTGCCTGCGCCGGCACGCTTAGAGAAGATACCGTCAAAAACTCCGTGACTGAAGTTACTTTCCCCGCGCAATCGCTTGGCGGAAGACAGTCCTCTGTGGGTCTTTGATTAAGAGGAACTCCTCCCGTATCGAGACTCCAACCGCTCAGCAATATCGGTCGCAACTGTTTGGGCGTAACCAATCCGCTGGAAAGACGGTAGATATCAAGCACATCGGCCATCGATTCCTTGAAGAAGTCACCCATGTCTTCATTGATCGCAAGATCAGAATCTGAAGATATTAAGACCATCAACTGGTTCATGATCTCGCCGAGATCGGGCAGTTTGATGTCAGTACCCAACTGACTGCCATTAAATTTTCCAAACATATCGAGTGTGCCTAAGAATTCGTTGACATCGCATCCTTTCTCCGACGAACCCTTAGAATCCTTACATTCTACCGCTTTCTCTATCAGTTTTCCAAGCAGTTTCCCCCCTTGCTCCCGCGTAAAGTTCTTCAGGATTTCGGCGAAGGCATCAGTGTTGCCGAAAACATTGAATTTTGTTTTCAGCGCCAGCGTTTCTATCGGCGAGATATCACTTCCCTCTTCCCCATACACCTCCAATGGTGTATATCCCCCATTGACCGCATCGAGAATGCGAGTGATGAGTCGCTCGCTCCTCCATGAGATGTAGGCGATCTTGGCGATGAAATCGCTGAGAACGAAACGGAGTTTCATTACATCGGGATCGGCCCGGTTCTTGAGGATCGGTATCGAATCGAGGAATGCCGCATCGATATATCCGGCGGTCAGAGCCATGACCGATGTGTCGATGGAAGCCTGAATGGATGTCACTGCACAAAAGGACAAAATGTCATTCGGGAATTTTGCTAACAACTCATAATAACAAGAGAAGTCCGTTTTTCGACCCTCCCAAAATCAGGGCAGTTTCAACTCCAGAATCTTGGC
>Ga0302247_1000614_pt1 | contig 32525 bp, 38 predicted proteins | sample AAG_UR_Ile_MG_FD_193529 | JGI IMG/M metagenome (GOLD analysis project Ga0302247, IMG submission 193529) | Enriched activated sludge microbial communities from anaerobic digester in WTTP, New Holstein, Wisconsin, United States - AAG_UR_Ile | ecosystem: Engineered > Bioreactor > Anaerobic >...
GAACGGTTTAATGAAAAGGAGGAAAACCTTTATAGCTTCGTCATCAACGTGATGGCGCGAAAGTCTTTACCGTCAGCCCCCATCTTTTGACTCCGAACCGGCGCGCAACCCGCGCCCATTAGGCACGCAAACGCGCAAAAAACAGGCCATGTTTTCATGCTGGAATGAGCGTCTGTAAACGCTCAGGAAAGGGTTTATGCCTGAATACTTACGCCAACGCCGCAGACGGTAGAGCTGCTCGCGCTGGCGACCGTGTTATAGGCGCTGGCGCTGGCGGCCATGGCTGTCGCGGCAGGAGCGGCGCTGGCCGCCTCCGTGACGCTAGGCGAGGGCGTTGGAGAAGGCGTCTCATCCTCTTCTTCGGCGTTTGCCGACTTGTAAGCCGTGGCCGCCGCCTCGAATTGTGCAATATTGGGCGCGGATTGGGGCATTGTCGCGCTGGCAACGGCTGGCCCGGTTCTGGCGGCTTTTTCCTTATCGATCACGTCCTTGTTTGTCGAAGGAACCGTGGAAAGCGCGACAGGCGGAGGAGGAGGCGCTGGCGCAGAGATGGCCTTTTTGACGCTGAATCCCGACGACGCCGCGTTGTACGCCGTTGCGGCGTTTCGCGGATTCACAGGCGCGGAAGCGATGCTTGCAATGCCTTCCATAAAAATTCTTTTCTAAATAATATCGGGCGCGTAACGATGCGCTGTTGGGCTTAAAAATATTCGTGCCCAGTTTCTATTATGCGCCTGTTTGTTTAAGGCGGGCTTAAATAAACGGGGCATTTACGCTAAGTTTCACATCATATCTTATTGATATATAATAATATTTATATTTCGTTAGTCATAATCGGCGCTTTGGCACGCCCGTTGCTTATATGAGGGCGTCATGTCGACAAAACCCGGAATAAGGACCTACCGTTGACCGCAGCCGCAGCCATACTCGAACTTCAGGGAAGCGTTGCCAATCAAGCGCTTAACGCTACCCAACGCGTGACTCAGGCCATCCGGCAGGCCAGCGCCAAAGCCGGGGTAGATTTTGCCTATATGCTGAACAAGGCTTCCCAGGAAAGCAGCCTGAATCCCACGGCCAAATCGAGTTCAAGCAGCGCCACGGGCCTATTCCAGTTCATCGAACAAACGTGGCTCCGCACCGTCAAAACCTACGGTGAAAAATACGGCCTTGGCGACTACGCCAGCCGGATCGCGATCGGCGCGGACGGCGTGGCCCGCGTGACGGATTCCCAATGCAAAAAAGCCATTCTCGACATGCGGAAAGACCCCTCCCTGTCCGCCTGCATGGCCGCCGAGTTGACGAACGAAAACAAATCGGCCCTTCAGGGCGAAGTTGGCGGCAAAATCGGCGCGACGGAACTCTATCTGGCTCATTTTCTTGGGGCAGGGGGCGCAGCCGGCTTCCTCAAGGCCATGCGCGCCAACCCCAACGCAACGGCCGCCGACGTTCTGCCAAGCGCCGCATCCGCCAATCCTTCCGTTTTCTACGACAAGGCCGGTCAGGCGTGCAGTCTTTCGCAGATATACAACCGTTTCGCGGCCAAGTTCGAAAAAACACCTGCCATCGCTTGTCCCACGGCCATCGCCGATGCCTCGGAAACATTTTCCGCCCCAAGCGTCATTCGCGCGCCTTCTTCCGGTTTTACGTCTCCCTTTACCTACCCCGCGAACCTGGGTCCGTCGATGGATTCGACGATAGCCACCATGATTTTGGCGCAAACCGGTTTCGGCGACATGACGCCGTATGCGACGGAAACGAACGCCCGCGAGGAAAAGGACAAGAAAGCCTCTTTCTTCTCGACAAGCGGGATTTACGGTTAAATTTATTTTTTATACTCGACTCGGGCGCGGTATTTGCCAAGGTCCGATACCATCGCTTGTCCCGTCATTCCGCCTTCGTCGACCACCATTTCCCTGATCGACAGATGAAGAACCTGAACGAGGTCCTTAATCAACATGTACCGCGTTCCCGGCGGTTCATGCTCCGAACAGCAGGATTGAAGGATATGGCCGCAAATATTGCGCATCAGCACAAAGCCGAAAATCTCGACCTGTCCCTTGATGTCGCTCACGCGCGCAAAAACGTTTTCGAACAAACGATCGGCTTCCTCCTGACTTTCCGGTTTTTTCTCGATTTCCTGCAGGAGGAGACGCATCTCGCGTTCCGCCTCCGCAAAGAAGGCGTCGCGCGATTCCTCAATGATCTTTTGGCACGATTCTATTCTTTCCGGCGTGAAGACGTCTTTAAGAACGACGTCGTTCCCTATCTTTTGCCGCAGCACGAAGTCCGGTTCGAAAGCCACGACCGTGGCGGGATTTTTGTTCGGCAGATCCAGCAAATCGACATGGTTCATATCCATTTTCCTTCATGACGTCTGACGCGTTGAACCGGACGGACGCGGCGTTCGGCAGCGCCGGGAGGCAGTTCGTCCTTGCTCCGGCGGCGGCAAGGGCCCCGGTAGGACGCGGCCGTAATGAAGGCGCGCGGATCGTCGATGAGATTGATGATTTTCCGGCTGAAATCGTCGGCGCTGAACGGCTTGACGATAATCTCGTTCGCGCCGGAATCCCGGGCCAGCGCAATATCGCGCTCCGACTCCGATTTCACCAGCATGACGACGGGAATGAACGGATTTGGAGAGGAGGGCGACGAACGAAGCCTTTTCACGAAAAGGGAACCGTTGATCGGAAGAATCTCGGGATGCTTGCCGTCGTCGTTGGTCGTTTTATTTTTATTATGAACCAAAAGCTCCCAATCCGTAAAAACGATGTCGATATGGGATTCTTTCATAAGCTTGACGCCTTCAAACCCGTTCTTGACCACGTGAACGTCCTTGAAGCCCAGACGATGGAGAATTTTTCGGATAAGCGACCCGGCGTTAAGACTGCCTTCGACGATTAGAATCTTTATATTTTCCAAATGTTTATCAGCCTTTTTATAGGCTTCTTGCTGAACGATAGCCATAAACGGAACCTGAGCATTTTTCTTGTTGCGATAATCCCGAACGAAAATCGGCGCTTGTTTTGCCGAAGCAAACTTTGTTGCGTTCGACCGGGAAGGCTCGAAAGGAAGGAATTTTAGAATAACTCATATCCATTTTGCATGCAACCGTATGCACGCTTTATATCAATGTTTATTATTATTTATCAATTGTTTATATAGTTAATTATAAATAAACAGGGGCGTATAAGCTCTTGATGTTTTTGTGTCTGTTTAAACCCTTTTTTAGAATGGTTATTTCACACTATTACACTACTTGCGCGAAACGGCGGCACGCCTCAATCTATCGTTTATTGCCGCACCTAGTCCCGTATCCGGAACGGACATGACCGCAATGCTGCTAAAAAGGGGCTGATCGAGCTCCCTGAGCATGCCGAACAGGTTCGCGGCCGCCTCCGTAAGGTCCCCTTGCGGGCTTAGATTGAGCCATTTTCTACCCCTTTTGTCCGGCAGCCGGGACCCGAAACACAGCAAGGCTTCCGTGTCCCCCGCCTCTAAGGCATTCATTTTCAACGGCAATCGCGGCGCGTAATGGCTCGCCAGCATCCCGGGCGCTTTCGGCGCCTGATCGTCATGCGTTTGCTCTCCCATGGCGCCGATAACCGGCTCCAGCATCTCGCGCGTCACCCCGCCATGCCGGAGGATAACCGGCTGAGAACGCGTCAAATCGAGAACCGTAGATTCAACGCCGACCTCACACCGTCCGCCGTCCAGAATAAGATCGGCCTTATGGCCTATGGAATCCTCAACATGCTTCGCCTCGGTAGGGCTGAGCCTTCCGAAAGTATTGGCGCTCGGCGCAGCAATGGGCCCTTTGAATTCGCTCAATAAATTCAGAGCGACCGGATGCGAGGGCATCCGCACCGCCAGCGTCTCCAACCCAGCGCTGGCAAGAAGCGAGACCGGGCAATCCTTCGCTCGCGGCAATACAAGGGTGAGGGGACCGGGCCAGAATTTCGCCACCAGCTTGCGGGCTTGATCGTTCCAGACGATGAGCCCGTCCAGAGCCCCCGGCGCGGCCACATGAGCAATTAAAGGGTTGAAACGTGGCCTCCCCTTGGCCTCGAAAATGGACGCCACGGCGCGATCGTTCGCCGCATCGCCGCCGAGGCCGTACACGGTCTCGGTCGGAAACGCGACAAGCTTGCCCGCGCGCAGCAAAGCAGCGGCGCGGACGATGTTTTCAGGCGAGGCGAAGACGACGGTCATTCCATTTCTATCGTTCTCTTTTGGCGCCGTACTGATGGCCCACAGATCATTGTCTAATCAAGATCGGCAAAAGGCAAGCGGCGGCGCTTACCGATGGCCCCCAGACGCTCATTTTTCGCGTTTTCATTGGTTCTGAAGAGTCAAAAAAAAGCCGTTTTCCGTCTTTATAACGAGTTCGTTTTCACAGCCCCGGCGCTTCGGAGCGGGAGCGACGTTCATTTGCCCTTACCGTTATCCGTATTGGGCGGCGCGAGGTCGAAGCAGTCATGCCCGGCCTTATGCTTCCACTTAAACTGCGGATAATAATAACGCCCGCTCGGGCTGCTTTCGTCGCTTTCCAGCGCAAAATCGGCGCAAAACTTATAGGCCTTCGGGCCGGTTTTTTCATAGATATAGGGGCGTTGGGACACCGGATCTTTGGCATTCGAACAGGAATGCTTGCAAAGCTCCTCCATCGTGGCCGGCAGCTTTTTGTTGTGATTCCAATAATTATCGACTGCGATTGAGAGTTCATTAAGGTCTTGCATCCGTCTTTCGTCAATGCGCCGAAGCCTCTGCCTGGACGGCGGCCCGATAACATAAAGCCCGGCGAAAATCGCCCCCACAACCGCCAATGAAGCCGTCACAATAATAATCCGTTCGACGGAAAAACGTTTCATGGCGCTTTCTCTTCCTTGCGCAAATCCCACAGATAGTAACCGAAGATAGTCCCGGCGATACCGGCTGCGACAAGCACCTTGAGGTAGAAACGAACCGACGATTCGCCGCCGAGAACGTTATAGACCAACGCCGTCATGTCTCCGAGCATGACGGCCGAAGCTATGAAAAGGGTTATGTACGTCAACCAGCGGCGAACAGGCGAGTAGCGCTTAACGGGATTCTCATCTATTTCACGCCCTGTAAACCGCGACATGAAAAGGAAAACGGGAAAGGCGATAATAAGGGAAGAAATATTCCATCTCATGCCATCCCAAAAATTACGGTAATAATAATCTTTCGCCGCCGGATCGGGAAATATTTTATCGATAAGACCGAATAAAAGATCGCCAAGATTAAAGGAAGCAAAATACAACGTGCTGAACATGACCAAATACAAGAAAGTCTCGCGCGCCGACAAATGCGGGCGCGGCCTGGGAACCGGAACGGGAAAACGTATATCGGCATAAGCGCCCAGCGCGCCATCGACCTGCTCTTGTGTCCAACCGGCGCTGAGCGCAATTTTTTCGATGTCAACACGCGAAAAACCTTTGCGCAAAGACTCGCCAACAAAAGCTTCAAGTTCCTGTGTTGCCGATGCCATGATGCCCCCGCCTCAAAATGCCGATATTTATATTTTGGCTCAATAGAACAAACGACAATTAACAGGGCATTAATTAGTCGCTTATATTTGCCCCTATAATTCCACATGACATATACACAAGGGGCTATTATCCTTCGCGGCCATGCTTCGATCGGTTAAAGCCTTCCTCAAATTTTTGTTCGCGTTTACGGCTGTCATTGCCGTGGCGTTGGGGCTTCTGGCATGGCGGGTGGCTTCACAACCTATTTCATCGACGACTCTTACGCCTTATATCGAAGCGGCGCTTTCCAGTTTGCTGCCGGACACCAAAGCCGAAGTCGACCAGTCTCTGCTTATTTGGGACAATGCCGACCGCTCGCTGGCCTTCCGGGGTACAGGCCTAAAACTGCGCGACGACAAGAACAACATAATTGCCGAATCCCCCGCCGTGAAATTGCGGCTAAGCGTCCTTGGGCTTATCGCGGGTCAATTCATCCCTTCCGAACTGGCCATTGAAAGCCCTCAGCTCTGGTTTGTCCGCCGCGCGGACGGCACGATTTCGTTTGGAAGCATGGTGTCGGGCGAAACGCCCCCTCAGGCACAGGCGCCTGTCAAGGACGTCGTTCAGACCATCGCGGCACAGGTGACGCGCGGGCGCCTGCTTCAGGATCTTGCAATCACGAACGCGACGCTTTTCGTTCACGACGATGAAACGCAGCAGGACTGGACCATCGGCATTCCTGAAATATCGCTTCATCACGGCTGGCGTTCGGTTTCAGGCAAAGCCAGAATCGCGGTTACCCAGGAAGACAAAACGGCGATGGCCGACGCTCTTTATCTCTTCGACCGCCTCCACGACCGGCATCGCATCACCCTTCGTTTCAGCGACATCAATCCTTCTTTCCTTGCGGGCCGTTATCCCAAGCTGGCCGTAATGGCGCCGTTCGATCTGCCACTCTCAGGCGAAATCTCTTTTGCCACGGACGAAAACCTGAACGTTCTTTCGTCTTCGGCGAAAATCACCGGTGGCGAAGGCGTTCTGAATGCGCCTGAGGTCTGGGATAGCGCGCGAGCCGTCAAAAATATTTCAATTTCCGCGCAATACGACCGGCAGGACCGTGAACTGGAAATATCTTCTGCTGAAATCGCGTTCGGCGACACCACCTTTGCGGCTACGTTCAAGGGCATGCCGCCTCCGGCAGGCGCGTTATCTCCCAACGGGACGCCTTTCGATATGGCCTTCGTTCTGAACGTCCGTTTGGCAAACCTCCCTATGGATCAGTTCGGCGCAATATGGCCCAAGCCCATTATCACTAACGCGCGCGCGTGGATCACGGCCAACATGAGCAAAGGCATATTTCCCAAAGGCGACGTGACCGTAAACGGCAAGTTTATATGGGACGATATCGGAAACATGGTTCTCGATTCCATCGGAGGAACGATTACGGCGCGCAACGCCTCAATTCGCTACATCGGCGGCATGCCGAACGTCGAAAACGTCGACGCGGACGGCACGTTCGACCTCGACCACATGGACATTAACGTAGCCAAAGGCGGCATAGGCGCGCTGAAACTCCAGCCTTTCGTCATCGAGATGACGGACTTCATGCAGAACGTTCAGAACATCCATATTCCCTTAAGGATCGAGGGGCCCGTTCGCGACGTCATCAAATTCCTCGACGAACCCGCGCTGGGCTACGCTTCCGCCGTCGGCCTTCGCGCGGACGATGGCAGCGGCAAGGTCGAAGGAACGGTCGATCTTCGCTTTCCCATGCTGAACGCCATTTTGATGAAAGACATCGATTATAAGGCGACGGCGAAAATAACCGACTTCGCCGCCAAAAAAATGGTTCCGGGCATTGAGATTTCACGCGGCAATCTTTCGCTTTCCCTCGACAAGGCCGGTTTCTCACTGAAAGGCCCGGCTTCGCTGAACGAAGTGCCGATGCAAATAGGCTGGGAAAACCGTTTCGGCGAAATACCGGCGGATCAACCGCGCTCCCAGGCCACCGTTACGGGCATTGTCGGCGGCGAACAATGGTCCCGACTGGGGCTGGATATTCTCGGCAAGACCAAAGGCTCTTCGGCCGTTACGGTCCGTTACGCCCGGATGGACAACGCGCCCTCCGTTCTGTCGGGCAATATCGATTTCAGGCAGGCTGCCGTGCGCGTCGACGACATTAACTGGGACAAGCCTTCCGGCGATCCGGCGCAACTGAAATTCGAGGCCGAGATACCGGACGAGGGCGCTATTTTCATCAAAACCATCGATTTGCAGGGCGCAAACCTTAAGGCAAAAGGCACGGCACGTTTGGACGGCAAGAGCCAGCAATTGATTTCACTCGAACTCAAGCCCTTCATCATCGGCCGGACAAACGTCGATAAGCTGGTTTTCGAGCAATCCCCTTCGGCAACGGGCGAAATGCGCTTTACGGTCGAAGGCGAAGCCTTCGATGTCAGCGAATTCAAGGGCGGCAACGATCCCGGTAAGTCGGATCCCCGTCCCAAGGATTATAAAATCAAGCTGGGCAAATTGCTCACGAGCGAAAACGGTTTTATCGCGAACGCGCAGATTCACGCCCGGCGCGATCCGCAAGGTTGGAGCGAAATCGAGCTTCACGGAATGGCCGACGGCGGCCATCAGCTCGATCTCAGCCTGAAGCCTCAAGGCAAGCGCCGCACGTTCAGCATGACCTGCGACGATTTCGGAAAAGCGCTGAAAGGCATGGGCTTTACCGACACCGTCAAAGACGGCCCTATCGCCATCAAGGGCGAAAGCGCGCCGGAGAACCCGCGCGTTATTGAAGGCACCGTCGATATTGGCCATTTTGTCGTGAGCGATCTGCCCGTGCTGGCGCGTCTTCTTAGCGCCGCCTCGCCGTTCGGTTTCATCGATTTTGTGACCGGCAACGCCAGCTTTAACCGGCTCCAGGGGCAATTCCGCTGGCAAGGCGACGCCATCGAACTCATCAAGGTGCGCGCGGCCGGTTCAGTTTTCGGAATCAACATCGACGGCCATCTCGACATGAACACCGGCGAGGCCAATCTGCACGGCACGCTGGTGCCTTTCAGCCTGTTCAACAGCATCATCAACGTCATTCCCTTGCTGGGCGATATGATTACGGGCGGCGAGGGTCAGGGCGTAATCGCGGCTTCGTACACGGTCAAAGGCACGCTGAACGAACCCGATATCAGCGTGAACCCGGTTTCTCTCCTGACGCCGGGCTTTTTACGCACCCTGTTCTTTGCGGGCGGCGGCGGAACGGAAAAGACGGATGACAAAACGGCCCCGGCAAAGAATACGCCGTCAATAGACGCGAAAGATAAAGCGGGAAAAACTAGGGACTGATGCCGATGTGCTTGACGTACATCAGTTCGCTGGAGGCATGCCCTGAATCCTCGCGCGTCAACGAAGATGTCCATTCATAGCCTTCCGGGCCTTCGGCCCGGACCAAATAGCCATCCAGGCTCACGATATCGCCGACGCGAATGGCGTTCATCGCACGTTCGACCTCCTCGTCCGCCGGGATAAGGTGCGTATTGGACATATGGCTGTTTATGCCTTCCGGCGAAAGATGATAGCGCAACGGCGGCTTGTCAAAACGCGACGTGTAGTAGCGGCCCGACAAACGGATGGAAAAATGCTCCAACATCGCGGTATCCGACATTTCTTTCCAGCCGACGGTCAGGTCCATCGGCGAAATTTCGGATTCCCGGTCAAAATAATAACGGCGCTTGGCCAGAACGCGGCCCTTCAGGTTGTACGAGGCAAGCGCCTTGAGATTGTAGTTGTCGAGCACGATGACTGTGCCCTCAGGCATGGCGATCTGAACGGGCTCGGCGGCCATTCTTATGCCGGGCGGATAGGTTATCGTCTTCTCGGGAAGAACAAGTCCGATAAAGACGATGATGACAAGCGCCGGCAAGAGAGTGTGCGTCGAAAGCCAGCCGCTCGGCCATAGCGGCTTTAGCTCCTCAAGGGTTTGCGATGCCGTTCCTGCCAAGGGCGCATCAGTCATACGCGATGCCTCTCCTGTGAAGAATCAGCGTATTTTATGACTCTTACTTCGTTGGCAACAGGTTAATATTTTTCGGCGGAGTCGCTGTATCAAGAATTATTTCTGAAGTGCGCTCTTTTTCACTCATTTTGGATTTGGGGGCGGCCCCCTCCAGCGGCACGATGGTTTTTTCCCCAACCGGTTTCAACGAGCCCGGTACTGCGGGAGGTTCGGGCGCCGGTTCAGGAGGAGACGCTTCAGCCGGTTCACTGCGCACGGGAGGCAGGGTTTGCTCGAATCCGGCCTCATGCCGACGGGGGTAATGGGGTATATCCAGTCCGCCCTTTTTGTGAGGCCCCATGATGATGATATTCGTCGTCGCATTGTTCACGGTTGTTTCGTTAACGATCCTCGGCATGATGACCGGCTCGGGCTCCAATTCATATTCCACGAAACGCTGAACGCCTTCCCGCCAATCGGCCGCCGTCTGGAAACGGCTTGTCCAGATGCCCCGCCTTTCCCGGCGGGCCCGTTCCTGATCCAGAGCGTACATGCCTCCCGAGCAGCCTTCTTCGTCCATCGCCCAGCCGTGAACGACCAGATAACGCGCGATGTCGCTGACCTTATCGCCGCGCACGCGAAAACACTGGGCGCTGATGCCGCTGTCGCCAAGCTCGCCCTTAACCTGGCATTTCACGAGTTGACCTTGCACGAAATGCTTGAGCGCCGTTGCCGCCTGTTCGCCGCAATCCCACGCGCGGTCTTCCTGCCAGCATTGTTGATCGTCCGCCAGCGTCTCAATGCCCCAAAGAGCGACTTGATGACCGTCCAGCATAATCAAACCGGAATCCAGAACAACCGGCGAGCCGAAAAGTTCTCCCGCTTCCCCGGCGCGCACCTGGGTAACGGCGATCATAGCCGTGAAAATAATAAGACTGGCAGTCCTGAACATCATTCGAGGTTCTCTTTCTTCAACGACCTTATACTGGCAAGGCATCGTGGCTAAAAAAAGGTGTCTGCCCAAACGGCGGGTGTTATAACCCAACTGGAAGGAAAAAATAAGCCTTATAATGAGCGTCGATATGCCGCAATCCCCTCTTTTTTCGAAAGAAAACGTCGCCGTCAAGCGTTCGATACGCATCGCGGGACACCGCACCAGCGTTTCGCTGGAGCCAGCTTTTTGGGACGAACTTAAGGCCATCGCGAACGAAACCCGCTGTTCGCTCAACGAGCTTGTGAAAAGCGTCGATACGAAGCGAAAAGGCAATTTATCAAGCGCGCTTCGTCTTTTTGTCCTGAAAAATCTTAAAGAAAAGGCATCTCGGGCAAAATAATCCTTGTGTTTGCGGGCTCTTTTCACTAAGGCCTGAAATATAACGCCTTGGTACCGGGTGTGGCCGGCCAGGCACTCTTTCCCCTTACACTCTTGACCCGAAGGGAAGGTAGGCCATGGACAGTGTACTCATCATCGGCGCAGGAGCGGCAGGATCTGTTGCAACCAAAAAATGCGCAATGGATCGGGATACTTTCAAGAAAATACATTTGGCATCGCGAACGCTGGAAAAATGCGATAAAATCCAGAAAGAATGCCAATCGGACATCACCGTCTCGCAGATCGACGCCGACGACGCGAAACAGGTCATCGGTCTGATCGAAAAGCAGAAGCCTGATATCGTTATCAACCTGGCCTTGCCCTATCAAAATGTTCCGATCATGGACGCCTGCCTTGCGACCGGCGCGCACTACCTCGATACGGCCATCGACGAGGTTCGGGACAGGATTACCTTTGGCTATGCAAATCAATGGCCCTTTCGCGACCGTTATCGCGAAAAGGGCATTATGGGCATCCTTGGCTGCGGCTTCGATCCCGGCGTCGTGAACGCTTTTTGCGCCTATGCGCAGGAAAATCTTTTCGACGAAATCAGCACAATCGACATCGTCGATTGCAACGATGGCAATCACGGGCGGCCCTTCGCCACGAACTTCAATTCCGAGATCAATATCCGCGAAGTGACCCAGAGAGGCCGATACTGGAAAAGCGGCAAATGGATCGAGATTCCTCCGTTCGACCTTTCCACCATGATCGATTTTCCCGAGGTCGGTCCAAGAAGGGCCTATCTTATCGACCACGAGGAATTGGTCAGTCTGATCCATCATATTCGCGGCCTTAAGCAGATCCGCTTCTGGATGACGTTCTCGGACAGCTATATCAAGCACCTCGAGGTCCTGCAGAACGTGGGCATGACCCGCATCCATCCGGTCACATATAATGGCGTGGAGATCGTTCCCTTGCAGTTCCTTGTGCACCTTTTGCCGGAGCCGTCTTCGCTGGCGAAAAACTACACCGGCAAAACCTCCATCGGCACGATCGTCACCGGTACCAAAGGCGGCAAACGGGAAACCAAAATCCTTTACAACGCCTGCGATCATGCTGCCTGCGCCAGGGAAATCGGCTCCCAGGCCATTTCCTATACAACAGGCATTCCGGCCGTCGCGGGCGCGAAAATGGTGATGACCGGCCAATGGACGGGAAAAGGAGTCTTCAACATCGAGGAGCTTCCGGCCGCGCCCTTCCTCGACGAAGTAGCCAAACAGGGTCTTCCCTGGAAGGTTGAGGATTACAAACCTGTCGCTCTTGAGGCGCGCGAAGCCGCCTGAAGTCAAGAATTCTCTTGTCTTTAGGGGCTCTTTTCACTATGGGCTCATGTGTAACGCCCCAAACCGGCGGCCGCCGGAAGGGCGCTTTTTCCCTAACCTTTTCAGCATTGGGGGAGGCAGGCCATGGACAGCGTACTTATCATCGGCGCAGGCGCGGCGGGATCCGTCGCAACCAAGAAATGCGCCATGGACCGGGATACTTTCAAGACGATCCACTTGGCGTCGCGCACGCTGGAAAAATGCAAAAAGATTCAGAAGGAATGTCAATCCGCCATCACCGTTTCGCAGGTCGATGCCGACGATCCTAAACAGGTTATCAAGTTAATCGAGCGGCAAAAGCCTGATATTGTCGTCAATCTGGCTTTGCCCTATCAGGATCTTTCCATCATGGACGCCTGTCTGGCGACCGGTGTGCATTACCTCGACACGGCCAACTATGAGCCGAAGGACGAAGCCAAATTCAGTTACAAATGGCAATGGGCCTATCGGGAACGTTTTAAGGAAAAGGGCATTCTGGCCGTGCTTGGCTGCGGTTTCGATCCCGGAGTCATAAGCGTTTACTGCGCCTACTCCCAAAAGAACCTGTTTGACGAAATAAACAGCATCGACATCATCGACTGCAACGACGGCAGCCATGGCAAATCGTTCGCGACCAACTTCAATCCCGAAATTAACATTCGCGAAGTGACCCAGAGGGGAAAATACTGGAAAAACGGCAGCTGGATTGAAATCGATCCCCTCAGCATTTCGGCCATGATCGAGTACCCCAAGGTGGGGCCGCGCAAGTCCTATCTTATTTTTCATGAGGAACTGGAGTCGCTTGTTGAGAATATCAAAGGTCTCAAACAGATCCGATTCTGGATGACGTTCTCGGACAACTATATCAAGCATCTCGAAGTGCTTCAGAACGTCGGCCTGACACGCATCGATCCCGTCCTTTACAAGGGCGTGGAGATCGTTCCGCTTCAATTCCTGACTCACCTGTTGCCGGCGCCGTCCTCGCTGGCAGAGAACTACACCGGCAAGACCTCCATCGGCGCGATCATAACGGGCATTAAGAACGGCAAACAACAAACGAAAATCCTTTACAACGTCTGCGACCACGCCGCCTGCGCCCGCGAGGTCGGATCCCAGGCCGTTTCCTACACGACAGGAGTCCCCGCCATGACAGGGGCCAAAATGGTGCTGACCGGCCAATGGACCGGAAAGGGCGTTTTCAACGTCGAAGAGCTTCCGCCCGAACCCTTCCTCGATGAAGTCGCCAAGCAAGGCTTGCCGTGGCACGTCGACGACTTCAAGCCCGTCGAACTCACGGGGCGCGCCGCAGCATGACGCTGACAATACCGCCGCGTCTGGCCAGCGTTCTGGACCGGATTGCGACCCCGGCCTACGTGGCGGATCTGGCCATCCTGAAAAAGAATATGGCGGCGGCCAGACGAATCCGCGCCGAAGCCGGTTGCCGCATCCTGCTGGCCACAAAAGCTTTCGCTCTTCCGGCCGTTTTTCCTCTTATGAAAGAGTCGTTGGACGGCACGACGGCCAGCGGCATCTTCGAGGCGCGTTTGGGCCGCGAGACGTTCGGAAAGGAGGTTCATGCCTATGCGCCAGCTTTTACTGAAGGGGAAATCTGCGAGCTTCTTAAGGTTGCCGATCATATTTATTTCAACTCGCCGGATCAGGTCCGGCGTTTCCTTCCTCTTGTAAAGGCATCCGGCCTTCCCGTTAAAACCGGCATCCGGATCAATCCCGGTTTCTCGCGCGTAACGGTTGGCGGCGAGCTTTATGACCCTTGCGCCCCGGGATCGCGTTTTGGCGTTAAGCCGCATGATCTCGAATTTCTGCCATGGGACGACATCGACGTTTTGCATGTTCATTCGCTCTGTGAAGTCCTTCACGAAGATTCCATCGGGCTGATACGCCATGTCGGCGACAATTTCGCGCCTTATATCAAGCGCGTAAAGGCGGTGAACTTCGGGGGTGGCCATTTCTTTAACAAGCCGGAATACGACGTTGGCGCGTTGATTGCCGCCATCAAGGATTTCCGGCGCATCTTTAACGTCGACGTCATTCTTGAGCCCGGTGGCGCGCTTGTTCTCGACGCCGGTTATCTTGTCTCGACAGTTCTCGACACTTTGCATAACGAATCCCATATCGCCATTATGGACACGTCGGCAGCCTGTCACATGCCGGACGTTCTCGAAGCGCCCTATACACCACCGCTTTTCGATTCAGACGAACCCGGCGTCTTGCCCTTTACCTATATTTTAGGTGGAAAAAGCTGCATGACCGGCGACGTGATCGGGACGTATTCCTTCCGGCAGCCCCTCAAGACCGGCGACAAGCTCGTTTTCGGCGATATGCTGCAGTACTCCTTTGTGAAAAACAACACCTTTAACGGCGTTCCCTTGCCCGATATAGTCCTTCTTCATGAAGATGGAAAATACGAGGTCATACGCCGCTTTGGATACGAAGACTTTTTGCTTAAACTAAAGTGAATAAAAAGGCCGTTTTCGGCCGAATTTTTACCGAATAAAAATTGGGTCAATTTGTAGATAATAAAAAAGCGCCTTTTTTCAATGGATAACCTGTTTAAAAATAGTTCAAAAACCGAATATTAATTCTTCCGTGATAGCTTAGTAGCATAGCGCAAAGCCCTCGAATGGCTTTGGGGCCGCTTATCATCGCTGGGTGTCCGTCATGGTCGAAGAAGTCCGCCGAATTATTCTGACCAAAGAAGAGCTTCTTATCGCGCTTGACGCTTACCGTCGCGTCAAACCCGATTTTCTGCCCGCCGGCAAAATGCTGCAATGCAAGCAGGATCCGGGCGGGGCCTTTGTCCTAACGGTGGAACTGACTTACGGATCCACGAAACAGATGCTTGAATTTTCCTTCAAGCAAAACGATCTTCTCGATCCCATCGTCAAATTCTGTATCGCCAACAATATCGTGCTGCCCCTCGAAAGCAAAAAGAGCATCGCGGTCGAAGGCGAGAAGTTCGTCCTGCTCATCCACATGAACAGCTGGGAACCCGAAAAGAAGCGTTAGGCTTTTTTGAACAATCCCTCTATTTCGTTTTTGTGCGATTCTTTTTTCGAAATCATCGCGCGCGCCCGCGCTATTTCCGATTCCATCGACGCAATATAGTCTTGCAGTTCGCCGATCGACATCTGCTGCATATCGAGCGGTTTCAGAACGGGACGAGGGGGTTCGAGTTCATCCGGATTGATCATGGCGTCACACGAGGGCAGACAAAGGGCTGAAAGTGTTATATATAGAGGGCCGTCCCATGGGGCAATCGTTTGCCCGGCTTTTGGAGGCTCATTATGAGGCTGTTTTATACGCTCCCGGTCCTGGCCTTACTCGTTTTCTCCTCTCCGGCGTGTTCGGCCAATTTCGGGAAAAACGGGTCCTCCGAGCCTGACACCCGCAACCGCGTCGAAATTCCTGTCGAAACCAACATTAATATTGGGAATACCATTTTGGACAAACAGGATGACTTCCCGCGCGGTAAAAACAATTTCAAGCCCAAGGCGTCCCCAAATTATTCCGTCGCTCCCGAGCTGAAAAAACACGTTTGTGTGGGCATAGACTGTGCTTGCGACAGTGGGGAAGGCGACTGAAGTCGTCTCCATAACCCCTTGATATGATAAAAAATCAGCAAATTTTACCCCCCAAAGGCCTTTTGGGGGGTGGAATCCGCCTTCCGGCCTGCTAATATCCCCCACGAGCAGCCCTTACCCATAGCCGGAAAGGGCCGTTTAAACCGATCCCGGAAAAGAGATGCCTCTAGGATCGTTCGGCCATAAGGCGTGGCCGGATGACGCCGGGTCTTTATGCAGGAGAACTTTATGCCCTTGCCCCTCATGCCTAAGGCTACCGCCGTATGGCTGGTCGATAATACAACGCTCAATTTCGAGCAAATCGGCGATTTCTGCGGTTTGCACAAACTCGAGGTTCAAGCCATTGCGGATGGCGAAGTCGCCATCGGTATCATCGGCATGGATCCCGTCATGAACGGCCAGCTCACCGCCGAAGAAATCAAGCGCTGCGAAGCCGACCCCCGTGCGCGTCTTAAGATGATACGCAGCGAGCTTCCTCAACCGGTTGCGCGAACAAAGGGGCCGCGTTATACGCCCGTGTCGAAACGCGCCGACAAGCCGGACGCAATCGCCTATCTGGTCAAAACACACCCCGAACTTCTGGATGCCCAGGTTGCGCGCCTTTTGGGCACGACCAAGGATACGATTCGAAAAGTACGCGACCGGTCGCATTGGAATTCCTCCAACATCAAGCCGCGCAATCCGGCTCTTTTGGGGCTTTGCAAACAAGCCGATCTTGACGCCGCGCTCAGACGCGCGAGCCGCCGCGTCGCGCGCGAGCAAAAAGCGGCCGCCAAGTCCGGAATCGTTCCCGAGGCACAACCAGACATCGAGATGGAAACGCCGGCGATGGAGCCTTCAACGAATGACTTTGTCGACCCGGCCGCGCAAGAACAACCGGACATTACGGATGACGACGTCAGCCGGGGAATGGGTTGATTACTAAAGAAAAGAAAAGACCGGAGCCCTGTGGGGCTCCGGTCTATTTGTTTGCTGAATGACAATGCGGTTTAGGCCGCTTCCTGTTTTTCCGCTTTAAGGCGCGCAATTTCGTCTTTAAGGGCCAGTTTTTCTTTCTTCAGTTCCTGGACTTTCACTATATCGGGGGCTGGCCGGCTTTCTTCTTCGTGTAGTTGGCTTTCAATGTGGGCGTGGCGTTTCCGTAAAGACTCAATGCGCTGCTCAAGTGCCATAGCAACTCCTCCCTGTTTGGGTTCATCTTTCTCTACGTGTTTATATCATACACCAAATCACGCGAAATTTTGTGACGAATAGAAAACAAACCGGTTCTAAATGCATTGGTTTTTAGCGAACAAAGCCCTGTAATTTCGCCGTTTTTTTATAAAGAGGGTTACCGGAATTTAACCATAAAGCCCGCGACTCTTCACTCCAAAAACGGACGATTTTTGTAAGAGACGCCTTCTTTTCAAAAAAGACCTGTTGTCAAGAGGAATCCGCGTCTTTTTTAGCAGAAAAGGGCAATAAATCGCCATGTAATAACTAGAAAACATTGTGATTCCCTGTTATATTTTTCTTACTTCATTAACGCGAATTTTACGGCATGAACGAACAGGAAAAATTGCGCGAACGGCTGGCCTCGCTCAAGAACGAACATCGCGACCTCGACGACGCCATTGTGGCTCTCGCGCAGCGTGGCATGCCCGATATGCTTCAGCTGCAAAGACTTAAGAAGAAAAAGCTTCAGATACGCGACGAAATAGAGCGTATCGAGAGCCAGTTGCTGCCGGATATTATAGCTTAAAAACAGTTTATCCTTCGTCTTCTTCGTCGTCTTCCTCAATCCGCGTTACGGACAGGGCGGCCTGTTTCAACCCGGTCGCAAGGTTTTCTTTCTCCCGGAACGTATAGGCGCCGTAACTGACAACCGGCGGCACCTTGCAGTCTTTTATTTTGGCCAAAGCCTGAAAGACGCCGCCCGCCAATTTTTCGGCTTTCTTCCAGGCAGCCGGATTGTCGCATCGGACGAGCAAAACCCCAAACTCATCCGTCGCCAAACGCCCCAGTATATCGCTTGAACGTATTTGCACGGCCAGCGTGTCGCAAACCGTGCGAACGACGGCATTTCCCATCGCATGGCCCTGATGCTCGATAATATCGGATAAATTCTCTATATCGAAATAAAGCACGCTTGATATGCCGCCATAGCGCTCATCGAAGGCCAGCATGCGCGCAACTTCACGGTTGAACTCAGGCCGCGTCAGAACCGCTTGAGCCCCTAAATCTTCATGATTGTGCTGCTCAAGGACGCGGAGGCGCTCCTCCAATTCATGCATTCTCTCGCGGGCTATGATTAATTCGGAACGAATGTTTCCCCACAGATGTCGCTGTTCATCCGTAAAACCCACATCAATAAAGGGGTCTTCCAAAAGATCGACGGGCGTTTCCACGGTTCCTCCACAGAAAGAGAATCACCTAACTATCCCTTATTCTCTTCATGCAAACAAGCGTCTAGGATTTTGCGCCAAAGAGCATTAACGTGTTTTTTTTCACGATGAGGATACTGTCATGACGGGCAAGAACGCCAGAAACAGAAAAGCAAAACCAGCCGCCTCCAAACCTCTCGTCGGCATCGTTATGGGGAGTCAGTCAGACTGGGAGACCATGCAACACGCCGCCGGTGTTTTGCACGGGTTCGGCATTCCTTTTGAAGCCATCGTCGCATCGGCCCACCGTACGCCTCAGCGGGCCTTCAGCTACGCGGCCTCGGCGGCTCCGCGCGGCCTCAAGGTCATCATTGCAGGGGCAGGGGGTTCGGCTCATTTGCCGGGCGTTCTCGCGGCCCTCACGACGATACCCGTTCTGGGCGTGCCCGTGGAAAGCAAATCCCTTAAAGGCCTGGACAGTCTTCTATCGATCGTGCAAATGCCCGGCGGTATTCCTGTAGGCACTTTGGCCATCGGTAAGGCGGGATCGATAAATGCCGGATTGCTTGCCGTCGCCATTCTGGCCCTGAGCGACAAAAAACTTGCGGCCAGCCTCCGCCAATGGCGCGCGTCACAAACGGCCTCTATAGCAACCAATCCCATAAAAGGACGAAAGAAGAAGCGGTAAAATATGGATATTTTTCCTCCTGGTTCCAAAATTGGCATTCTCGGCGGCGGCCAAAACGCGCGCATGACAGCCATGGCCGCCGCAAGACTTGGGTATAAGTGTCATATTTACTGCGAGAGCGACGATGAACCGGCCCTTCATGTGGCGGACGCGCATACAATCGCTTCCTATACCGACGAAAACGCGCTTGAAAAATTCGCCCCCGCAGTCGATCTTGTGACGCTTGAATGGGAAAACGTTCCCCTGCAATCGTCCACAATCATCGGCAAAATCAAGCCGGTATTGCCGGGCCCACATGCGCTTTGCGTGGCGCAAGACAGAGGCATGGAAAAGATCTTCGCCCGTCAACACGATATCCCTACCACGGCGTTTGCCATGGTGAATTCGGAAAAACAGCTTGACGACCTGATGAAGACATTTTCCCTGCCTGCGATCCTCAAACCGACGCGCATGAGCTACGAGGATGTTGAAAAGATCGTTATCACGCGCGACTTCAATGTTTCGGAAGCCTGGCGCGCCATGGGAAGCGAGAGCGGTATCCTGGAAGCTTTTGTCGATTTTGCGTGTGAGGTTTCCATCATCGTCGTGCGGCGCGCCGATGGCGAGATGGTCTTTTATCCTGCGGTGGAAACCTTTCACCGCGACCATATTCTGACGAAATCCCGTGCGCCGGCAGACATCGATCCTGCCATTGCCAATGAGGCCTTGTCGCTTGCGCGTTCCGTTGCCGAAAAGCTGGAAATAACGGGTCTGCTGGCCGTTGGCATGTTCGTTCTCAAGGAGCCGGACGCAAAGGGAAAACGCGTCTTGCTCAATAAAATCGCGCCGCGTACGCACAGTTCGGGCCACTGGACCATCGACGCGTGCGCGTGCAGCCAGTTTGAGCAACTGATACGCGCCATCTGCGGACTTCCCCTGGGCTCGACCGAACCGCACAGCCGGGCCGATATGATCAAGCTTTTCGACAAGGATATTGATGAATGGGCCGAATTGCTTAAAGATAGCTCCGCCTGTCTCCATATTTACGGAAAAGCGGATAAATTAAAAGGTGTCAAGACAGGCCACGTAACCTTTCTTAAAGGACTGTGGAATAAATAAAATCGATAGAAGAGGGCAAGTGCATGAAAAAAATGGCTGTCGTCCCGGAAAAAGAATTTTGGGAACGAATTAAGCGCGATGCCCAGGTGACGTGCCGGAAAGAGCCTGACATGAAGGCTCTTCTGAAAACGATGGTGCTTAAACATTCCTCACTTGCCGAAGGAATGGCGTTTCTTTTAGGCCAGCGCCTCGGCGGGCCGGATCAAAACGCATCCATGATCCGCAAGGTTTGCCTGAAAGCTTTCACTTCCGATCCCTCCATTCTCAAGCATGCGATCAGGGACATGCAGGCGAGTTTTGAGCGCGATCCTGCCTGCTGGTCATGGCTTCAGCCGTTCCTCTTTTTCAAAGGCGTGGCGGCACTGCAAACGTATCGCGTGGCGCATTGGCTTTGGAAGAAGGAACAGAAAATCCTGGCGTTTTACCTGCAAAGCCTGTGTTCGCAGGTGTTTCAGGTAGACATTCATCCCGGCGCGCGTCTTGGCTCGGGCATTCTTCTCGATCACGCGCACAGCGTCGTTATCGGCGAGACAAGCGTTGTCGGCGACAACGTGTCCATGCTGCATTCCGTTACGCTTGGCGGAAACGGCAAGGACACGGGCGACCGCCACCCCAAGATCGGCAAGGGCGTCCTGATAAGCGCGGGCGCCAAGATACTCGGCAATATCAAGATCGGCGACAACGCACGTGTTGCGGCAAGCTCGGTCGTTCTCAATGACGTTCCGGCTCATGCCACCGTGGCGGGCGTTCCCGCGAAGCTTATCCGCGGCCCTTCGCCCGACCATCCCGCGCAGGAAATGGATCACAGGGTGAAGGTTTAGGTCTTCAGCCCCGCCAGAACCCAACGATATCTTTGACCTCGCGCAGATGCTTTTCGGCAAGCGGCAATGCCTTGTCCGCGCCTTGACGTAACAGGCGGTCGATTTCCGCAGGATCGGCAAGCAAGTCGCGCATCTTGGACGTAATGGGGCTCATCTTCGCCACGGCCAGATCCGTCAAATCCTTCTTGAATTGCGAAAACTGCGCCCCCGCATGTGCTTTTAAAACCTCCGCGCGCGGTTTGTCCGCGAGCGCCGCGTAGATCGTAACCAGGTTGTCGGCCTCCGGCCTTTTCTCCAATGCTTTCAGTGTGTCCGGCAAAGGCTCTGGGTCGGTCCTGGCTTTCCTGATCTTCAAGGCAATCGTGTCGGCATCGTCCGTCAAGTTGATGCGGGAATAGTCGGATTCGTCCGACTTGCTCATTTTCTTGGTACCGTCGCGTAGCGACATCACGCGCGTGGCTTCGCCAAGAATTTGCGGCTCGGGGAGAGGGAAGTAGTCGCAATTAAAACGGCTGTTAAACGCGCCCGCTACGTCGCGCGCCAGTTCAAGGTGTTGCTTCTGATCCTCGCCCACGGGCACGTGCGTCGCCTTGTAAAGAAGAATATCCGCCGCCATGAGTACGGGGTAGCTGTAAAGACCGTGCAACTGAAAATCGCGGTTTTTTGCCGCTTTCTCCTTGAACTGCGTCATGCGGTCCAGCCATCCGAGCGGCGTCACGGATCCCAATATCCACGACAATTCCGTGTGCGCCGGAACCGCGCTTTGAACGAAAAGCGTGCTTTTCCTGACGTCGATCCCGGCGGCAAGATACATCGCTGCCGTTTCGCGCGTCGCGTTGCGCAGTTTCTCGGGATCCTGAGGCAGCGTAATCGCGTGCAAATCGACGACGCAATACAGACACTCAAAATCGTCCTGCAACTTGACCCAGTTCCTTAGCGCGCCAAGATAATTGCCCAAGTGAAGGTTGCCGGTCGGTTGCATACCGGAAAAAATTCGCCGCATTTTATTCACTCTCCTTACGTTTTAAAATAGCGATTGCTTCGCGCCAGCGCATTGCGCCGGTGACCTGTAATAACACAAAATAGACAAGCCCGGACAGACCAATGATAAGCATTAACCCCGTGATTTCGTTAACTGTATGGCCGCCAACGAACAACCGTTCCATATTGAAAACAAGAGCGATCGTCACAACAATCATTCCCATCAGGCAGACGACAAGGCGCGGCAGCCGGTAGGCCAGCTTGCTGTCGAACACGAACCCGCCTTTGCGACGAAGAAAATAATAAAGAAGCCCGAAATTGACCCACGTGGCTATGCTGGTGGCAAGCGCAATCCCCACGTGATCGAGAACGGTAAGCAAAAGAGCCGCCCCGGCGACATTCGTCACCATGGCGACAATAGCTATTTTCACGGGGGTTTTGGTGTCGTGGGTGGAGAAGAAACGCGCGCTGAAAACCTTGACCAGCAGAAACGCCGGAATTCCCAGAGCATAGGCGGACAGCGCGTTGGCCGTTTCAATCGTGTCCGCATGAGAAAACGCGCCATGTTCGAAAAGCGTCTGAATGATCGGGCGCGACGCAAACACCAAGCCTGCCGCCGCAGGCAAGCCGAAAACCATGCTGAACTCGATAGCCCGGTTCATGTAATGCCGCACCGCCGTTACATTCCCTGCGGCTTCGTGATGCGAAAGGAGAGGCAATAACGTCGTCGCAACCGCTATCCCGATAATTCCCAGGGGCAGCTGATTTAACCTGTCGGCGTAGAAGAGGTAGGAGATCGATCCTGTCGGCAGCAAGGACGCCAGAATAGTCGAAAGAAAAAGATTAATCTGCGCCGCGCCCGCTCCCACGGCCCCGGGCCCGACCTGCCTGAAAAGACGGCGTCCTGCCGGCGTTAAACGCGGCCTGAACAAAGGCACGGAAACGCCCGCGCGGTAACAGCTTACGACGAGCCAAAGCACCTGAACGCCGCCCGAAATCGTCAACGACCAGGACAAAGTGGCTCCCGCCGGAAGATCGAAGGCATAAATCGCAAGCAGCCCGGCGATCATGACGATGTTCAACGCAATGGGCGCGGCGGCGGGGGGACCGAAACGTCCGCGCGCGTTCAACACGCCGCTTTGAAGAGCGGTGATCGAAATGAGCAGCAAATAGGGAAACGTGATGCGGCTAAAGCTAACAGTAAGATTATATGTTTCCGGCTGGCTCTGGAACCCGGGCGCGATCAGAAGAACGGCAATCGGCATGAATATGAGAACCACTATGGAGAACGGCGTAAGAACGGCGATCAACAATGCCAGCGCTTCTCCCGCGAATTTCTGGGCCGCCTTCAACCCTCCTTGTTTAAGCTCGGATGTATACAAAGGCACAAAGGCCGCCGTGAAAGCGCCTTCGGCGAACAGGCTGCGAAACAGGTTCGGCAGGCGTTGCGCGACAAAAAAGGCGTCCGCTTCATGTCCGGCGCCTAAAAATATCGCCGTCAGCGCGTCGCGGATAAATCCCGCGATGCGGCTCACGATGGTCAGGCTGCTGACCGTAAAGATGGAACGGGCGAAGTTCATGAGAGCGGGCGATTCGATTTACTGAACGGAATATAGCTGATAAAACAAACAAATGGCCAATGACAAACAAAGCGCCGGAGCAAAGGGGAACTCCTTGCCGCCGCCCGCGCGCTTCCAAAGTATGCCGATCCCTGCGCCAAGAATGCCCGCCAAGGCTAAAAACCAGGGCACGATCAAGGCCTGAAGCCAAAAACCCGCCGCTGCGAAGAATTTCACGTCGCCAAGTCCCAGCATCTCCCTCCCGCGCCATTTGCTGTAAACGATTGCCAGAAAAAGACTGAAAAGCAGCAAGCCTGAAGCTGTCATAAAGCCGAAAAAGACATCGCCGCCGTCAATCAACAACCACCCCACGCCGAAAAGCCCCAAAAGCACGTTCAGTTCGTCCGGTATAAGACCGAATGCCAGATCGACAAGCGCAATCGCCGGAAGCAGGCCAAGACCAAGGCACAAGGGCACAATCACCCACGACCATCCCACAATTTGAACGGCCAAAACGCCAAGAAAAAAGCCGATCGCCTCGGCCAAAGGCAAGGGCCAAAGCCACGTGCGCTTGCCGCAAGGACAGGGCAAAACGATAGAATGCGTCCGCAAGGCCCATCCCAGAAAAGGGAATATCTCGGTCCAACGGTAAGGCCTGTAACAGAAAACGCACTGCGGCCAACGGCTCTCGCCCGGAAGACGGTCGGCGGAACGATAGCCGAAATAAGAAGCCAATCCGGCGCTTGCCATCGCCAGCGCGCCTCCGGCCAGAAGCCGAAGCACCGATTCATGAAGATGAAAAAGTTCCATGCGAAAATAGACCTTTAATGAGAGGGCGTTGGGACATTAACCCAACGAAAGGCCGCAGGGAAGCGGAAGAGAAAAGGCCTACTGTAAAGGCACAGCGGCCCAGCTTTTCTCCTTGCGGACAAAAAGACCCCCCGGGCTGTCCCCGGCCAGGCCGAACATAGACCGCAGCGCCGGATCGATATCTCCTCCTTCTGGACGCGGCAAATAAACGGCATTTACATCCGTTTGCCCAGACAGGCCCGATAAAAAGCCTTCAAGCCGGTCGGCCGAAAGTTCATCGATTTTATCCACGGCTCTCAATCGCGTTTGGCGGCGCGAGTCATCAAGCGCGAATTCGAAGTTGATGATGAAATAGCGGAAACCGTTTCCCTTTGGATCGATAAGAACGAAACGGGAAGGCGACGGCAAGGCTTTCGCCAGCTTTTGACCCAAAGCGCGGTCTTCACACAAGGCCGGACGCGCTTGCGGCACGACCCAACCCGGTTTGGCCAGATAAATAACGGGAAGAACGAGCCACACGAACGTCGTGAAGGCTTTCAAACGCCACGGCTTACCGGGTTTTCTTTCGAGACAAGGCCGCAGGTAAAACCATAGAAACGCCACGCCAGGCAAGCAAACATGCGTGCTGTAGCGATAGAACGATGCCGCGCGTTTGATTTCATAGGGACTGAACGACGCGGCGGCCACATACGCTGTAAAGATGAATCCAATATAACCGAGAAAAACCGTCGCCGTAATAATCCCAAAAACACGACGGGGCGTTAAAGGGCGGAAAAGAAAACGGATGCCTGCCGCTCCGGCGCACCCCATCAACAGAAAATACCCCCATTTTTCAAGAATCTCCTTGCCTGCAGCAAGAAACGCCTCCGGCAGCAAGGCCCATCGCCACTCGGCGAACGGCAAAACGCTGAAACTGCCGCCGGGCAGCGCCTGTTGCGTATAGTCCTGCCATGCCCAGCGCAAAAGCAGCGCCGGAACAAGGGCCAAAACAAGAGCGCCCGAAGCCTTGCCAAGGAAACGCGCCTTTAGCGCCGTAACGAGAAACCCGGCCGCCAACAGCGCCAGCAACACAATGTTCACCTGCCGCAGCATCACAAGCACAACCGCCGCCAGGGCAAACTGGACTCCAGGCGCGATGATCTCGCGCCGGTCGCCTTTTTGAAAAGCGCCATGCCATTGCATGAGAATCAACCCGCAAAAGACGACGGCAAACGCCGTCGGCGTGTCCGAACCGTTGCTGACCGTATAGCTGGCGTTGAAGCCGGGATTGAACACGGTCACGAGCAAGATCGCCAAGCCGAGGCTCGCCATTTTGAAAAGCCAGCCCGGCTTGCTCTCATTCGCCTCAAAACGCGTCTCAACAAGCGCCCATGCCGTAACCGCCAGCAACATCCAGTTGATCATCGCGCCGCCCTGCGTAAGAAACGCGCCGCGCATCAGCGACGCGGCGTACGTCAAAAAGGGCAGGGCATAGGGATACGCGGACCACACGGCATAGGGCTTCGGCAGCGAAGACGCGGGCAGGGCGTCGTTTTGCCAGAGGTAAAGCGCGTTCAGCGTCCAATGCGAAAAATCATCCCAGAAGGTTATGCCTTCCTTATTGATAAGAAGCAAAACCCACAACTGGAGAACGAACGTCACGCCGAGCCAAAAATAATGCTTCGGCGCCACCTGCGTAGAAGCAGGTTTCCATGGATTGTTTCTAAATATAATAAGAAAAATTCCGGTTAAGACCATTGCGCCTAAAACAAGCAAAACCGCCGACAGACCAAATGGCAAATAAAGCCCCGATAACGTCAGCACCAGCGTCAGCAAGCCCCATCCGCTTATAATATCGGCCGGAAGCCAGCGCCTGGAACCGCCTGCAAAGCGCCCCGGGACCGCAACAAGAGCGAACAGGGCAAACACGGCGATGACGCCGGGTATGGCTTGAAATATGGAAACGCTTTGACATCCCCAATCGGCAATGAACGTGCGATCGATAAATGGCGTCGACGAAACCGGCAAGTTATGTTCCTGCGCTAAAGAAAGGTACTGGCAAGCTCCACAAGTCGTCGCACGGCCTGAACCGAGACGTCAAACCTGGCCCGTTCTTCGTCATTCAAAGGCATTTCAATGATTTTCTCGACTCCTCCTGCGCCAATGACGACCGGCACGCCGACATAAACGTCTTTAACGCCATATTGGCCTGTCAGCCACGCCGCGCACGGCAGGATGCGCTTTTCGTCTTTCAGGAAGCTGTTCGCCATCTGGATCGCCGCCGCCGCAGGGGCATAAAACGCCGAGCCCGTCTTCAGCAATCGCCCTATCTCGGCGCCGCCGTCCCGCGTCCGTTGAACGATGGCCTCCAGCCGTTCCTTCGTGGTCCACCCCATGCGGATAAGATCCGGCAAAGGTATACCCGCCACGTTCGAATGCCTGAGCAAAGGAACCATCGTGTCGCCGTGACCGCCAAGCACATAGGCATGAACGTCTTCGACGGACACGTTGAACTCCATGGCCAGAAAAGTTCTGAAGCGCGCGCTGTCCAGAACGCCCGCCTTGCCGACAACGCGATGCGGCGCGAAGCCCGTGACCTGCTGCATGACCCAAACCATCGCGTCGAGCGGATTGGTAATGACGATGACAAACGCGGTCGGGGCGTGTTTGCCTATTTCTATGGCGACGCTTTTAACGATTTTTGTGTTGATGCCGACAAGATCGTCGCGGCTCATTCCCGGTTTTCGCGGAACGCCCGCTGTAACGATTACCACATCCGCGCCGGCCATAAGGCTGAAATCCGTGCCGCCGATGACATGCGCGTTGAACCCGTCCACAGGCGACGATTCAAAAATATCGAGCGCCTTTCCTTCGGGAATTCCTTCCGCAATATCGACAAGAACGATATCCCCCATCTCGCGCGTGGAGGCCAACAAGGCCAGCGTGCCGCCAATCTGGCCGGCGCCTACCAAAGCAATTTTTCGCCGCGCCATTTCCTCTCCTGAATTTTATTTTTTTGTTTATTCTGCTTAACGTCAAACGACGGAACAGGCAAGAAAACCTTCCGGCCATAAATATTTTTCTGCGCAATTATTGTGCGGCGCAAAAGGAAACGTCGTTATTCTTTTTGCGTCTGCTGCTTCTTGAGAACGTAACGAAGCTTGGCGAGGGCAACGCGCTGAAGCTCGACGGAGGTGAGGGATGCCGGCCCCTGAATGACGACTTCCGTGCCGGTTTCGGTATCGACGGCCGTGACCCGCATAAGGGAACCCACACGCGCCATCTCAAAGAGAACTTCGCCGGGCTCTCCTTTATTCAATCTTCCTTTGCCATAGGTAGGCAATTTCGTCATGACGTGCGAACCTGCAGGGAAGCGATTCCCTTGTAAAATAGCTTTTGAAGGGGTCTAATCGCAATGTCTGATTCGAATTTTCAAAAGCCGCGGGCAAAAGGAAACGAACATGGCCGACAAGGATCTTTTATCTGAACGGCGCGGACAGTCATTAATTTTGACGTTCAATCGCCCGGAAAAAGGCAATGCCATGACATTCGACATGGCTAATCAGCTGTTCACGACGCTCAAGAACACGACAACCGACCGGGGCACGCGCGCCGTGCTTTTGTGCGGCGCGGGAAGCAACTTCATGGACGGCATCGACATGTCGTTTTTAAGCGGCGACGTCGCAGCCGCGCAGGAAAACATCATCCAGCTCTTGCTACCCTACCATTCGGCCATCCGGGAAATCCAGGCTATGGAAAAACCGGTCATCGCGGCGGTGGAGGGAAAAGTATCGGCGGCCGGGCTCAGCCTCATGCTGTCCTGCGATTTCGTTATCGCGGCCAAAAACGCCGTCTTTAACTGCAAATACACGCACAGCGGCACAACGCCCGACGGCGGCTGTTCCTATTTCCTGCCGCGCAAAATCGGCATTCAAAAAGCCGTTGAATTCATGATGCTGTGCGAAGATTTCGACGTTGCCGAAGCCGAGCGGCTCCGTCTCGTCAACCGCGTGGTCGATACGGATCAGCTCCAGACCGAAGCCTTGAAATGGCTCGACAAGCTGGCGGAAGGTCCTACGCGCGCCTATGGCGCGATCAAACGGCTGGCCATGAAGGCTTTTGAGCAGGATATGAACACGCACCTCGGCCTTGAACACACATTCTTCGGCCATTCCATGCGCAGTTTCGATTTCCGCGACGCCATGAAGGCTCGCGCATCTGGCAAACCCGTAAGGTTTTCAGGAACTTAGGGCCCCTTGAAGGTCTTGTCAGAGTGGGTTAAGACCACCCCTCTGCGTTATCTCCAATCAAGCCAGAAAAAATGAACGAAAACAAAACCCAAAACACCATTCTGACGGATGTCATTATTGTCGGCGCAGGTCCCATCGGCCTTTTCGCCGTTTTTGAACTAGGCCTTTACGACATGAAGTGCCATCTGGTTGATATCCTCGACAGGGCAGGGGGGCAGTGCGCCGAGCTTTACCCCGAAAAGCCGATTTATGACATTCCCGGAATCCCGATGTGCACGGGAGCGGAACTTATTGAACGCCTTATGGAACAGATCAAACCCTTCAACCCTGTCTTTCATCTTAACCAAATGGCCGAAACGCTTGAAAAAACGCCCGAGGGCAAGTGGCGGCTCAAAACGGACGTCGGCACGGTCCTTGAGGCGCCGGTTGTGGTCATAGCGGCAGGAGGGGGCAGTTTCGTGCCAAAAAAGCCGCCTATAAAGGGCATTGAGGCCTATGAAGGCCAATCGGTCTTTTACACCGTGCGCCAAAAGGAAACGTTCAGGGGCAAAAACCTCGTGATCGCCGGAGGCGGGGATTCCGCGCTCGATTGGGCCTTGAACCTTCAGCCTATCGTTAAAAATATGACCGTCGTGCATCGCCGTAGCGAGTTTCGCGCCGCGCCGGATTCCGTTAATAAATTGAAGGCCTTGATCGCCGAGGGCAAAATCGATCTTAAGATAGCCAATATCACAGGCCTTAACGGCGCCGATGGCCGTCTCGATAGCCTCATGCTTCAGGAGGAGGGCAAGGACGCTTATCCGCTGCCCTGCGACACCCTTTTGGCTTTCTACGGCCTGACGATGAAATTGGGGCCTGTGGCGGGCTTCGGTATACCCTTCGAGAACGAACTGATCCCCGTGGACACCGCTACCTTCGAGACGCCCGTACCCACAATTTTCGCGATCGGGGACATCAACACCTATCCCGGCAAAATGAAGCTGATTTTATCGGGTTTCCACGAAGCCGCGCTTATGGCGAAAAAGGCGTTTACCTACGTTTTCCCGGACCGCCGCTATCGTTTCCAGTACACGACGTCCTCCAGCAACCTGCAGACGAGGCTTGGCGTGTCGGACAAAGATAAGGCATAATTCGGCCTGAATCACCTTAAGGGGGGTTAAAAACAACATGCATATCATCTGCACCGATTTGGATGGCAAGGAACACAAACTTGAAGCGACAGACGAATGGACGCTCATGGAAATCATCCGCGAAGGCGGAATTCCCATTTTAGGTCAATGCGGTGGGTCGTGCGCGTGCGCGACGTGCCACATTTATGTGGACCCGGCATGGAAGAGCAAAATCCCGGAACCTTCGGAGGAAGAGATAGGAATGCTGGACGGGGCGTTCGAAGTTAATGAAAATTCGCGCCTGGCCTGCCAAATATTTTTTAACAAGGACCTGGACGGCATGCGGATCGCGCTGGCGCCCGGTTCGATATAGTTAACGGCCGCCGCCCCAAATCCGCCACGAAAGTATATTAGCCATAAATCGGCATTTACGTGGCTCGTTCGCGCCCGTTATGGTGCCTGATGAGCCCGCGTTGCGGTCCTGTAGAGAGCCCGTTAGGAGGCTTTGCGGCTCCCTTCGCAAAAGAGGAAAAGACATGTTGCACGACCTGAAAGACCTTCCCCTCGATTACGGCGACCTTGAGAACCATTACGGCAAGGAAAACGCCGAGGCCATTTTGCGGCTTCTGGAGCAGTTCGAGGGCATTCCGGAAGCGAGGGTCCGCAACATGCCGCAGGCCAGACGGCTTGAGAACGTCCTGAAGGCCATGTCCGAGAACCTGTTGTACCAGACGAGGCATTGACCCGTGATTTACGAAGAGCTTCATGAACGGTATGGCGCCTTGACCGCCGAGCGCGTGCGGCAGGCCCTGACGCTCGCCGAGATGAGGGAACTTGAGATCGAAGAACTCGGCAGCTATTTCGAACACAGGGCCGAAAAAATTTATCGGGAGTACCGCGCGCGCCTCGAAAGCCCGTTGCGAGGAAACATCGCCAGCGTCAAACCCGAAGACTATTTGAACGTCCTGCGCCGCCGCTGGCAGGAAGCGGAGGAGCTGGCATACCTCGTGCTGAAAGCGGACATGCTGGCGCGCCGCGACGAAGGCCGCGCGCTAAGGGCGTGATTTCCGGAATCCTTCTATTTCCCTTTTCGCACGCGCTTCCAGACCGTTCGCGCGTGGCGAAGGTAGAACTTCAGGTCGAAACAGGCCGCAAGCTCCCCGGGCGGCAATTTTTTGCGGATCGTTTTATCCTTCGAGAGACGCTCCTGAAAATTCGCCGCCTTGCCTTCCTGTATGTCCTCCCATACGGCCATCGCGTTCGACTGCACGATTTTATAGGCGGCCTCGCGGCTTAAGCCTTTTTGGATTAGAGCCAAAAGAACGCGCTGGGAGAAATACAGCCCGCCCAACGCCTCCAGATTGGCCATCATGCGTCCGGGATACACCGTCATGCCCTTGATAAGCCCCGCAAGACGCGCCAACGCGAAGTCGAGCGCGATCGTCGCGTCCGGCGCGATCACGCGCTCCACAGCCGAATGGGATATATCCCGCTCATGCCACAGCGCGACGTTTTCGAGGGCGGGCGTCACCGCCGCGCGGACGATACGCGCAAGCCCGGTAAGATTTTCGGCTAGAATGGGGTTGCGCTTGTGGGGCATGGCGCTTGAGCCTTTTTGGCCCTTGGCGAACGGTTCCTCTGCCTCGCGGACCTCGCTGCGCTGCAAGTGGCGAATTTCCAGCGCCAGATTTTCGACGGAACTCGCGATCACGCCCAGCGTCGCGAAATACATCGCGTGACGGTCGCGGGGAATGACCTGGGTCGAGACCGGCTCGATTTTCAGGCCGAGTTTCCTGGCCACATACGCTTCAACGCGCGGATCGATGGTCGCGAAAGTGCCGACGGGGCCGGAAATGGCGCATGTCGAAATGTCCTCCTGCGCCGCCAGAAGGCGCTTGCGCGCGCGCTGGAACGCGGCGTAATGCGACGCCAGTTTCAGGCCGAAGCTTGTCGGTTCGGCGTGTATGCCGTGGCTGCGTCCGATGGCCGGCGTGCCGATATGCTTGTCGATCTTTTGCCTGAGAACCTTGAGCAGGGCGTCAATGTCGTTCAACAGGATCGCCGCCGCGTGTTTCATCTGGATGGCCAGCGCCGTATCCAGTATGTCGCTCGACGTCATGCCCTGATGGATGAAACGCGCGTCGGTCCCGACGTGTTCGGCCAGATTGGTCAGAAAGGCCAGAACGTCGTGGCGCGTTTCCCGCTCGATCCTGTCGATGCGGGACAGGTTCCATTTGCCCTTTTTCCAGACGTTTTTCGCGGCTTGCGCCGGAATGACGCCGAGACGGGCCTGAGCGTCGCAGGCATGCGCCTCAATCTCGAACCATATGCGGAATCTGTTTTCCGGCTCCCAAATTCGCGCCATTTCGGCGCGGGAATAACGCGGGATCATGGCGTCTCGATCACCGTTCCGGCGCACAGAGAGCCGCCGCCCGGCACCGGCATGCGTCCCGAACAGCGCGTGACTTCCCAGCCTCGCGCGCGCATGCATTCGGCCACGACAAGGCTCGGACGCTGCATGCACCCGTCGGAGTCGGCCTCCGTGATCGTCACGCCCGTTTCGACAAGCCGCTGCTTGTCGGGCTGAAACGCAATTTGATCGGGCTGGACAATGTTTGACGGAAAAATACCGCAACGGCACTGGCTCAGGTCGAAGTTGAGCTTATGCTGGGCCCTTTCCGGCGACATAAGAAGGTTGGGTTCGCTGACGGGACGCCAGAACTCGACCGGCGACGAAGACACGGAAGCCGACGAACACGCGGCAACCGTGAAAGAGAAAAGAGCGATTATAAGAAAACGCATGGAATACTCCGTTGAAATACCTCAGGCTGGCCCCATCATTGGCGATTCCGCAGCCAAGCGCAACCCCGTGGATAACCCCAAGGCTATACGCCAACAAAGTTAATTTTTTATGGCTTTTACGGGAAGAAATGAGCCGAAAGTGGGGAGCCTGCCTTCCGGTTTTCGGGATATTAGGCTAGGGGAGGGGTCTTTCGTGTTCAATCGTCACGCTCTAGATTCCGTGGGCTGACGGTAGAGACTTTCGCGCCATCACGTTGATGACGAAGCGATAAAGGTTTTCCTGCTTTTCGTTAAACCGTTC